>Ga0007807_1000704_pt1 | contig 11501 bp, 10 predicted proteins | sample CryBogCBE12Aug09_FD_71220 | JGI IMG/M metagenome (GOLD analysis project Ga0007807, IMG submission 71220) | Freshwater microbial communities from Crystal Bog, Wisconsin, USA - CBE12Aug09 | ecosystem: Environmental > Aquatic > Freshwater > Lake | place: Crystal Bog, Wisconsin, USA | collected...
CGCGGTCAGCCGAAACATCACCCTTGTGGTGGAGGACGGACCGCCTGACGCGCCGAGTGCCCTGTCGCTCTCGGTGTCGGCGGAGGGGGCGACGCTTTCGCCGGGCGGACGCGATGACGCCTCCGTGACGATTCGCCTGTCGTACGACGATGCTCTCGCACTCAGCGGTGGCACTCTGGAGAGTGCCACCGCCTTACGCGATGGGCGGGTGAAGGTCACTGGCGACCTAGCGGCGCTTACCCCACTCGGCCCGTGGCTCCAGATCGTCCTGGGCGGGGCCGACAGTCACTCCCTCGACTAGGGCTTACCGCGGAGGTCTGCTTCGGCCTCCTTGTCACCTTCGAAGAAGTTGGCGACGTCACGAAGCTGCATGGCGCGAATCTTGCCGCGTTCCTTCGTCATGCCCTTACTCAGCGAGCTAAAGACCTTGGCCGTGCCGTCCGCGGAGGCCTCGAAGTCCTGGATCGAGTCGGCGGAAAAACCAACTCGACCACCCTCACCGTAGGAGTCCTGATTGGCACCGAGGTACACGAACGTCCACCCCTTCGTGGTGCGATCGTCGACTAGGGCGAAGACCTTGTCCTTGCTGAACTCGCGACTGGAGTTTTCCTCACCGTCGGTGAAGGTTACGAAGATGACGACCTCTCGTCCGTCTTCGACCTCACCACGACGCGACGCCTCAGTGATGAGCGTGCCCATGGCGTCGAAGAGCGGTGTGCCGCCACGCGGTTCGAAGGTGGCCGCACTCAGCGGTGGCACCTGGTCGAGGGGCTTGGCGTTGGCGAGGACTTCGTGCGCGTTGTGCGTGTCGAACTGCACCAGGGTCATAACGGCGTCGCGTCCGTCAGCCACCTGCTCGCGGAGGAACGCGTTGAAGCCGCCGATGACGTCATCGCGCATGGACTCCATCGAACCGGAGCGGTCGAGGAGGAAATAGATGTGGGTAATGGGGGTGGTCATGGTGAGGTTCCCTTCTGGGTTGGTACTGCACGGAGTTCTCGTCACGGTGATCGTCAAGACACTCGTGGTGCAACGGCAATCGGCAGCCAGTGCCAACGGGGCACCGAAGGTGCCTCGTGACAGTGACCGCTGTCGACGGGCGGTCGCATGAGTGCGGTGATGCCTCGACGAACGACAACGAAAACGGCAATGGTGTCGTGTGCGAAGCTGCCACCGAGGTACGCAGACCCCGCAACCGACGACTCCCAGTGTGCCCACCGGCTGTGACATCGCTCCGCGGCTTCTGTGGCACACTGGAATCTGTGTCAGAAACGTCATCAACGCTGGAGCGTTCGGTCACCGGGTTTCGACGTCGCTCGCCACTTCTCTTCTTCAGTTCGATAGCCCTACTGACGGCGGTGTTGGTCGCTGGCGGACTCGTTCTCCTGGCGCCTGGTCATGGAGGGCCGCCCCGACCGCCACTCTCGGTGGTCACCACCGAGGCGCTTCGGTACTTCAATGGCAGCTTCCACGTCGGCTCCCACGCGCATCAGTACCGTGCACACTGTCAGGTGACGGCAACAACAGGGACGACGACGTCCTACAGCTGCCACGTGGTGCGAGCATCGCGAGTGACAACCAACGTCACTACTGTCTACGTCACCGAAACGCCACTCGGCACGGGGCAGAACTTCACGGCGACGTATGGCTTCGTACCTCAGTAGAGGCCGAGGGCGTCGTCGAGGGCCTCGTACCCTGGCGCACTGCGCTTCCAGGGAAATATCGATTGCCAGCGGTCGGCGAGGTCGAGCAGCTGCGCATCGAAGTAACGCGGTGCGGTGATCTGCAACCCGAAGGGGAGGCCATTGGTCAGGTAGCCAAAGGGAACCGAGAGGGCCGGGTTGCCGGTCACGTTCTGGAGGGCCGTGGAGTAGACCTCGGGCGGAAGCCCCGCGATGGGTGAGTCCTCAGTGAGGCGACCGTCAGCCAACCAGCCTGGGCTGGCGACTGTTGGGGTGAGAAGTACAGCGTCGCCACCGAGCAGTTCATCAATTCGACGAACGTAGTGAAAACGACGTCGGCGGGCGGCCACGTACGTATCAATGGTGATTTCTCGTCCGACGGTAAAGAATGCCTGCGTTGCGGGGTGAAAGTTGTCGAACTGTTCGTCGACGAACGCTCGGCCCAACGAGGCAACATGCTCGGCCGTGGCGACGGTAAACCAGTCGAGATCCGGGTCGTCGTCACCAAACAGCGTGCCGGGTTCAATCCACGTCACCGGCTGCTTCACCACTGAGGCGAAAGCGGCCACCGCGTCGTCGAAGGCTCGGACGACGTCAGGGGCGAGCGGCCCGAGCTCGGAGGTTCGGTACGCGGCGACGATACGGCTCGGCACTGCCGGTGGCTGGACGGCGTCGAGCATGGCCCTGGTTGGTGCGGTGGGGTCGCCAGCGACCGGCCCTCGTTGCACTAGGTAGAGCAGGCGAAGATCGTCACTCGAGGTGGCGAGAACGCCGTCAGTGGAGTAGTCAATCCAGTCGTGAGCGGGGAATCGTCCAATACCACCGTTGGTGGGCTTCAGTCCCAGGAGGCCGCACAACGCCGCGGGGATGCGCACTGATCCACCACCATCCGTGGCCGTGGCAATGGCGACCGATCCGGCGGCGAGGGCCGCACCGGCGCCACCGCTGGAGCCACCGGGGGAGTACGCCGGATGCCACGGATTCCGCGTCACGCCGGTGAGTCGATTGGCGGTGAATCCCTCTATGGCGAATTCGGGCAACGTCGATTTCCCCACGGCAATGGCACCGGCCTGGATGAGACGCGATGGTGAGGGTGCGGTCGATTTCGCGGGAGCAGTGGAGGTCACCAGCGATCCTTGGCGCGTGGCGTGGCCCGCCCAATCTTCGATGTCCTTGATGAGTAGTGGTGCACCGGCGAGTGGCCCTGGCGCAACACGCCCCTCGTCGAAATCCGCCGCGGCGGCCAGTGCGCTCGCACTGTCGAGTTCGCTGCAGGCGTTAAGCGTCGCCTGGGAGGCCTCGAGGGAGGCTAATGAGTAGGTGACGACGTCGTGGGCGCGCACCTTTTTTGAACGGATTGCGTCGGCAATGGCCGTTACCGGGCCGGGCCGGAGGGCCTTAGGCGACAACCGGTTCGCCCTCGTCAGCCACCATGGCGAGACCAGCGTCATGCCATGCCGTCATCCCGCCTTCGAGATTGACTGCCGTAAAGCCGTGCTCATTCAAGAATTCGGTGGCGCGGGCGGATCGACCACCAGAGCGACACACGCACACAATTGACTTAGACGCATCCAAGTCGCCGAGGCGATCCGGTAGCGAAGCGAGAGCGATGTGGAGGGCGTCGGGACTACGACCAGCCGCGAACTCGTCGTCCTCGCGAACATCAAGTAACAGGGCCCCGTGGACAATCAGTTCGTGGGCGTCGAGGGCAGAGACCATAGTGTTTCTCGTTTCGTTTCCGTGGGTTGCCGTGGACCAGTAACCCCCGTCCTAGACTACCGATATGAGTTCTCTTGGCACGATTTCCCCCATTTCGACAAACGATTTAGTGCCGCTTCTTGACGCAACAGACCGGCCCTTCCTGCTCGACGTTCGTGAACCGGATGAGGTCGCCGACTGGTCAATCGACGGCGTGGTTAACATTCCGCTTGGCACCTTGGCGGAGCATCTCGACGAGGTTCCCTCGAACCAACGGGTCATTGTGATCTGCGCCAAGGGCATGCGGGCGCAGGCGGGAGCCGAACTGCTCGCCGCCGCTGGACGCGACGTTGAGGTGTTGGAGGGTGGCATGGGGGCGTGGGCCTCCACCTACGACGTTGTCGAAGCAGTGATTGCCGGGGCGACGGTGCTTCAGGTCCGTCGTCGAGGCAAGGGATGCCTCTCGTACGTGATCGGAGCGGGCGATCGGGCCATTGTCATCGACCCCTCGCTCAACGTCGAGCTCTATGCGGCGTTAGCGAGCGAACGAGGGTGGCAGATTGCCTACGTACTGGACACTCATCTCCACGCCGACCATCTGTCGGGGGCCCGTGCCCTCGTGAGTCAGTCCGGTGGCGAACTGTTGTTGAGCGATGCCGATCCCTTTGATTTTTCGTTTACTCCGCTGCGCGACGGTCAGCACCTCGTGCTGACGCCCGAAGTAGGGCTCACCGTCTCAGCCGTGAGCGTCCCGGGTCACACCGAAGGATCCACGATGTACCAGCTGGGTGACGAGGCCATCTTCACTGGCGACACCCTGTTCCTCGAAAGTGTTGGTCGTCCGGACTTGGCTGATCACGCCGAGTCCTTCGCCAAGAATCTCTACCGCAGTCTGCACGAGCGGATTCTGCCACTGTCATCGGATGCACTGGTATTTCCGGCGCACTACGGCTCGGTGGTCAGCGTGCGTGCTGGCGAACTGGTGACGCGAACCCTGGGCGAGCTTCGCTCGACCCTCCCCGCGCTCTTTCTCGACGAAACGGCCTTCATTGACTGGGCGCTCAAGAACGTTAAGGACCGTCCACCGAATTACCAGCGCATTGTCCGCGTCAACGCCGGCGACGAGCCGGTAACGAGCGACGCTGCAGAGATGGAGCTAGGGCCGAACCGCTGCGCGGTGGCGTCTTAGTTCTTCGACACGGCGCCGTCGCGTACGGTGACGCCGAAGTTAGCGAGGGCGTTACGAATCGCGTCGGCGATCTCGTACTGACCCTGCGCGCGTGCCTGCGTCCGTACCGCGTCAAGTGCTGCCACGAGGGACTCATCGCGCAGCTGTCGCGCTTCGTCGTCCTCGGTGTTACGTGGGGCGGGTGCGGTGACCTCGACGGGCGTGAGCGCTTCGAGCGCCTGCGCATTCGCGCCGAGTTCGCCCAACGCGATGGTCGAGCCCGAGGCGTAGTCACTGACTGCACCGTGACTACGCCAATGGACCTCGCCCTTGCCCTGCACGGTGAGCGTGCGAGCGTCGAGGTCGATAATGGCGGCGGTGTGCTCGTCAATACCGAGGATTGAAACACCCTCGGGGAGTTCCGCTTCGAGCAACTGGAGGCGCCGTTCGCCGATGTAGCAACGGCTGGTGTCGTAGGTGCCGCCCTCGGCGTTGTTGTAGTGGGGCAGCACCACGCAGGAAAGTCCCAAGGTCGCCATAAGATCAAGGCCGGGTAGCCAAGCGAGTCCCGTACCGGCCTTGTAGATCTCGTAGACGGGTGGGGTGAAGGCCCCGAGCGTAAGTGCGGCGGCGGAACTGAAACAGACGACACCGCCATTGGCCAACGTGGTGGCCAGATCCTGGGCGAGGTCGAGGGGTCGCCACTGGTTCAGCGCGTAGGAGGGTGAGCCTGGTCCGGCAAAGACATAGGAGGCGGCCGCCACGGCTTGCTTGAATGCCTGCCGTTCTTCGTCAGAAGCCGCGACCACTGACGCCATATTGAGATCGTTCATGGTGACCTGCAACGAGGTGTCGAAGTACGCGACGAGCTTTTCGGACATCTGGGTCACGTTCTCTTGAAAGCCGTAGGGCGTGTTCAGATTGACCGCGCGAACGTCGTCGAGGCGCTGGAAGAGACCTCGGTGCACCTTCGTCATTCCGGGTCCGGTTTCGCCAGAACCGAGTAGTGCGAGGATGCCGTGTGCCACGTAGCGAGCGTAGCCGGCAGCGGGTACCTTGTGAACATGGGTACGTTTGACATCGTTGGGCAGCGCGCAAAAACCAGCGTCACTCGTCCGATGCTGCTGTGGTCATTCGTCGTGGCCGTGGGGCTGGTGTTGGTCGAGAGTGGTGGGTCTGAGCACGACGCCGGTGTCGCCCTTGCTGCCGTTGCGACGTTAAGTTTTGGCGTGTGGCTGGGGTGGCAGCGACGCACGGGGGTGATTTTCTTCGCCCCAGTGGTCAGTTGGATTTTTGCCTGGTTCCCCCTCCTCCTCGCGGCTATTGTCCGCCGAGGCTTCTTTCGAGGAGTGCTCTCCGGTCTCTTTCTCGACAGCGTCGGGTGGATCGTTATCGGCACCCTTGAGTTCCTTGCCCTGTTCATTGTGGCCTTCGTTGTGCGGGCCCTTCGGGGCACGCCACGCGAGGATGATGTCATCATCATCGACCCGCCATCGTGAACGTCCTCCTCGGGTTCCTGAAGGCTGAGGTCTGCTAGCACCGTGGTGTACGTCGTCGTCGTTGTCACTCTGTGGCTCCTGCTGGCCGCCCTCACGGGACTGCGGCCTTCGGATCGGTGGCCGTTTCGCCTGGTGGCCTTTCCGGTGGGCTGGGCGGCGGGGGAGTTACCACTCCAGGCCATTGCGGTACAGGTGCTCGCCTTGGGTGGGTTGTGGTGGTGGGGGTGGCCCTCGTCGACGCTGGTGAGTACCGCACTGCTCTTTCTCGCCACGCTCGTGGTAGTAGCCAACACCATTTTGATTGCGGCCCAGCTTCGTGTCGGGCGCCTGGTCCGCGAGGCCATGGCCTCAAGCAGTGTTCCCCTGCACGTGGGGGGCATGCGCGACGACGCCTTCTCGTCGTGGTGGCGAACGTTGCTTCAGATTCCGTACACACCGAGAACGCTGCTGAGTGTTGACGACGTCGCCTACGGCCCCGACCCTCGACAGCGACTCGACGTCTGGCGCACTGCCTCAACTCCCCTCGGGGCACCCGTTCTTCTCTACTTTCATGGCGGCTCGTGGACGTTCGGCAATAAGCGCGACCAGAGTCGGCCCATGCTGCACGAATTCGTGGCGCAGGGGTGGATTGTGATCACCGCGAACTACCGCCTCGCCCCGCAGCACCGGTGGCCGGCACAGGGCAATGACGTCGAGGCGGTACTCAACTGGGTCCAGCGACACGTGCGTAATTACGGAGGTGATCCGACCCGCATCGTGGCGGCGGGCGCTTCAGCGGGCGGACACCTCGCGGCGTTGGCGTCGCTCCAGGTCGATGGCAGTAGGGCCGTGCGGGGGTGCATTTCCCTTTACGGCGTGCTCGAGATGACCGGTGACGAGCGCTACTGGCGCGGGCGTGGCCAAGGGCTGCGCTACGTCGTGGAGCACCGACTGCTCGGTGCGCGCTTCGACGACACGCCCGAGCAATTCACCGCCCTGTCACCGCTGCATCAGTTGCACGCCTCGGCCCCACCGTTTCTGGTCATTCAGGGTCGCAATGACACCCTGGTCGATGTCAACGTGGCGCGGAGTTTCGTGCATGAGTACCGCGCAACGGCACAGGCACCGCTGTATTACATCGAACTGCCGTTCGCGCAACACGCTTTTGACTTCGCCGCGTCACCACGAACCTCGTCGATCACGCGAGCGGCGCTCGCCTTCGCGCGTTCGGTGACGGACTAGGCCTCAGCCTCGGGCGCTAGCGTCACCGACACGCTCAACCCATCGGCCTCGACGTACGAGATGGCCACGATGGCACCGGCGTCAATGAGGTCGGGCTCACCCTGACGAACCAGGGCGAGAAAGTCCGCGGGCGCGGCAACGGTGAGGTCACTGACTGCTCGACGCTGCGACACCTTGGCGGTGCTCTTCTCGCGACGGACGGCCTCGATGACTTCCTTGATTGCGTCGTAGACACCCGAGCCTGCGGGAGCGTCCCCCAGTTCGGCAATGGTCGGCCAGGCCGCGCGGTGCACGGACTCGTCGTGCCACCAACGCCAGACCTCTTCGGTCACGAAGGGGAGTACGGGGGCCAGCAAGCGCTGGAGCGCCGACAGGGTCAGTGACAACGTGGCCCGAGCCGACCGGCTCGCGGCATCGTCGTCGCGATACGCACGGGTCTTGACCAGTTCGACGTAGTTGTCGCAGAACGACCAGAAGAAGCTTTCGGTGCGTTCGAGGGCGCGGGCGTAGTCGAAGCGACTGAAGGCGGTCGAGGCTTCGGTGATGACGCCGGCCAACTGGGCCAGCAGGTCACGGTCGATAGCCACGGTGACGTCGTCCATGGTGGTGGGCGCGTGATCGGCCAACCGTCCGAGGGCGAACTTGGACGCGTTGAGCATCTTGATCGCGAGGCGGCGACCATTCTTCATCTGGGCTTCGTCAATGGCCGTATCGGTACCCGGACGGCCCGAGGCCGCCCAGTAACGGAGGGCGTCAGCGCCGTGCGCCTGCAACAGCGGCATCGGAGTCACCACGTTGCCGACCGACTTGCTCATCTTCTTACGATCGGGGTCGAGCACCCAGCCGGAGATCAGAGCGTTCGTAAAGGGGAGCGAGTCGTGGGCGAAGTGGCTACGGACGACGGTCGAGAACAACCAGGTACGAATGATCTCGTGGGCCTGAGGGCGCAAGTCCATTGGAAAGACCCGTTCAAAGAGGTCGGTACCCCAATGACCCGCAATTTGGGGCGTGAGTGAACTCGTGGCCCACGTGTCCATGACGTCGGGGTCACCAACGAAGCCACCGGGCTGGTTGCGCTGGTCGTCGCGGTAGCCCTCGGGGGTGTCGCTGGAGGGGTCGACAGGTAACTGGTCGACTCGTGGCAGGAGGGGCGCGTTGAAAACGATGTCACCGTGCTCGTCAATCGGGTACCACGCGGGGAACGGCACACCGAAGAAGCGTTGGCGAGAAATGTTCCAGTCAACGTTGAGTCCTTCGACCCACGAGCTGAAACGGTGCTTCATGAAGTCGGGGTGCCAGTTGAGCTGCTCACCGCGGGCGAGAAGTTCGTCGCGGTGCTCGAGGGTGCGAACGAACCACTGACGGGAGGTGACAATCTCGAGGGGGCGCTCACCCTTCTCGTAGAACTTGACGGGGTGCGTAATGGGGCGTAGATCGCCAATGAGCGAACCCGATTCGCGCAGGGCGTCGACGATAGCGGCTCGCACTTGGTTGACGGTCTTGCCCTCGAGTGTGGCGTAGAAGTCCTGAGCTGACTGAGCGTCCCGGCTCGGGAACTGGTCGCTCGAGAAGTCCGCGGGGAGGTAGCGGCCGTCGCGACCAATCAAGGCGCGAGTCGGGAGGTGGAGCTCGCGCCACCAGGTCACGTCGGTGGTGTCACCGAAGGTGCAAATCATGGCGATACCGGAGCCCTTTTCGGGGTCGGCGAGCTCGTGCGCGACCACGGGTACCGGCACATGAAAGAGCGGAGTTACGACGGACTGACCAAAGAAGGGTTGGTAGCGCGCGTCGTCGGGGTGGGCAACGAGCGCGACACAGGAGGGCAGGAGTTCGGGACGCGTCGTCTCGATCTCAATCGTCCCGGTGCCATCGGCCAATGGGAACGAGACGCGGTGGTAGTTGCCGGGCCGCTCGCGGTCCTCGAGTTCCGCCTGCGACACCGCTGTGCGGAAGTCCACGTCCCACAAGGTCGGGGCCACTTGCGAGTACACCTGACCACGTTCAAGGAGGTCGAGGAAGGCGCGCTGGGAAATCGCTTGGGCGTGCGCTGAAATCGTCGAGTACTCGAGTGACCAGTCAATTGAGACACCAAGGTGGCGCCAGAGATCTTTGAAGACTTCCTCGTCGGCCGCCGTCAACTGGTGGCAGAGTTCGACGAAGTTCTTGCGCGAGATAGAAATCTTCTGCTCACCCGGCTTCTCGGGGGCCACGAAGTTCGGGTCGTAGGGGAGTGAAGGATCACAGCGGACGCCGAAGTAGTTCTCGACGCGGCGCTCGGTAGGAAGGCCGTTGTCGTCCCAGCCCATTGGGTAGAACACGTGCTTACCGGCCATGCGCTGGTAGCGGGCAATAACGTCGGCGTGGGTGTAGCTGAACACGTGACCGATGTGCAACGACCCCGAGACGGTGGGTGGTGGGGTGTCGACCGAGAAGACCTGATCGCGCGTCGCGGTGCGGTCGAAGGCGTACACGCCCTCGGTGTCCCAGCGGTCGATCCAGGCGGCCTCGAGGCCATCGACCGTTGGCTTGTCGGGAATGGCGCGGGGGGCAGTGTCAGTCATAGCAACGAAGTTTAGAACGGCGACGATTGCGAGGTCTCGCGTTGTCTAAGTTTGAGGTGTGCTGCGACTCTTTGACACCGTTCACGGCGACGTTCGACCCTTGACGTTGCGCGAACCCGGACACCTCTCAATGTACGTCTGCGGTCCGACCGTGTACGACCTGCCCCACCTCGGCCACGGGCGATTCACGCTGGTGTGGGACGTGGCCCGTCGATGGTTTACCTTTCAGGGTCTCACCGTCCACTTCGTTTCCAATATCACCGACATCGATGACAACATCATCGGGCGGGCTACGCGCGAAGGAACTTCCGAGGCGGTCGTCGCCTCGACGTACGAAGACGAGTGGTGGAAGGCGATGGCCGCCATTGGCGTGGCGCGCCCCGACGACGTGCCTCACGCCACCGCGTACGTCGACGGTATGGTTGCGCTGATTGCACAGTTCCTGGCCGACGACGTGGCCTACGTCACCAGTGATGGTCTGTACTTCGATGTTCGTCGAGTACCCGATTACGGCGTGTTGGCCGGTCAACCTCTGGAATCTCTCCGGGCCGGCGCCCGTATTGAGGCCAACGACGAGAAGCGCTCACCACTGGACTTCGCCTTGTGGAAGTTTGCGAAGCCCAACGAACCTTCGTGGCCTGCGCCCTTCGGCGACGGGCGACCAGGCTGGCATACCGAGTGTGTGGTCATGTCCCTCGACCTACTCGGCGATGGTTTCGATCTGCACTGTGGCGGTTTTGACCTCAAATTTCCCCACCACGAGAATGAACGAGCGCAGGCGGTCGCGGCCAACCGGCCGTTCGCGCAGCACTGGGGCCACAACGGCTGGGTGATGGTGGGCGACCAAAAGATGAGTAAGTCGCTCGGCAACTTCACCTCGTTGACGGACATGCTCGAGCGGACCGACGCTCGGGCCTATCGCCTCCTCGTCCTCCGGTCGCACTACCGTTCACCAATCGAAGTGTCACCGACCACCATCGCCGACGCCGAGCGGGGTCTGGCTCGACTCGACGCCCTGGCCCGGCGGTTCGATCTCCCGGCCCTGGCGGGCGAGGCTTTCGTACGGCGCGCGGACTACACCTTTGGTGGGGCCAGTGAAGAGCTCGTCACCCGAGTGGCTGACCTCCTCGATGACGACCTCAACACCCCTGTGGCGGTGGCCGAACTCTTCGAAGCACTCTCCACGGCGAACGGTCTTGCCGATGCCGGTGACGAGGCGGCCGCATCAGCGTTAGCGCTCGCGATTACCGTACTGTTCGCTGGTATGGGGCTCAGTCTGGATGGGTCGGCCGACGAGAGCGACGACGAAACGCAGGCGCTCGTGGACGCCCGCGACGAGGCCCGGCGCAACAAAAACTGGGCTGAAGCGGACCGACTTCGCGATGCCCTCGTCGCCCAAGGGTGGATTGTGGAGGACAGTGCCGCGGGTACGGTCATCCGTCGGCCCTGAATAGATTTGGTATTTCTCCCTCCAGCATCTATGGTTAGGGATGAGGTTGCCGTTGTGGTTCCCTCCGGAGCCGGCGAATTGTCGGTTGCAAAGAAACAAGGAGGCCCCAGTGGCTGTAGGAACCGTTAAGTGGTTCAATGACGAGAAGGGCTGGGGCTTCATCGCTGTCGATGGCCAGCCAGACGTCTTTGTTCACTACTCGGAGATCCAGGGTGAGGGTCG
>Ga0007807_1000707_pt1 | contig 11496 bp, 10 predicted proteins | sample CryBogCBE12Aug09_FD_71220 | JGI IMG/M metagenome (GOLD analysis project Ga0007807, IMG submission 71220) | Freshwater microbial communities from Crystal Bog, Wisconsin, USA - CBE12Aug09 | ecosystem: Environmental > Aquatic > Freshwater > Lake | place: Crystal Bog, Wisconsin, USA | collected...
CAAAAAGAAGAATTTTGGATCAAGATTCAAAACATGGTACCTTGGGCTAAACGTGTTGACGGAGTTAAAGGATCAGATGCTGCACACAAAGCCGCAGCCGATGCCAGTGACACTGATCGTTTTGTGCTCATTGATGGCGATAACTTGCCTGATCCTGATTTCTTTAACCTGCAGTTACATTTGGATAGCACCAATGATGATTGTGTTTTTCGTTGGCGGGCTCGTAACAGCATCAATGGCTTAATGTACGGCAATGGCGGAATGAGTTGTTGGACAAAAGAGTTTGTCTATGGGATGAAAACACATGAGGCTTCCGACGGCAGCGACGATACCGCAGTAGAGTTTTGTTTTGATCCCAACTACTGGGCCATGCATGATTGCTACAGTACCACATACCCTGATGCAACACCATATCAAGCCTGGCGTGCTGGCTATAGGGAAGGTGTAAAGATGTGCTTAGATCGTGGAGCCAAACCTACAATCGAAGAATTTAGTCGACGTGTACAAGGGCGCAACTATGATAACTTGTGCATTTGGCAAAGTGTAGGGGCAGATAATCCCAATGGCTTATGGGCCATTTACGGAGCACGACTTGGCACATTTATGACCATGTGTGAAAAATGGGAGTACCGAGACGTACAAGACTTTGACAGACTCAAAAAATTATGGGAAACTTTTGGTAAATTAGACCCTGTAACTGAAATTAACAAATTAACCAAGCCTTTACAAAATCGCTTGGGACTGCCTATTACATTGTTAGCTGACGATTCTAGTCAGTTTTTTAAACATCACTATCGTGCGGTGTTTCGCAACAGAGGACCAATGATACGTGAATAAAAGTGACTTTATGGCCTCGGCCGAATGGATGAAAGATCACCTCGGCGAAGGATTATGTTTAGCCAAATGGAAACAAGTTAGTCTACATTTACCTACGGGACTAAACAACAGTTGTTATCATCCTCCCTTGCATCAAATTGATGCCGAAGCCTTAAAGGATAATCCCGGGGCATTACACAATACTGCCCACAAAAAAGAGCAACGCAAGATCATGTTACGTCATGAACGTCCCACAGAGTGTCAATACTGCTGGAACATGGAAGACTTGGGCAAGTTGAGTGATCGGCATTACCGTTCAGGTGAGCGTTGGGCCGCAGAAGAATACGATACTATCGTTAACAGCACAGGAGATGAAGATGATGTGGTCCCTGCATACGTGGAGGTTAATTTTAACCACGCTTGTAATTTGGCTTGCAGCTATTGTAGCCCTCAATTTAGCAGTACGTGGCAAACAGAAATTGACCGTTACGGTGGCTATCCTACTAGTACTATTCACAACGATGCTAGTCATTTCACCGGGCGCAATCGTCCTATTCCCGCCTCCGGCAATAACCCCTATGTAGATGCATTTTGGGCTTGGTGGCCTACCCTGTACCCCAAACTAAAACATTTCCGCATGACTGGCGGCGAGCCCTTGATGGATAAGAATACTTACCGAGTATTTGACTATGTGTTGGCCATGCCCAATCCTGAGCTGCATTTGAATGTTACCAGCAATTTCAGTGTTGAAGATGGCCTGTTTGAAAAGTACATGGGCTATGTCAAACAACTATGCTCAACACAAATTGAACACTTCATGCAGTTTGTGAGCCTGGATAGTGGTAATTATGAGCATGCTGAGTACATAAGGCATGGATTGAATTTTCATCGCATGCAAAACAATGTGCATAGATTCCTAGGTGAAATTCCATATCGTAACAGCTTGACTTTTATCATCACAATGAACAATCTAAGTGTTCTAGGACTGCAACGCCAATTGGAATGGATACTGAATTTGCGTAAGTCTTATAGTACCACATATCAACGTGTTTGGTTCGATACACCAGTGTTACGTAAACCTGAATGGCAAAGCCTACAAATACTGCCGCCCGTATACGCTGATCATTTGGATCGTGTAGCAGACTGGATGGAGTTGAATTTAGAAACCCCCGAAGATCCATTCCATGGATTTAAAGACTACGAAGTTCAAAGATTACGTAGAGACATTGCCTGGATGAGAGAAGGTAGCAATTTAGACCCTGAATATGTTATACTGCAAAAAGCCGACTTTTATAGATTTTTTAACGAACATGATAAAAGACGCCGGACAGATTTTTTAAGAACTTTCCCTCAAATGAGAGAATTTTGGAAAGAGTGCGAGTACTATGCCAAAAATTAATCTTAAAGACCAATTGAAATTTGGAAAAACTTTTTGTCCGTTGCCTTTTATAAGTTACCATGCAGATGTAGCAAACCAAAGAAAACTGTGTTGTGTATCGAATAAAGTAGTAAGTGAAGAACGTGTAACAGAAATAAGATCAGATCTATTAGCTGATAAAAAAGTTGTTGAATGTACCTATTGTTATAATAAAGAAGCAATGAATTTAATTAGCCGTAGACAATTGCACCTTAAAGATTGGTTAAAACATAAAGATGACATTTTAGATGCTATCGAATCGCACAGTAATGGACTTTTACCTGAATATATTGATTATGATTTAAGATACAGCAACCTATGTAATTTAGAATGCCAAACTTGTAGTCCGAGATTTAGTAGTTCTATAGCACAAAGAGAAGGTAAAATAAATATATTTCTGCAATACGAACCCGACCTCCCAATCAACAAATTTGTAAAAAGAATTTATCTTGCTGGTGGAGAACCATTTTTGATAAAATCTTTTAGCCGATTACTTAATCAAATTGAAAATACAGACTGTGAAATTATTATTAATACAAATGCCACAATATTAACTGATAGTATGTTATTGGCATTGGATAAATTCAATAATATTAATTTTACTGTAAGTATTGATGGGGTTGGTGAACTAAATGACAAAATCAGAAAAAACAGTCGTTGGGACGATATTGAAGCAAACTTAAAAATATTAGCTGATAGATACAATGGGTATTCCGGTATGTTAATCAATACTGTGGTACAAAAAGACAATGTGAATTACCTTTTAGAAATAGGTAAGTGGATTGAAAACAAACAAATACCCTTATGGAAATTAACACTTCTCACCGAACCAGAAAAATTTCATTTTTCTTTAAACGATAACATACAAGTACCTGATGAATTATTTAAATTATCTGTAGTTCATTCTAATCTTGAAAATACAAGAATCTTACAACATATAACAGAATATGCCGAGAATTAATAACGAAACTGACTTAGAATACAAGCGCAGAGTAATTGACATCAAGTCAGAATCATTCTGTGGAGCAAAATGGTACAATGCTACCATATGGCTCGGATCCGGTATGACCACCAGCTGCCACCATCCACTTCCACATAAAGTAGACGTACAAGATGTAATACGTAATCCCAAAGCATTACACAACACGCAAAAGAAAAAAATGGAGCGTGAACAGATGCAGAAAGGAGAACGTCCTAGTGGTTGCGAATACTGTTGGAAAATTGAAGACATTGGCAGAGACAACATTTCTGACCGTGTGTATAAAACAATCATTTATAAAGACGAGGAGTTAAGAGATGCCTACGCTCGGCCAGCACGCGATGACGTGGATTTACGAACGCTTGAGATTGCTTTTGATCGTACATGCAATTTTGGGTGTAGTTACTGTAACCCTGCTTTCAGTAGCACTTGGGTTAAGGATATCGATGTTCATGGACCCTATACACATCTCCGTTCAGACGGCCGGAATCATTTTACTCATAGCCATGATAGCAGTCAACTTTATACTTTTAATCAACATAATCCTTACACTGAGGCGTTCTTTAAATGGTGGGAGACCGACCTTCATAGAACGCTTACTGAACTTAGGTTAACCGGCGGCGAACCCCTGATGTCGGGCGAAACATGGAAATTGTTAGATTGGTTTCGCACTCGCGAAGTAAACCCTGACATGCGTTTTGCACTTAATAGTAATCTTGGTGCCAAGGCGGACCTAATTGATCGCATGATTGAGGCCACACAACATATCAATCACTTTCACTTGTATACCAGTAATGAAAGTATGGGTGTACAGGCTGAATACATACGTGATGGTTTAGAGTGGACTACATGGACAGCTAACGTTGATCGTGTGTTAAGTCAAGGACGCATCGAAGGCTTCCATATGATGTGTACCATTAACGCACTATGCCTGGATACACTACCTGAGTTCTTGGATCAATGTATCACTTGGAAAGCTCAGTATGGCAAAGACTATCCTACATTTACACTAAATATTTTACGTTTTCCCAGTTTTCAATCACCCTTGGTTCTACCAGACAGCATCAGAACACAGTATAAAAATAGTTTGCAACATTGGTTTGATGTCAATGATACAAATCCTTTGTTGCACGAAATGGAACGAAATCAAGTTCAACGACTAATAGATTATTTAGATGTGGTTAAAACTCCGCACTCAGGTGCTGCAGAACAAACAATGCTACAACAAGACTTTAAACAATTTTACACACAGTATGACCAACGCAGGGGCAAAGACTTCTCGGCTACATTTCCTGCACTAGCAGATTGGTACAATAATTTATGATAAACAGTATTGCAAAAAACGACTACGAAGCCATAGCTGGCAGTGACTGGCCCAGTTACGAAGATTTTTTAAATGGTGCAACTGTTGACAATGCAGATATCCGCGCAGAAATTGAAAATTTTGTTGCTGACACAGTAAAAACTCAAAGCAAAGGCTACGACTATCTTGCACGAACACCATTTCACATCGAGTTTGATCAGTTGTCCAGTGATCAAAAATACAGACTAACTGAAAGCAATACTTTTTGTATGATGCCTTGGGTACACATGCATGCGTTTCCAGACGGTAGAGCATATCCTTGTTGTTTAAGCGACTATTGGCATCCAGTAGGCGACCTGCGCAAAAACACCATGGCGGAAGTATGGAATCAGACTGCTTATCAAACCATGCGTACCAACATGTTACAAGACAAACCCTGCAAAGAGTGTACCAAATGTTACGAACAAGAAGAACACGGTGCATTTAGTATGCGCTACGATGCCAATCGTAATTACGGTCATCATATTGCAGAAGTAGACAAAACACTAGCAGATGGTACTTATCCTGACTTTAAGATTCGTTATTGGGATGTAAGATTCAGTAATCTCTGTAATTTCAGTTGCCGGACCTGCGGACCTATTTTTAGCAGTAACTGGTTTAACGACCATGTAAAATTGTACAATGTTAAACCAGATGTACTTGGTCGTGAAATGGCACGAGTTGAGTATACCACTGGTAATGAAGACAACATGTTGGCCCAAATGGAACCGCACATTCCGTATTTAGAGCAGGTTTATTTTGCTGGTGGCGAACCATTGATCATGAAAGAACATTACTACCTGCTGGAAAAGCTGATTGAAGCCGGCAAGACTGATGTTCGCATTCAGTACAACACAAACTTCAGTGAATTGCATTTCAAAGACAAACATGTGTTTGAATACTGGCGCCATTTTACCAATGTCAGTGTAGGTGCCAGTTTAGATGCATCGGGTGCCAGGGCAGAGATCATACGCAAAGGAACAGACTGGCAACAAACAGTTGACAACAGACAACGTATGATGGCCGAAGTGCCGCATGTGGATTTTTATGTTAGTAGTACCGTTAGTTCAATGAATGTGTTGCATGTGTTGGACTTTCACCGTGAATGGACTGAGCTAGGATTGGTCAAAGCCAAAGATTGGAACATAAATATTTGCCAAAGTCCTGATTGGTATCGTGCCGATATTTTTACAGAGCAATTCAAACGCGATGTAATCGTACCTGCTTACAATGCACATATTGCTTGGCTAGACCCTCAAGATAGTCTACGACGTGCTACCAATGGATACAAGAGCATGTTGAGCTTTATTACAGGAAACAATGCAAGTCATCATTGGAACAGATTTGTACAAGAAGTTACAAATTTAGACCGTATACGCAAAGAAAATTTTTGGGATACATTTCCTGAATTTCGAGGATTGAAATGACACTACCTGACTCAATTTGCATGCTGCCTTGGATCAGTATTGAAGCCAGTCCCATGGGAACGGCAAGACCATGTTGTCTTGCACAAGAAGAAATTACCGACGCACACGGCAACAAAATAGAATTGCGTAACAGTACACTACTGGATGCTTACAAGAGCAAGTACATGCAGGACCTACGCCAGCAGTTCCGTGCAGGTGAGCGGCCAGCAACATGTCGAATGTGTTGGGAAGAAGAAGCAGCTGGGCGTGATAGTAAACGTATCAACAGTCGTGTTAGACTAAAAGAATTGTACGCTCAAGTCGATTGGGACAATGATACTCCGGATCAGCTTTGGTTCATTGATTTAAAACTGGGCAATATCTGTAACTTAAAATGTCGTATATGTGGATCATGGTCCAGTAGCAAATGGGCTGCCGAAGAAATGGAATACTTGCCCAAGGGCGTAGATAAAAAAAGCCACATTGCTTATACTTGGCTCAAAGCTGGTAACTGGCCTGAAGAAAGCCCGGACTTCTGGGACAACTTAAAATCTTTGTTGCCTGATATTAAGTACTTTGAGTTTACTGGTGGCGAGCCTTGGCTGATCGAGGAACACTGGGAGTTGTTGGAGTTTGCTGTTGCAGAAGGCTACGGCAAGGACATTGATATACATTACAATACCAATGCTACACAGGCGCCAACTAGATTAATACCGTTATTGGACAAACTTGGTAGAGTTGATATTGCATTCAGTGTCGACAACGTAGGTAATCGTTTTGAATATGAACGTTATGGTGCTAAATGGGCAGAAGCTAACAACATAATTGATGCCACACATGCATTACGTACTAGGTATAACAACATCACCACACAGTTGTGTTTCACCATCAACATACAAAATGTCTACTACTTGGATGAATTGTTGGCCTGGGCTGATACTAAAGGGTTTGGTAGTGTATACTTCAACATGTTACAAAGCCCAGAACGTATGAGCATACAACGTATGACTCCGGCCGCACAAGACTTGGTACTAAACAAATTAAAAACACATTTTTGGCGATCCGCACAATATCAACAAGAAATTGATAATGTAATTCGTTTTATTGAAAATGGCACTGGTAGTAATGGCCGAGACTTTGTAGAACAAATGCAACAAACAGATGCCTATCGTCGACAAAACTTTGTAGATACACATCCAGAAATAGCACAGGCAATGGGGTATGAATAAACCCGAAACATTATGCATGGCACCTTGGACACATACTTATCTCAGTCCACAAACTGAGCGTAGGATGTGTTGTGCCAGTCGTGAGCCTGCACAAAACTTTCAGCAGTACATTGACACCAGTTCAGGTACCGGGCGGTATATACCCGTTACTTTAGAACAACATTGGAACAGCGAGCACATGCGCGGTGTGCGCAGGCGCATGATGGCCGGAGAAACACTACCCGAATGCGAAGTATGCAATGACAAGTTGCTGAACACCAGCGTTTACCGTAGTTATTTTAATCAACTTTTTGGACATAAGTATGATAGTATAGCAGAAACTACAGATGAAACAGGCTACACAACAATGCGGCCTGTAAGTTGGGACTATCGGTTCAGCAATCTCTGTAACTTCAAATGCCGCATGTGCGGTGATATGTTGAGTAGTGCTTGGGAAAGTGAACAACGCCAGCACAACATGATTAATTGGCATGATCCAAAGAATAACTGGATGATACCTGAAGTCAAACAACAAATTGAACAGTTTCAAGACACCCAAGTAGAGCAAGAGTTTGCCGAAGCTGTGGAACAGCATCGTGTCGAGGAAGTTTACTGGGTAGGCGGAGAACCTTTGATGTACGAGCAACACTGGCACTACATGAAACGGATTGTTGAATTGGGAGATGGTCTAAATGTTTATGCTAGATATAATACTAATCTTTCCCGCGTTCGTTATCGTGGTATTAGCCTGTATGATGATATCCTTAAAAATCTTAGAGACTGGCAGATCTGTGCTAGCCTCGACGGAACAGGACCGATTGGCGAATACATTAGAACAGGCCTTGAGTACAATACGTGGCTTGAGAATTTCCGTAGAGGAGTTGAAATTGCAAGTCATGCGAGACAAATGCGAATTGATTTCACGCTCACCTTGCCGGGTATGTTCGAAGTTGGGCGAGTGCAGGCTCTTGCCGACTCCTTACAAGTAGGACTCCTGGCCAAAGTTGTTTTTAGTTTTAGTCCGGACATAGTTATGAGCCCGTTAGCACTACCTAAGGAGTTATTACATTCCTGGGTAGATGAAATATTGGGTGACACCCCAGGGGGTATTAACCATGTACCTGATAACAGTCCCTTACGAGACATACTTGTCCAGCTAAAAACTAGACCTACATTTGAGGAACAATGGCCCACGGAATATCGTTCTGGGTTAATTCGCGGTAAAAATCGTATTCTACGACTTGAATCTATCCGTAAAGATGTGTATACTATGAGAGATATATTGTCTGAACGTCCGGAAGTATTAGCATGGTGGGATAATATAGATGTTTAAGATACCTATAGCAGTACCACATCCTCATTTTGATAATACCATGATGCATAACCGACAGGAGGTTAAGCGTGATGCAATGCAAAATGCACATAATAGTAAGGTACACGATTATCAAAAGATACAAAATGATAATTGGCATGCCAAGCGTCGTAGTATGATGAATTATCATGAGTATCAAGATTATTTAGCTACCAACCAATATTTGAATTTGAAGAAACATATTGAGTACGGAAATTACAAGTATAGTATAACATTAGGAAACAATTTAGACGTATATGTATAAAGTAACAGTAACCTTACGTAATCCATTGAACAAATCAGATACCATTGACTATTTCATAACAGTCAATGACACCCCAATGGGTCAACTTTGGTACACCGCACTACAAGATAATCTACGTGCCAATCTATATCTGGAAAAGAACTTTTGCTTTCTTGGGTTTCCTGATAGTGCAAGAGATTTAGAATTTATCTGCCAGGAATTGGATTGGGCTAAACGTCAAATCAACACATTCTTTGATGCCGAAGATTATTATATTCCAGAATTCTTTACTCCTAGTACACTACGCAACGGCCTAAATCCGAACCAGGACATAATGAATAGATTGCACAATCACTTCGAGCATCTTCAAGGTACAGTTGGGGGATTAAGTGATTGGTATCGACGTGCCGACTACGAAACAAAGTTTGCTATCAGGCAACTAAATAACTTGTGCCACGAAGCAGAAAGTTTAATGCTAAGTCAGCGTAAAAAAGTAGAGTTGCCTGATTGGGTACGTCCCAGTCAAATTACAACGTTTTTAAATTGCCCAAGACTAGAATTTCCTGCAGAATACAAAACAACATTTGACGAAACCCGTTATGATCGACGTTTTGGCGAAGTATACTTACATTGGACACAAATTGGTAAAACATTATTTGAAGTTTATCGCGATGAGGATGGTATTGATATTGATCAGGCCACTTGCGATGCTATTACTCACCTGCGTTTCTATAGTGGAGAGTTTGATATTGAGTGGGCTCAAGATGTGGCGTTCCAAGGGCCCCATCCGTGGCATACGAAGGAAATGAAGGGCTTCAGAGCTTGGCTCACACGCAATGGATTTGATGTCAATGATGCCCGATACAACTATGGATATCATCCTGTAGCACAAGTGGATCTACAGGCCAGCTTTGGTACTACTAACTTCCGTGAAGTATGGCCTATCCTTAGCCGTTACCTAGACATATATCAAATCTCGGCCGGTGACGCAACATCAACTTATGATTACACTTGGACTGATGCTGATTATTATCAACACCAAATTAATAGAATGAAACCAGGATATGATTTTAGTAGCCGGTGACAGTTTTACTTGGGGCAGCGAGTTGGCAAATCGCAATCAAACATTTCCTAAGTTATTGGCCAAGCAATATGTTGATGTGTCCTGGCCAGGATACAGTAACAGTAGCATATCACGTTCAGTGATAGAACAATGCGAGCATTCAGACATCACTGCAGCAATAGTATGCTGGTCTTTTCCGGGCAGATACGAATTCAGATTTAGTTATGATACCAAACAAAAACACAGTCCTTGGTATAGCATAAACAGTTGGCTGGTTCAAGATGACCTGCACAGCATTGAAAAAGAATTTGTTACAAAAAATCCAGCAATCTTAAATGAACATATCAATACTATTAACAGATCCAAAACCACTGGTGTAGGCGATTTTGCTAGAGTATTTTATAAGCATGTAGGGTCAGACAAGTATTGGCAAACCTATGATAGTCTCAAAGAAATAGTTTATTTACAAAATTATCTCATTGTAAAAAAGATACCCTACATGTTTACCTGTGCAGATTCAAATATATTCTACACAGATGCAGTGGATTCTAAAGACTCAGTGATACAAAGTTTATATCAACAAATTGATTTTGATCGATGTTATTTTTTCCCTAAAGGAGTATTTCCTGCATCTGAAATCCCAAGAGGTTTTTATCAATGGGCAGTTGAGAATAAATACCCTGTAGGTACTACACATCCTCTAGATGCTGCACACAAAGCAGCTGCTGATTTAATGGAAGACACATTCAATGAACTGGTTCAAAAAAATATACAATAAAGTTATTTTAGAAATAAGATATCGCCGAAAACTCCGTGAGCTGCGTAAAAGAGATCCTTTTATTTACAAATGAAAATATTAACGGTCGGTGACAGCTTTACTTTTGGAGAAGAGTTAGCAGACAGAAACAATGCCTGGCCGTTTCTGTTGGGCGATCTGCTAGATGCCGAAGTTACCAACTTGGCCAAACCTGGCTCCGGCAACAAGCGCATGATTCGCTATGTCGTGGATTATGTTGCCACAATAGAACGCCCAGATTTGGTTGTGGTTGGATGGAGCAGTCCCGGGCGTATGGAATTTGCTGACGAAGATGGCTTTTTTGATTTATGGCCCGGATACAGTGGGCGTGCATTTATGAAAGAACAGCCCTGGAGAGTGGACTTATTGAACTACATGGATCGTCACCATAATGAACAATATCTCTATAAACAATATCTATTAGATGTTATACTATTACAAAGTTTCCTGGAACAACAAAATATCAGATATGTCATGCTGAGAACAGTTGGTAATGAATTTTATCATAACACCTATTACAAAGAAACAAAAGTAACTGCAGATTTAATAAATGTGAACACTTATCTAGGATGGCCCAACATGGGAATGGCAGAATGGACCAATGGATGTGAACGAGGCCCTGGTGGGCATTTCTTAGATGAAGGTCATCAACGAGTAGCAAACAAAATCAATGAACATATTCGGAATCTCGGCTGGCTTTCATGATGCTGCAGTAACAGTATTGCAAGACGACGAGATTGTCTTTGCTGGACATGCTGAACGTTATAGCAAGATCAAAAACGATGCCAATCTCAACGACGCACTGATTGCAGATGCATTATCTTATGGTAATCCAGACCAAGTAGCCTACTACGAACGTCCCTGGGTTAAAAAA
>Ga0007807_1000737_pt1 | contig 11292 bp, 7 predicted proteins | sample CryBogCBE12Aug09_FD_71220 | JGI IMG/M metagenome (GOLD analysis project Ga0007807, IMG submission 71220) | Freshwater microbial communities from Crystal Bog, Wisconsin, USA - CBE12Aug09 | ecosystem: Environmental > Aquatic > Freshwater > Lake | place: Crystal Bog, Wisconsin, USA | collected...
AGAGTTGATCAAAATCAAACACTTGGAGGATGTATATTGGCTTGTAATTCAGACAAATTTTGTAAGGGATTTAGTTCTAATATACAAAGTCAGGAATGTCGACTTTTCCATAGTTATAATGGAGCGTTTGTGCAGAAGGATTGGATTTCCGGTGTAAATTAAAAGTAACAGACACAGATATTATTGAGGATAAAACTTGATCTCTTAAAAATCAAAATGTATGATTTTTCCTATTTTAAAACGGAGCAGGCGCCTTTGTTAAATTTCGTAAGGGTATGATGAAGACTTCCAAAATTATTTTAAAACCGGGTGTAAAATACCTTTCTTCGCAACAATAAATTTGAGCATCAGAGGAATTATTTTAATGTTCAAAGCATTGCATATTGCAGAAAAGAAATTCAAATCTATTTTTTTTGTTTATGTTATTTTTTTATCCGAGCTTATTCTTACATCGATCGTTTTCGCTTGTGAGGCTCCTCAGTACGATACCAGAAACCAAAATACCGCTTATTATAATGTAAAAGCGAGTATTAATGATACTTGTCGCCTCCTATTTAACGATGGAAATGTCGCAGCTTATTCAAGTTTGGGATCAGTTTTAACTGATGCTGGCTTACAATATGAAAAATATGATACGGAGCATGCTAAGGGATACATCGTCAGAACTAAAGACGCTGGAGATTATGAATTTACATATTTTATGCAATATAATGCATCTGCCTCCAATCAGCCTTATACAATAAAATATGTATTTTCTATTCACGTTGCTGCTCAATATTCTAAGTCTCAATCAACTTCAAAATCGTCTGTTAGCTCTTCCTCTACCGAGAGTCAGAACTCAACGGGCTCTGCTGAATCCGATTCCAGTTTAGGGGGGCGTTATAACGATGGGTATAAATTATATGAAAAACATGACTTTGCTGGAGCATTAGTTATCTGGCAATCGCTATCTGATAAAAATTATGCTTTGGCTCAGTACGCAGTTGGATTGATGCATTATCGAGGGGAAGGTGTGCCTACAGATCACGAAAAAGGTATCAGCTTAATTCAACTGGCGGCTGGGCAAGGCTATCTAAAGGCAGAAGTTTCACTGGCCGAGATATATGAGTTAATTGATGTTTCTAAATCAGCAAAATGGTATAATATTGCCGCTCGGCAAGGTGATTTAAAGTCACAATATAAAATTGGTTATTTTTCCTATTATGGTATACCGGATCAAGTTAATATAATTAATGCTTATGTATGGGCTTCGATTTCAGCTAAAGCGAATTATGATGGCGCAAAAAGCCTCCTTTCAAAAGTTATTGATGATTTATCTGCCAAGGATTTATTAGCCGCACAAGAATTAGCAAAGCGTTGTACGGATACAAAATTTAAAGACTGTCCGGGTCTGGAACTCGAAGGAACTAAAAATGAAAAGTCAGGTTTAAATAAACCTAAAACTGAAGATATCCAAAAATTAATAAAAACAACTTCTGACGCCAACCTGACAGAATGTACAGACGCCAATGCGAGTTTAAAAACTTTGGGCGAAGCATGTGATAGGGTAATTAAATCAGGACAGGTTTCCGGTGTTTCACTTGCAAAAGCATATTTTGGACGAGGTCGCTTCTTTACATCAGAAGATCAATTTTCAAAGGCAGTAGATGATTATACACGGGCGATTGAAATTAATCCTGATGTCGCATCTTATAACAATCGCGCTAGTGCTTTTAGGCAAATGGGTAACTTTGACGAAGCACAAGCAGATTATCAAAAGGCCTTACAGTTTAATCAATCATATCCATTGGCCCATGCGGGGTTAGGCGCAATACTTATCGAGAAGGGTAAATTTATTGACGCTGTCAAAGAGCTTGATTTTGCTTTAACTGTTCGTCCAAGTCTGTCATTCGCTCACTTTCAATATGGTAAATATTATTATTATCAAGCGAATTACGATTCATCCATTTTATCATTCACCACTGCAATAAATAATGATGATGGTAGTCACGGATTGTACTATGCATGGAGAGCGCAATCATATTTGGCAAAGAATGACATTAATAGTGCAGTGTCAGATTCAGAAAAAGCTATGGCTTTGTCACCAAAAGACAAATTTGTACTGGATATAAGAGATCAGGTTGCTTTTAAGAAAATTCCAAACAACTAAAAACTGATTAAAATCAATAATACTTACTAGAAATTAACGCCCAACACCTTATCTTGTCTCAAATCTGGACAGTTACAGGGCGGTACGTATGGCAAATATTTCAAAATTAATCGCAGGCCTCCTGCTTTCACCAGTCTTGTTAACAACAGTCGCCGCTCAGGACATCCTAGACCGCAATGGGACGCCCCTACAGCGGGATCATACCTCCCCAGCCCAATATGTCCTTCCAGAAACCTTAGCCGCCCTAGGCACCCGCCGCCTGTCATTCGATGCCAAGTTGAGCAAAGTCGTACAGGAAGAAGTTGAGGCAGCCGTAGCCCACTATCAGGCCCTACGGGGCGGTGCCTTCGTTATGGACATTAATACTGGCGAAATCCTTGCGATAGCCTCCTCGGAGCGATTTGAGACCCACCCACCTGAGAACGGTGTAACGTTCAACCTAGTCACAGAAGGCGTCTACGAGATCGGTGTCAGCGCCAAAGCCATTACGGTGGCAACGGGACTAGAAGCGAAGACAATAACGAAAGACAGCATAATCGACGTACGCAAGCCATTTAAATTTGGAAAATATGAAATCACTGACTTCCATCCAGCTCGTGCAAAGATCAGTCTCTCAGATGTAATTTTGAAATCATCTAATATTGGCATGGTGAAGATTGAGCAGAAACTTGGACCAGATGCATTTGTAAAAAGTCTTAATAAATTCGGGCAATTTAATCCTATGGAAGTAGAGGGATTAAACGGCGCCGCACCATTGGTTCCACTTCATTGGAATGAGTTATCAGCAATTACGGTCGCCTATGGCCACGGACTTTTCAATACGCCGCTTCAAGCAGGGGTTGTTATGGCTGCAATGGCCAATGGCGGGTACTTGTTAAAGCCTACAATCTATAAAATTGACCCAAAAGATGCCGTTCGTGTGCCTGTGATATCTGAAGACACATCGGCGTTCATAAGGTCTGCGATGCGAAAGAACGTAACAGACGGCAGTGGGACTAAATTAAATTTCAAAGACATCAAAATTGGGGGTCTTTCGGGGACTTCCAATAAGGCAATCAACGATAAATACGATCCAGAAAAAGTCTTAACCCACTTCGCGGCAGTAGTACCTGCCGATAAGCCCAAATATCTGATTTTTACTACCCTCGATGAGCCAAAGCCTTTAAAAGAGACCTTTGGATATCAAACTTCAGGCTGGAATGCAGCACCTTTGGCGGGGAATATCATCGAAAAGGGACATTTAGGGGTAAATTGATCAAGATTATTGACAATATCTTCTAAATCGTATTATTGATTTATGGCATTTATGGTTTAAGGAGGTCGTAGTGAAAAAAGCATTTTTGAAGCCTTTTGCTATCACTTTGGCCGCAGCGACATCAATTACATCCATTCCAAGTTTTGCTGCTGCGCCTAGCTTCCCATTAACCCACGAGGTTACGTCGCAGGCGTCTGAAATACAGCGCGTTCAGCCAACCCAACTAGTGATTGAGCCTGCCTCAGCGCCGCAGCAGCAATATGCTGATCACTATTCTCATTCGTCGCATGTTTCTCATGCCAGCCATTGCTCGGCTTATAACTCATGCAAAACGCCTTGATTAAGTGATTGTCGATCGGCGATACAGTAGTTCAATATACAATATCGATTGTATAAAAGCGGCTATTTATAAATTTAGTAAAATGGTTTCTGTAAAAATCGATATAATCGATGGTGACTTTGTCTGTAATTTTTCAAGTTTGTCCGACAGTTTCGATTTTGATGAATTTTTAAAAAATTTTGATCAAGAATTAATTGATCAAGAGCTTCGACAGTCAATTTCAAATAAAACAGAAGAATATAGAAATTTTATACTGAGCCTTGCATTTTCAAAAACTGGATTACAAGGTGATGAGTAAATTTGAATCCTTAGATAAATATACCAATTCAAAATCTTTTGGATATGAATTGCTTCCATTTAAGTTTGAGCGTTTGGAAGATGAAATTTTTATCAGTAATTTAGTTGGCGAATTTAAGATACTATCACAGAATGAATTTGAAGCATTTGTAAATAACCATCTTCCATTTGAATCTAAAACTTATTCTGACCTTTTAGCTAAACATTTTATTATTGAAAAAAATACTTCTACACCTCTTGAATTGTTAAGCCTGAAGCTCAGAACAAAGTTATCGCGACTTAGTCAATTTACGGCACTTCATATGTTTGTTGTTTCTTTGAGGTGTGAACATTCCTGTCCTTATTGTCAGGTTTCTAGACAAAGCGATAATAAAATAGCCTTTGATATGACGCCAGAAATTGCTGACCGGGCTTTAGAGCTAACTTTCCGCAGTCCATCACCAGCGATTAAAATTGAATTTCAAGGCGGAGAACCGCTTCTTAATTTTCCAATCATACAACATATTGTTAGATCAGCTTTAGAAATTAATAAAGTAGCTCAAAAAAATCTTGCGTTTGTTATCGCAACAAATTTAGCAGTACTGTCAGATGATGTACTTAGTTTCTGCAAATCAAATAACGTAGAAATATCTACTTCGCTAGATGGCCCTAGAGAACTACATAATTCAAATCGCCCACGCCCGAACAATAATAGCTACGAATTAGCTATTGAAGGTATAAGAAAAGCGCGAGATTACCTTGGCGTTGACCATGTCAGTGCATTGATGACAACGACAAAAGCCAGTTTGGGTCAAGTTAAAAATATTATTGATGAATATATAAAACAGGACTTTTCTGGGATTTTTTTACGTCCCTTATCGCCGTATGGTTTTGCCATCAAGACAAAATGGTATAAATCTTATGACGTCGATGAATGGTTAAAATTTTACTTTGAAGGTCTCGACTACATCATTGAGCTAAACAGAAATGGATTAAAATTTCAAGAATTTTATGCACGTATGATCTTAACAAAAATGCTTACGCCGTATCAGACCGGTTATGTAGATATGATGAGCCCAGCGGGAGCCGGAATAGCGGCAGTAGTCTATAATTATGATGGCGACGTTTTTGCTTCTGACGAAAGCAGAATGTTAGCCGAGATGGGTGATAAAAGCTTTCGATTAGGCAATGTTCTAACGAATACTTATCGAGAGATATTCACTAATGATTTCCTACTAGACGCTTTGGAAAAGTCCTTCACAGGATCAGCGCCAATGTGCTCAAATTGCGCATTTGAGCCTTATTGTGGATCAGACCCAGTTTACCATCATGCAACCCAAGGTGATGTGTTAGGCAAAAAATGGGAATCCGGTTTTTGTCAGCGAAACTTAAGTATTTTCCGAAAGTTGATTGAATACTATCAGGACCCTGAAATAAAAAGAATTTTTGAAAGTTGGCTTAGATGAAGTCAATTGAATTAGATGCAGGCTTTGACGATAAAATATTTGATAATAGCAATTCAGAAAACGTTATTCTGAAAATAACAAAAAATGCAAATCTTCCATTTGCTAAGAGATCGAACTTTGCGCTTATCTTAGACAAAGAAATGGAGAACGTGCCTGCGGGTTTTGATTTGGGAATTAACTTTCTCACCGAAAAAATTATTAAGAACGCCATCAATTTATCTTCTGAATTAAATTATCTGTCAGATGGTGATGTAATCAAAATCAATCGAACGAGTAAAAGAGTTCGAGTTCTTTTCAGAGCCCAATCAAGATTTAACTTTTTTCTATTGACTGAGAGATGTAATCACTACTGCTTGATGTGCTCCCAGCCTCCGCGTGATATTCAAGATGACTGGCATTACCATGATGTAATGAGATCAATCGAACTTATTGATAGGGGTGCACCCTTTATTGGTTTTACAGGGGGGGAACCAACTCTATTGGGAGATGGTTTTGTTGAAATCATACGAAAATTAAACGGTTGGCTACCTGAGACATCGGCACTTGTCCTTAGTAACGGGCGTAAATTCGCTGATCCAAATTTTTCTGACAAATTGGCCTCTATCGGACATCGTGACTTAACAATCGCAATTCCGTTATACAGTGACGTCTCACATATCCATGATTATGTAGTGCAATCTGATGGAGCGTTTGAAGAGACAATTAAGGGTATCTTGCGCTTGAAAGAAAGAAGACAAAAAGTTCAAATTAGGATTGTTATTCATAAGCAGACCTATGCAAGGCTACCTCAATTTGCTGAGTTTATTTATCGAAATTTGGCTTTTGTTGATCACGTCGCCTTGATGGGACTGGAGATTACAGGTTTTACAAAGGCGAATTTAAAAGACTTGTGGATTGACCCTGTTGATTATTCTGAGGAGCTTGAATCTGCCGCGGGTTATCTAAGTCGCATGGGCATGAATATCTCTATTTTTAACCACCAGTTGTGCACGATCCCGCGTACTATTTGGCACCTAGCCGTTAAATCGATCAGTGATTGGAAAAATAACTATGAGCCCGAGTGTTCAACATGCTCAGTTAAATCTAACTGTGGTGGCTTTTTCACAACGTCGAAAGGAAAAACTAGCAGAGCTATACAAGCTCAAATTTGATGATCTAGATTGTTATTTATTACCGTGGAACATTGATAATGAACCAACAGCTTAGGTCTTTAATTAAAGCATTGCTTTGGGGCTTTGGTGTCAGTGCTATCACTCAGTTGGATCACTTTTTTAAGAATGGCCTTGGGCCGCATGAGGTAGACCCGTTTGATGTCTTCGATCCTATTATTTTTGCTTATTGGTTCGGGAGCTTAGGTGGCGTCCCACTACTATTTGTAATGGTGACCATAGTCATTAAACGTAATTTAGTAAACTTTACGCAATCAGTTTTAAATTTTCTAATAGCTACATTATTTATTTGTTTAATACCTATTATTTTTTCTATTGGACTAAATTTCTTTTATCCAATTCCTGAATTTCCATTTTTGGAAAAAGGACCATTTAGAGATGAAATAGTTCAAAGTGGCTATAATGGCTGTGCTTCAAGACTACTAAGAAATGGCTATAAGGCAGATGAAATAAAGGATTTGTGCATTTGCGTAGCTAATGAAGTTGCTGATTCGACTACTGCATTACAGATGAAAGCGGACATAAAATCTGGAGCTCCGCAAATGATAACAAACAATATCGTAGAGGCCTATAGTTTATGCGTAAAAAAATGAGATACTGTTCCTCTCAATAATTATAGTATAAACATGCTTTACTTTTGATGGTAATCCAGTCCGACACCGCTTCCGCCGAGCCCCTCTTGGCCACCAACCGTGCCAAGGCTCTGTCGAGCAGATTTACTTGTGGATCGGACATCCGATCGATTACGTTGTGACCCAAAAACTTCACCACCTTGTGCGATATTGTATCTAAATGTGTTTGATCGATACTAACTATACGAGCTGCTGATATTAGTGGTTGAAGTTTTGCAGGTTTTGCAGGGCCCTTAAAGGCCCTCGTTTTGATTATTTTTGACTTTGCCCGTCATTTATAATGCCACCTAATGAACGTGATCCTATAAACTTTGAAAATGCGCCCCGTCGAGGGCTCTGCAAAACCTGCAGAACCCTCTTTCGAAATTATTTCAGGGTCTTCGGGTTGATCAAGTACCTAATTGTAGGCCGCCCACCATTAGTCTCGGTCGTCATGATCTTTTCCCGCAGCCAGTTGGCGTCGATAAGAAGCTCCAACCCAGCAGCTCAGGATAGGTGAAAATTACTGCTGCGCGTCTGTTCAGGCCTATCATGGACCAATCTGCAGTTGGGCTAGTGCAACGTAGGCTCCCAAACCTTTTAATTAGGCAACGAAGACCAATCCCGATACAATAAATAAAGATCGTCCATATAATTCTCTATATTAGAGAACGCGATCAATATCCTCTGATTTGAGTGATTCCAGCCAATTCGTTGGCCTCCATAGCCTACGGCCCAATAGCTATCCCTTTTTTTGTTATTTTCTGTCCAAATTAAATATCCATAACCGTCGAAAGATTTACCTTCTCTTTTTATCTCGTTAGTTATTTGAGTGCTTGAAGCGTGTTTGATATAATTTGCAAAGCAACCTTTGCCATTCTCATTACGCTTGACCCACAGCGCAAAGCGTCCCCAATCTTCTAGGGTCAATCTCACATTGCCGTCTGCCTGCCCGTTACCAAAATGGTCTTGGCCAATGATGGCTTCGTGACTAATTCCAGCTGGAATTAAAACCTGCTCCTCGACCCATTTAGCATAGGGCATAGCAGTTACTTTGTTTAATAAAATACCCAACAGAAGAGGGTCAGTACTGTGATAATCAAATACTTCTCCCGATCTATGTTTAGTGCCGTCCATTTCGCGAATTGCGCTGCTTACCTTGGGAGTGTTTAGAATATCCAATAAGCTGATTTTTCCTAAACGCATTTCACTTTCTTGTTCCGTTGACATGATTGAGCTGTCATGATTTACGGCGGCGGTACCAGAACTCATTTTTAATAATTGTTGAACATTTGCCTGTCCAAGATCGGTATGTTGTAACTCTGGTATAAGGGTTCCGGATATATCGGTGAGCGACAGCTTTCCAGAACAAATGGCCTTCCCGACAGCCATGGAAGTGACTGTTTTTCCAATGCTGAAACTCAAAAATAAAGACTTTGAGTTGGCAGGACTTTTATATCCTTGCCAGACAATTTGATTTCCATCCATCAACAAGATGGCTTTAGCAGATGAGCTATTCAGTATTTTTTTCGCTCTTTCAACAATGGCAATTTCGTCGTCAAAAGGTTCACGTTCAACAAGCCTTTGAGCCTCTTTAGCAATGCCTGTATGGTAATGCCACTTCTGACCAGTACTTAGTAGCCATTCGTCAGGGGCAGCAGCGTAGTCACCTACCGTTGGGCTTTGAGAATAAGCTGGGATGATTGATAAAGACATTAAAAAAATTAATGACAATACTCTCATTTTTAACTCTAAACTCGTTGGTTATTTTGCTTGAGCTTGCATGAATTTATAAATAATGCCAATTATGATATTCGCTTGATAATATTCAATCGAGATCAGACTTTATGAAACCCAAGCTTGCTACTGCTATTCCTACTACAATTCGACCGTTCTAGACCAAACTGTAGCAAAAATAGCAATAGCAACTAGCTCTTCCAACTAAGCGGCCTTGGCGGTCAATAACGCAGGATTGATGAAAATTGCGGCTGCGCGTCCATCAATTCCAGTCCGGATAAGGTTGAGGGCTACTAGCTCACCAATAGCAGCTTCAAGAGCCTTTTTATCCCTTACGGGCCCCTTTTGGCGCAAGTCATTTTTCCTTACGAATGTCGTTGAATTTGTCCTGCAAACATTAACTAACCACCTTTCAAGACGTGCGGCATCAGCAAGTTCGTTTGGCATGGTAAATTCGCTAAAGAAGCGACGAGACTCGTCAAGATGCCATTGAACAACTGCCTGAGCAGCTAAGAAAGCTTCCACAGTAATTGCCCCGTCATTACCTTCAAATACGTGGATCAATGCCGCCAACCGCACGGCATTATCAGCAATTTTAGAGGCAACATCACGGATATCTTGGTATTGACCACCTGCAACTAATTGCCTCTCGATGCCGTCATGGAATGCAATCCATGCCTCTTTGGCCTCAGGTGTTAGTTTGAGCATCGACGGTGTAAGTTTGCCGTCTTTATCGATGGTATCCCCGTTTTTAAGGATATTATAAAGACGGTCGTTAAAAGCAGAAACGCCATGCATATGGAATGGTGGTTCGCTATATAACCTATAACCTTGTGTTGACTCGGGCCTGCTAAGTAGGAACCTTGCAAAGAAGCCTGTGCCCCGAGCCAGATCGCCTGTCTTGCGAACAAACTCCCTAAGGGTCGATTCTTGAACTTGGAGAACGATGGTCAGACGTGCATCTTCAAGTATAAACGACTGGGATGTACGCCGATCGACTTGAAAAGAGCCTCCATCCCAAAGGACATTATATAGGGCAAGAGTTCGCATTGCGGCGTCTTTACCCATTGCATGTCCGCCAAAGACGAGGCCAGCCTCAGAGGAGACGATGCCACCCGTCGGCCATGTTTGGCTTAGGTTAAAGGCGAGTTCTTCTGGGGTTGTGTCGGCATAAAAAAAGCGCGGCAACTTTGATTTTTGAGGCTTATCGTCAATGAGAGCCTTTAATTGCGCTTCTGAAGTGTCGGTTGCTTTGCCTTCTTTTGCCAGTTTATGTATTTGGTCTTTGACACCTTTGACCTTCATCTCCCAAGCTTCGATATCACTATCGTATTTTTTTAAACTTGGCTTAGCTGTAAAGGCTGCATCCTTTTCATAACGCCGAATGCCATCCGTAAAATACTTATCGCAACTGGATTTACGTTCACCACTGTCAGCAATAACGAGAATATATAGGGATGAAGGGCCAGACAAAACCTCCGCCCGTTGGACGTCCACTTGAGGTTGGATTGCCAACGACATGGCACCTAAAGCAGAACTCGCGATCATAGAGATCGGTGCCTTTACAAATTCAAAAACTTCCTGAATAGCCAATCTTATCGCCTCTGGTAGGGCCGCTAATGGATACTCTGTTGGCTTTGACTTAATAATAAAGGGAAGCGGCTCAGCCCAATTATATTTATCGTCTTGAGCGACCCCCTTATTGTCATTATTCGAGGTATCGTTATTAGGAGCCCAATTACCAAATGTTTCACCCTCGGTGCTATCGAGGCCATACTCCTGTGCAAGTACTCCTAACCCCCGTTGAAAATCCCCTTCTGACGTTCCAAATCGATTGGCGATGATAATATCGAGTGCGTCGTGAGCCTTAACACCAAACACCTCATTAGCACCGCAAAGCGGATCGTTAGCATGATGGATGTAAGCTCTTTCGATACCATCACTACCGTTAAGTACTACCACACCAGCAATTCCTGTTTCTGAATGCGGGGAAAGCCAACGGTTGGCGTTAGAATAGAAGATATAACCAGCAGAACTAAGTGCTTCGGCCAAAGTCGGTAATCGTGGCCGCAACCTATCAATGAGCGGTGATCCGTTAGAATTTTTGGATGAACGCTTTGCTACTGCTATTTTTGCTACAGTTTCAGCATGTTCCTGTCGCTTAGCCCGTTTAGCCACAATTGGCTCTGCTGCCAACTGAATTAGCGTCATAAGTTTCAAAGGACGTCCTTCGACGTATTCAGTTTGAGCAAATTGGATATTTTCCTCATCGCACCGTGGCGCATAAAA
>Ga0007807_1000747_pt1 | contig 11203 bp, 18 predicted proteins | sample CryBogCBE12Aug09_FD_71220 | JGI IMG/M metagenome (GOLD analysis project Ga0007807, IMG submission 71220) | Freshwater microbial communities from Crystal Bog, Wisconsin, USA - CBE12Aug09 | ecosystem: Environmental > Aquatic > Freshwater > Lake | place: Crystal Bog, Wisconsin, USA | collected...
CTGCCGACTCTACGCATGAGTTTATTGTACTCGCGGAATTCAGCGGCAAATTTTGAGTTGAGAACAGTATCCTTGTTCTTCTTACGACGATTGTAAGTAGTTGTGGTCAAATGTGGACCTACTAGATGCATACTCATCTGATAACTTTCTTAATAATGGCGCTCACGGCAGGACTCGAACCTGCACTTACCCGATTAGAAGTCGGGGGCCTTATCCAGTTAGACGACGTGAGCTTATATTGTTAATCTTGATAGGGATCCTCGTAGCCCGACAAATCCAAAGGTTCGTAGTTGCTGAGAATTTTTTTATATCCGCGATATAATCCTACTGCTGCAAGTCCGGTGAATCCGAATACTGCAAAAAATGCAATCTTAGGCCCCCATTCAGCAGCATGTCCCTGCAACTTATCCGTGATCTGCTTCATCTCCGTGTCCCTTGTAAATGCTAGTTTGTCCGTTATTATAACGTAAAATCTGTTGTTTGTCAACAGCCTTATTTAAGCATTCATCACAGACATTAATCTCAATGCGATCGTATTCGTCCATGGAATCAAAAAACGTCGATCCATAATGGCCGCAGGTTGTGAATGCTGTTGCTTTGTATGGTTGGTTGATTGTACAACCATTGAATGCTTCTTCGGGTTGAAATCCACATACGATACATGTCAGCAGCATTGACTACCTTTCTAAAAGTGGTGCGCCCGGAGAGACTCGAACTCCCAACCTATCCGTTCAGATTTGTGTAGTTTTCACTACTCTCTGGACTATATCATTACCCTCGTCATTACACGTTAGGGTATGGGGCGTTATTGAGAGCTTATTGAGAAGGCTTCTCACTCTCTAGTCTCTGCACCTTCTGGTCTACTTTAATGCCTATTCGACCAGCTTGGCTCAGGATTGCCTTGGACTTTCGTCTTTAGGTTTCCCTGAATTAACCCCATTTGCAATAATATGTTTCCATATTATGTCACCCTTCGATGAGCGGACAGCTCTGACAATTGAGCTACAAGCGCATTTGTTAATTTCTTCTTGCACATTATATGCATTATCGTTGATCATGTCAACTTCTTTTTTCTTAATTACCAAGATAGGTTTATCAGAATATTTCCATTTAGCTCTGTCTCGATCAGTTTCGTAACCTTTAACTTCGATATAGATGTTATCTGCTTCGATTAAGAAATCTGGAAAATATAAATGCCATGAATCATTCCACAAATAAGGAATCGGTTTAATTCCTTTCCTAGTCCATTTTATACCATGCAGGTCTAGATACTGTGCAACTATATATTCCCAAGTACTGTTAAATCTAACTCCATTAACTTCGAAATGTTTAGATCTACCGACTATATTTTTGTCGGAGTACGATTCTGGATGATCTAATACCGCTTGTTTCATTCTTAGAGATTGTTTTTCTCTATATTCCGGAGTTCTTTGATTTTTAATAGCAGTTTCGGATAGTTTCTTTCGAGTTTCTTCAGATAACGGTGGTTGAGACAGTCTTATTTTACTCTGTTTCTGTTTATATTCGTCAGTTTCCCAAAAACCTGGGATCCTATTTGGATTTTGAGAGCAACTTTTTGAGTGTACAGTTACTCTGCTTTTTACAGTAAATGCTCTATTACAATATTCACAATTCATAAAATTTCTCTTGTAGTATTTATAAATTGTAATTAAAAGAGCGGTTAGCTTTGGTGCTCTGTAACAGAATCGAACTGTTGACCGCGGGTTACGAATCCGCTGTTTTACCACTAGAACTAACAGAGCATGGTACGGGTGGTCGGACTCGAACCGACACGGAACTAAATCCACGAGATTTTAAGTCTCGCGCGGCTTACCATTACGCCACACCCGCACACTATCTAATTCTAAGGTCTGGAAAGCCCACCGGATACTGTAGATGGCATTTCGGTTCCATCTAAATCGAATTTGTCGAGAGTACATTTTAATGTTGCAACTTTTGAATCATTGCTAGAAGGATCAACATATTCTATTTGAATTTCTATACTTCCCAATGATGGTTGGGTTACACTTACTATATTTGATTTACCATTCTGTCCTGGATTAGGACCATTTCCTTTTAAAAGGCTATGAATAGTAGAACCGATAGTGAATCCGGGTGTTGACCCTTCCTCAATTTGATCTAATAACTTAATGATGTCTCTCATAAATCTATTTATTATAAATTGGCGGAAGCGGTGAGATTCGAACTCACGATACCTTTCAGTATGCTGCATTTCGAATGCAGTGCAATCAGCCGGGCTCTGCCACGCTTCCTTTTATTGGAGTGATAACTTTCTTATCATTACAAAAATATTGAACTTCGACGTGCTCATTGATTTCTAAGGCATACTTATATTTTTCACCGGAAACACTGCATTGTTCCGTGGACTTCTGAGGAATTTCTTCTTGCCATAAGAAGTTTATGCTCCTCGTTGCTGGATCCATATAGTAAACAAACAGGGTTAACAAAATTTTCATAAAGTTAGTATAACTGCGTAATGAATATTTGTCAAGTTATTAAATGGTGCCCAGGAGAGGACTCGAACCTCCAAGCCTTGCGGCGCTACCCCCTCAAGGTAGTGTGGTTACCAATTTCACCACCTGGGCAATTAAGTAAGTAAATGTTTCAAGGCCTTTGCATCCCAATATGCGTTGTGTTGAACTGCGTCTTCCAGTGTTGTAGGATATGCATTAACACGAACCATGTGAAACGTTACCTGTGGAATATTAATCATCATTCCCGGACCAGTTATGATGGCCTGACAAAAATAACGAATGTCATCGGGCCAATCTGTAATGATAACTGGAGCAGGATCTCCTGCAAGGAACTGTGCAATTTGTCTTGCGCCCGATTCCTGATCAACACGATATGCCATTCCTGGCAGCGGGCTAGGTATGTTCCAGATAATCGGAACTACATTTTCTTTGACCCATGAACCGTATTCTTCAAGTTCGGGATAGACTAGATAAATGCTTTCATTGTCTTCGCGAACAAGCGCAAGACTGATTAGGTCTCCGCCAAACTCGTTAAATTCGCAATCTAGGTAATACTGCACTAATAAATCCTTAAAATGGCGGAGCCGGTGAGATTCGAACTCACGGTACGCTATTAACGTACTTTACATTTCCAATGTAACGCCATCGGCCACTCGGCCACGGCTCCTAATTTCTTCTCTAACTCGCATCAGTGTTTCCCCTAGCCAGTTTGTACCTTGCCAATTAGCAGGGTCTTCGATCTTTGGATCGTCCCAGGCTAGTTTAACACCCCATACAGCATCGTATACTGCACCTTCGACTAGATACAAATCTTCAGTATCTAGGAGGTACTTTTCAAAGTACTCTGAACTAGTGAACTTGGCAACGTTGCCATCAAACACAATTTCACGAGCAATTTCGTTCCAAATATCAGCATCAAAGTTACGCACCTGACGACCTAGGGCTTTATGTTCTCTAGGATTAGTTGCCCGCATAATAGCATTGAAAACATCTGTGTCTCCAAACGCCAGTGCCTTGCCTGCCATCATGTACTGCTCACAGCAACTAAATTTGTGTGTACCTGCGTCAAGGATGGCTGCTTCGAAAGGAGATAGAAACCATTGACTGAACGGCCCGCCAACGAAGTAAACGTGTGTGTTAGTTCTGCGTTCTTTAAACATTAATAACCTTCCCAGGGTCGAACATTGCCGTATTTGTTTTTGATACCGTATTCTTTGCGTTCGTACTCGCACAGTGCGCGATCACGATTGCGTTTGCCCTTGCCGCTGTTCTTCTTAGCAGGAGCATTCTGCTTCCAGCCGGAACGTGCATGACGCTGCCCGGGAATCGGAAGACCGAGTTCTTCTGCGTGGCGAATTTTCTTGAGATGCTTATCACGCCACGAACGATCCGAAAAATCGAAATCAGTGGGCTTGACCTTGCGACCCCATTCATCGCGCATGATCCACTGGTAGTAAGTGGGTTCGGTACGGCGGTTCCAGTTCCAAGGAATGCCAGGATGCGGGTTACGAACACCGTAGCTATACCACCAGCACCAGGTACGCTGCCATTCTTCACCCCACCAGCCGTTCTTCTTAACGAAAGCACGAATATCGTCGATCGTGTAGAGCAACAGTGTGCTGCGATCACGATTGATCGCAGTAATTGGGTATTTGTATTCCATTTCTTTTCTCCTAAGCTAAAGTAGCTTAGAAGATATCGGTTTCCATGTAATTCATAACAACCTCCTCTTGTTAACTGCATTTTATAGAAGTTTGCGTATAGTGTCAACAATTAAATTAATCTAATATTTCTTCTACTAAAGGTTTATCACCTAAACCATAAGTTACTCTGTATTCTTTATTAGCATGTTTATAGTAGCGTGTCAATGTTCTTTGGTTATTTGTTTCTTTATACGGACCAATTAACTCGAGGACAAGCAAAATGTGATCGGCTTCTTTGCCAACAAGCTCGCGCACTTCTGGACCATGCACTTGACGTATCCATTCACGAAGTTTTTCTGGCGGCCATTTCAACTGCTCTTCGGTCTGTTTACGCATAGCTTCTAGGATTGCTTTGTTTCTGTCAGACATAATGACCTCTAAAAATGGTGCGCGATACTGGGATCGAACCAGTGACTTCCACCGTGTCGAGGTGGCACTCTACCGCTGAGTTAATCGCGCCTTTTGATTCTTGCATTTGAAAGATCCAAGGATGAGAAAAATCCATTGCGTTGGGATAATTCCTCACTGGTAACTTTTCCCTTCCTTAAATCTTCTTCATCCTGTTCACGAGCACGTTGCTTTTCTTCAGCACGTACTCGAGGATCGTAATAATTGGTAGGGGTAGAGGGACTCGAACCCCCACGGATCTCTCCAAAAGATTTTGAGTCTTCCGCGTCTACCATTCCGCCATACCCCCATGTATTATTCCATATAAGCTGTAGTGAACCATTTGTCAATGTTAGGATAGTGTGTAATATACTTCAGTCCATCAAACTCTTTAGTTTCGTAACCCGATTTTCGGTAAAAATATTGAATTTTAGGTCTGCAATTAACTGGCATTCTGCTAATGATTTGATTAATTGAATATACATTATTATACTTTTTAAACAATGCCATAAATTCCATAGTTTTGAAATCTTCGGCCTGATTATATAATTCTGCCCATTCCATTTCTAAATCCTTTAAATATTCAAATGCCTTTTAGCATCCTCTACATATTGTTTAATACGCAGTCCGCCAACTGGATTCATAGAATGAACGACAAAGTCCGGAAACTTTACATTTCGCTCTTCGCAAAAATCTACTAACCACTTGGCGCAGTCGTAGCCAGTCTTTTCGGGACCGTAATTAAAAGTCTTCTTCAAATCACCGTCATCAAACGTGAACGAAGAATTCTCTTCCAGCATAACCTTATAGTGAAAATCTGCAAGGTCGTGGTCAAAGGCAACAAACTTGGGAACGCCAAACGTCAACACATGACGAGTAAATTCATCAAAGTTGCGAACCACTGCATACTTTGCACTTGGCAATGCACACCAAGTAACATCGCCGGGCGAACGCTCGTCGTCTAGGAAAAGGTAACGCTCAACCATGTTTGTTTCCTTTGTAAAATGGCGGAAGCGGTGAGATTCGAACTCACGGTACCTTTTGGGTACGGCAGTTTTCAAGACTGCAGGCATAAACCACTCGCCCACGCTTCCATTGTTTATGTGTGTATTATATAAGATCTGTCAATGATTGTCAAGACTTATTTAGGCCAGTTCAGAACACCTATAATTTGTGCAACGGCCTTATATTTTTCTTGTCTATCGTGCAGTTTATCTAGACCTGCGTTAATAGGCTTTGTAACAGCTCTAGTATCATTATAATCGTGTATTTTTGGATGCACACGATGTTGCCAGTACCAAATTGCAACCTTGGCTGCAATGTCTGGTCTTTCTACCAATTCTGGATGTTGTTCTAACGGAAGACCCAATGCTTCGCCTGCTCTTTTATAGTTTTCTCTGCCAGTCAGCTGAATAAAGCCGCGGCCTGCATATCTAGCACCGTCACCTGGATGTATATTGCCTAATAGTTTGGCTTTACCTGGGTGAAATCTAATATCGTATTTTTTGAAATCTAAACGACCACCGAGTTCTTTAAGTGAACTAAAATTCAACGATTCGTGCGCGCATTGTGCTAAAAACTGTGCTAGTTCTCTGCCCTTCATGCCGGCGCCACGTGCTGCACCTGTTAGTGCAGTGCCTTCAGGAGTTTTAAGCAAAGACATCATTTGATTGACTACTCGTGGATCGGCCTTGACTTGGTGTTTGGCAGGTTGGTCCTGAACATAAATCATTTCCGGATCTTTTGGCTCATGAGCTTTGTTGTACATATGAGCGCCGCCTGCTAATGCAGCAGCACCGCCTACAGCAAGAGCGCCTTTCTTTGCCCAATCAGGCAAGGCCTCGTCAATTTGTTCATTTAGTAGTTCTTCAATACGCATCTTGTATTTATTTAAGATTTTTTACAAAATTTTCTGTAGCACGGCGCCATGTCCATGCTTTTGATGTTTCATATACTTCTTGACGATTTTTTGTAATAGCTTCGTTCACGGCATCTTGTAAGTTGGTTGAAATTGCACCGTTTGCGTATTCCAGAACTTCATCGGCACCTGGGCAAGGATAAGCCGCAACTGGTGTACCACATGCAATTGATTCTAATAGCACAACACCGAACGTGTCTTCAGTGGATGGAAATACAAAACATTGTGCGCTGTCATACCAGCTGACTAAAAGATTGCCAGTTTGTTTACCTTCGAAATGCACGTCGGGATATTTTGTCATCAACGCATCGAGGTATGGACCGTCACCGATTAATACTTTGTTTGGATGATCTAGTTGGCAAAATGCATCTAGATTTTTTTCTCTAGAAACCCTTGAAACGCAAAGGATATAATTACCTGCTTGATTTTGTTTGTTAGGTTTGAATCTATTGCTGTCGACACCGCGAGTCCAAACCACTACATTCTTAAATCCCCGATCTTCGAGCAAGTGTTTAATTCCTTGACTGGGGACCATTACGCATTTAGATGCACTGTGAAACCAACGAAAATAGGGATAAAACCAACGAGCAGCAATGCCCGTTCGCGCTTGAATAAATTCTGGAAATTTGCTGTGATAGCAGGTAGTAAATGGATATTTCTTTTTAGCAAGATAACAGACAGCAAATAGTCCTAACGGACCTTCAGTGGCAACGTGTATTTTATATCCGCGTTTAATAAACCAGTCTAGGGAGGATTTAATCCTCCACGGATTAACCACAATCTCAATCTCACGGTATCCCGGAAGTGGAACTGTCTTTAAGTCAGGTTGACCTGGATGAACAATATAACAGTTGATGCCCATGTTGGATAACTGTTGTATAGTATTTTGATACGTGGTCACTACACCATTAACCTGTGGCGACCACGCATCAGTTACAATTGCGATGCTTAATTGATCACATGAGTCTTCTTGTGTTTGAGACTCTTTTTTAGTGCCTTTAGCCACAGTGCTCGTTCCGCTTCTTTATCTTTGTTTGCGATTGCTGCGTACATTTCCTGTACGATTGTCTTTACTTTCATTTTGTAACATCTCCCATGTAACGACTTCCCATCGTCCGTCATGGTGCTCAACAAGAGCAGTGCATGATTCAACCCAATCACCGTCGTTCATATATGTAACGCCGTTGATTTCTTTGATTTCGGCGTTATGAATGTGTCCACAAATAACGCCATCATACCCTTTACGCTTACAATAAGCTGCCAGGTTCTCTTCAAACTTAAACATAAAGTCTACCGCGCGTTTGACGCGATGTTTGAGATACTTACTCAATGACCAATAGCCGAACCCGAACTTGTGTCTAAACCAATTAAACTTTGTGTTTACGTTTAGCACAAAATCGTAGGCACTGTCACCTAAGAAACTAAGCCATTTGTTAATGCGTGTAATTCCGTCAAACAAATCGCCGTGTACAACCAAATAGTGTTTGCTGTCTACGCCAACATGTTCTATTTGATTTACAATTTCTACATTACCGAATGCAAGTCCAAATGCTAGATAAGGACGTAAAAATTCATCATGATTACCTAATACATAAACAACTCTGGTTCCGCGTTTTGCGTGTCCGAGTATTCTACGTATTACATTACTGTGCGACTGCTTCCACCGAAACTTATTCTTTTGTATCTTCCAGCCGTCGATGATATCGCCAACGAGATACAATGTTTCGCAGGTATTATGCTTGAGAAAGTTGTTAAGCAAATCTGCTTGACAGTCTTTTGTGCCAAGATGCACGTCACTAATAAAGATTGTTTTGTAAGTTTTCATCTCGGTATTTATTGTAAAAAATGGTAGCAGTAGTAAGACTCGAACTTACGACCTATCCCGTATGAAGGGAGTGCTCTAACCAACTGAGCTATACTGCCATGTTTGGTGCTGTATGACGGAATCGAACCGCCGACATCCTGATTACTAAACAGGTACTCTACCGACTGAGTTAATACAGCATAATTTGGTGGGCCCGGAGAGACTCGAACTCCCGACATCCTGTTTCGAAGACAGGCGCTCTATCCAACTGAGCTACGAACCCATTAATTAATAATATATTTTCCATTAATAACTGAAACATCAAGTTCACGATGGGTTGTTTCGAATCTATCGTAACCTACCTTCAATTCCTGCCAAAATGACCAATTTGCATCTTGATCATGTTGATGATCTTTTATATGCGCATCTGTCATTCTAAATGGAAGTATCTGAAGTTGGACACGTTGTTGTCCAGCTTTAAAACTTTCACGAACTGCATTAAACAGTTCTTGTACAGGTCCATTTTCTATAGCAAAACAACCTGCACTACCACACCCACCATGAATCTCAACATAATTGCCGGTTCTGTGATGGTCTTTGTCAAATAAATTAGGATAACCTGTGTCGATGGCTAGGAAACGACGACTGTGATAGTTTAGCTGTCGTTCGTAGACTTCGTAAAACCCTTCTGGACTTTTAAAATCACCTGCTCGAAGCTTTGGACCAAGTCCTCGACCTTCTTTACAGATAACAAAGGTATGAATTAAAACAAACTGACCCTGCCGATCTAAACGCCATAGTTCTAATTGATGTTCTTCTTTAAAAATACGCAATAACACAGGCGCAGTGGCAGCAGCACCGCTGACCTCGGATTTCTCAACAAGGTATGCAGCCTGCGGAGCAACTCCGCTCGATACACGATGTACACTATGGTGCCGGTGTACATGACGATGTTTAGTATGGGCTTGTGCAACGTTGCTCGATGCAAGCACTAGCCCGAAACTTATAATTGCTTTTTTTAACATCTTTTATTTACTATATTGTTGATACGCTCTGTCGACTATAAAACACGCTTTATCGCATTTTTAAAGAATGGTGCGCGAAGGAGGAATTGAACCTCCGACCCCAGACTTATCAGGTCTGTGCTCTAACCATCTGAGCTACACGCGCATTAGATTAATTAAGTATACCAGTTACCCAATTTTCAGCAGTGTCTTCTGCGTAACGCAACGAATGCTGCGTAACATCGACAAGTTTAACAGGGTGGACTTGAACATAACATTCAACCTTTAACCCATCTGTATCTTTGAATATAACAGCACTGCGATCTTTATTGGCATCATTGCCATAATACGTTGAAATTATTTCCATTGATACACCTATGTTTTGGATGCCCCTGCTGGACTCGAACCAACATAAACAGAATCAAAATCTGTTGTCCTACCTTTAGACGAAGGGGCAATGTAAATTGTTTTCGTATTATATACGTTGTTGACTATAATGTCAACTATAAAATTGGATGCTCTCCCAGGGGTCGAACCTGGAACCTTCTGAGTCAGAGTCAGACGTGCTGCCAATTGCACCAGAGAGCAATAAATTATTTTCTTCCTTTATAAACAGGATTGCATTTTTTGGACGGGAATCGAACCCGCTCAGTTTGCTTTGAATGCAAATGCTCTACCGATGAGCTACCTAATGGTTTTTTGCTGTAACAATCCTAAAACTTATACTCGATTTAAGACATTTAGTCCTTGATACCGAGATACAATTATATGAGATTTTTTAAGTTCTTTTGCTTGTGCTTCAGTTAGCCCTGTTGCTAAATTGTCGACTAAGCAAACCTCATGATGATAAACACTTTCATATACACCACCTCGGCGATTTTCATGTCTCACTTTGGCAATTCCATCATGCACTACCTGCTTTGGGGTGCGATCATCTCGACGTGCTGTGAAGTATACTCCATCGGGAGTAGTGATTTTTGCTACATTATACATCTGTTTTTCTCTTTGTTTTAAGAATAGTAAGCGGTAATCCTTACTATGTCTTAATTATAAAATCAAATGTTTATAATGTCAACCATAAAATAAAACAGAGTGTATTGTTCTTTACGTGCTCTACCATGCTGAGCTATCTCCCCATAGTTGGTGGGGAGAGATGGATTCGAACCACCGACACCGTCCGTTTCAAGGAATGAATAATATTGCTGAAAACACTCTTAAACCTGGAAGGACCGACCTTTTGCACACCTTAATTACTGGTAGTGTGTCGGCCCATGACAAACTTGGAGCAGGCAGGGGGAATCGAACCCCCGACATGACCTTGGCAAGGTCGCATTTTACCCCTAAACTATGCCTGCATTAAAATTTTGGAGCGGATAGCCGGCATCGAACCGGTCCTCTTCAGCTTGGAAGGCTGAGGCACATCCCCTATACCATATCCGCGTTAAAAATATTTAGTTTACTCGCCGAGTCCATATCTCAAATCTGGTCTCTGATTACACCTAAGTAACTGCTACAGCCTTCGGGTACATAGAAGAGGATTGAGAATATCTCCTATCTCATACGGCATACCGTACACACACGAGTAAAAACTGGTGCCAAAGGAGGGAATCGAACCCCCGACACGATGATTTTCAGTCATCTGCTCTACCAACTGAGCTACTATGGCATTATAAAACTGGAGGACCCGGTCGGGCTCGAACCGACGACCTAGTGATTAAAAGTCACCTACTCTACCTACTGAGCTACGGGTCCGTAATAACTGCTCAGCTACGGCTGTAGTCCAAACTAAATTGGACATAAAATGGTGCGCCCGTCGAGACTTGAACTCGAACCAACCCCTAATCTGGGCATCCGGGATATAAATCCGGTCGTGCTACCTTACACTACAAGCG
>Ga0007807_1000748_pt1 | contig 11198 bp, 9 predicted proteins | sample CryBogCBE12Aug09_FD_71220 | JGI IMG/M metagenome (GOLD analysis project Ga0007807, IMG submission 71220) | Freshwater microbial communities from Crystal Bog, Wisconsin, USA - CBE12Aug09 | ecosystem: Environmental > Aquatic > Freshwater > Lake | place: Crystal Bog, Wisconsin, USA | collected...
ACTGCTGGGCGTTGCCTTACTCGCGCTGGGGTTGTCGCTCTTCGGCGCCACCGTACGCACCCGCACCGATTGGGCCTGGTGGCTCGCGCTCCTCGGTCCCGCCCCGCTCCTCGCCTACGCTTCCGCGGGTCACAATGACGTACTCATGCTCGGCCTCATGGTCTGCGGTCTGGCGTTTGCTCTGCGTCAACGACTGGCGCTGGCGGCGGTCCTCATCGCCCTGGCGGTCTGTGTCAAGTTGACGGCAGTGCTCGCGGTCGCCGCGGTCGCGCTGCTCGTGTACCGGCGGGCCGAGGATCGCTGGCGAGCACTCGCCCTCTTCGGCGGCGTCTTGGTTGCGACGGTGGGCGTCATCACCCTCGTGGTGGGCGATGGACTGGGGTGGATGTCGTGGCGAGCGCTCCACATTCCGGTGCTCATCCATACCGAAATAACGCCAGTGACCAATGTGTCACACCTCGTTCGTCAGTTGCTGGCTTGGTGCGGTGCACCGATTGAGTTCTATCGAGTGCTCCGCGTGACCAACGACCTCGCGCTCGTCGCCGAGCTCGTACTCCTCGCTCGACTCGCGGTCGGCGTCACCGTCACGAACTGGCGAACCCGACTCGGCCTCGCCCTGCTCGTCGTGGTCTTCTTGGGCCCGACCGTGTGGCCGTGGTATTTCCTGTGGGGCATCACCGTGCTGGCGACCACGTCGTCGGGGTGGCGCCCCTTCTTCGCCCTCCTCTCCGTCGTCACCGCCCTCCTCGTTGGCCCCGGGGGCACCATGATGATCGGAGGCAATGGCTTCCTCGTGACTGCACCGCTCCTCCTCTGGGGCGTCTGGCGACTTCGCTCGCGTGACCAGTGGCGGGCGTGCCTCGCGTGGCGAGATGACGACTAGGCCGACACTCGCCTCGTGGGCCCGACCCGGGCTTCTCGCCTACGGTGGTGCTCGCGCACTGACCTTGGCGTTTCTCATCATTCGCGCCCTCCTCGATCACCTGTCCATCAGTGCTCAATTTCGTCGTTGGGATGGTCGATGGTTCCTGCAGTACGCCACGTCACTTCCCTCGCACCTCCCCTTCTCCGACGGTAACGTCGCGCAGAACCCGCTCGCCTTCTTCCCCCTCTTTCCCCTGCTGCTCCGCGGCGTCCACCAGTACGGCCACGTCCCGCTGGTCACGGCCGGCGTCGTGCTCACCACCGTCAGTGGCGCGGGAGCGGTGTGGTGCGTGGCTCGACTGGCCTTCGAGGTGGGAGGGGGCGAAGTGGCGAGGCGAACCGGCGTGCTGGTCGCCCTCGCTCCCGGCGCCTTCGTGTTCTCGCTCATCTACGCCGAAGGGTTCTTTCTCACCTTCTCCGCGCTCGCTCTCCTCTGCCTGCTGCGTCAGCGCTGGGGCCTCGCCGCCGTCACCGCTGCTCTGGCGACCGCCACCTCACCCCTCGGCTTGTGTCTGAGCGTGCCGGCGGCGGTAACGCTGTGGCGACAGTGGCGACGCGATGAACAACCCGTGGCGCTCGGCGCGGCACTCGCCCCACCCGCGGCCTTTGCGGCCTACATGCTCTACCTGTGGATTCACACCGGCCAGATGCGGGCGTGGTTCCTCACCGAGCACGGCGGGTGGCACAGCTACTTCACACTTCGTTTCTCGCCCCACGTGCTCTGGGTCTTTGCCGCTAACCCGGTCGCACCGACGCTGACGCAGCACCTCCTCCTCTGGGGGACGCTCACCGGTGCTGCCCTTTGTGTGGTGCTCGTGCGGAGTGCACTGCCGACCGAACTCATCGCCTACGGTCTCGCTAGCGCCGCTCTTAGTGCGTGCTCCGCGCCAATTGGACTTCGGCCACGGTTCCTCCTGTGCGCCTACCCACTACTCATCGGCCTGAGCACCCGTCTCCCTTCGAGGTGGTGGCGGCCGACGTGGGTCCTCTCAGCGATACTCCTCGCCCTCATGAGCGTTGAAGAGTTGATCTCGTCGGCGATCTTCCCGTAAGGCAGCTAGTCCGAGCCTCTGCTAAAACCCCTGCCCAGACTGCATAAAACATCATTTTCTGGAGTGGCGCTAGCAGAATACGACGAGATTCGGTGCTCGAAATGTGCGCATACTGGCTATCAACCAGCTGTATACGGCACCTATTTATCCTGATAAATGCCGTATTCGAAGAAAGTTTTCGGAAGAAAAAGCCTTTTAAGCCAGAAAATGATGGTTTTGGCACTAAAGTGTCAAAAGTGGCAAAACCTGCCCAGTAGTTGTCCCGCAGCGACGCGGACCCACGACAACCGAACTAGTGCGCCCCCACGACGGGGTCGACACCCCAGCATGCGAAGTGCACATAACGAGTTCACCCGAATCGTTTGTGTGGCACGGGCGTGGGCGCACGACGAGGAGAGTAGACATGCGACGTTTGTTGCTGGCATTGCTGTTGCCGTTAGGCACAGTAATCATCCCTGATGGTGCCTCAGCCGAGACATCACCACTTCACCACGCCGTCCGGCTCCCCCGCCTCGCGGTGGTTGCGCCCCAGGTGCGGCTCGCGCACGAAGCGCACGTGGCCCTAACGAGGTTGGCGAAGCGACTCCACGTGAGCCCCACCGCACTCCGCCAGCAGTGGCAACACGTTGCGCAGTGTGAAGTGGCCGGCAACTGGCACATGCGCGGTCCGGTCTATAGCGGCATTGGCTTTCTCAATTCGACGTGGGCTGGCTACGGCGGCATGCACTTTGCCCCCATCGCCGGCGAGGCCACCATTGAAGAGCAGATTCTGGTCGGTATGCACGTCACCGGTGGCTGGGTACCTGATCAGTATGGTTGCAACCCAACCGGTTGGTAACCCCACAATTCTCCGGTTTTGATTGACAGATACGCCCGAATGATGGAGGGTATCACTTCACATAGGGGGCTTTAAGGCCTCCTCGCCTGTGTTTTTGATGTTTTCTCACCTAGCATCAATTTGCTGTCGACCGTGAGGTCTGGATAGCCATTCCCCCTACGAGATGAGAGGACGCGAAATGAGTACCGCTAAACGGACCACGACCAAAGCGCCCACCGCCACCACCACCGCTGCGGCCACCAAGAAGACCGCCCCCGCTCGAGCGAAGTCGGCCGCTACCACCAGCAAAGCCGCTTCGGTGACCACGAAGGCCACCGCCACCAAGAAGGTCGCGGCGGCCGTCGCCAAAGCGTCAGTGACCAAGGCGACCCCCGCGAAGAAAGCACCGACCAAGAAGAGCCCCGTCGTCGCCACTGAGTCGGCCCAGCTGCTCGACTTCTACCGCGAGATGCTCTTCATTCGTCGTTTCGAAGAGCGCGCCGCCCGTGCCTATACCCAGGCCCTCATCGGTGGCTACTGCCACTTGAACTTGGGTGAAGAAGCGGCCGTGGTTGGTCTGATGTCAGCCCTGCGCCCCACCGACTACCTCTTTACCAACTACCGCGAGCACGGCTACGCCATCGCCCGCAACATTGACCCCAACGCCATCATGGCCGAACTCTACGGTCGCGTCGACGGCGTGTCGAAGGGCTGGGGTGGCTCGATGCACATGTTTGACATGGAGCACCGCCTCCTCGGTGGCTACGGCATCGTTGGTGGCCAGCTCCCCCTCGCCACCGGTGCGGCCCTCGCTATCGACTACCGCGGTGGCGACGACGTCGTCATGTGCACGATGGGTGAGGGTACCTCGAACATTGGTGCCTTCCACGAATCGCTCAACATCGCCCAACTGTGGAAGCTGCCAGTGGTCTTCGTGGTCATCAACAACTTCCTCGGCATGGGCACCAAGGTCGAGCTCTCGTCGGCCGAGCCCGAGATCTACCGCCGTGGTTCGGCCTACCGCATGCCCTCGGCCCGTGTTGACGGCGCCGACCCAATTGAGGTCGCCAAGGCGGCTCGCCTGGCCGTCGAGACTGCTCGCGCCGGGCAGCCCTACCTGCTCGAGGTGACCTGCCACCGTCTACGCGGTCACTCGGTCGTCGACCCCGCGAAGTACCGTACGCCCGCCGAAGTTGAGGAACTCAAGCTGCACGACCCCGTGCACAACCTCGCCGAGCGACTGCTGCAGCTCGGCCTCGCCGACGCCGACACGTTGGCCGCACTCGATGAGGCCATGCTGGCTCGCGTCGAGGAGATTGCCGCCTTCGCCGAGGCCAGTGCCCACCCCGACGTGAACACCCTGTTCGACTACACCTACGCCACCCCAGTGCCGAACGACTCGCGTCGTCTGCCCGGCCAGTCCCTCTTTGATGAAAACGGAGTCGCCCGATGACCTTGATGTCCTATCGCCAGGCCCTGCACGACACCCTCCGCTCAGAAATGCTGCGTGACGAAAACGTCATGCTCATGGGCGAAGAGATTGGTGTCTTCGAGGGTTCCTACAAGATCACCGCCGGCCTGTTGGCCGAGTTCGGCGAGAAGCGCGTCCGCGACACGCCCATCGCCGAAGAGGGCTTCACCGGTGCCGCCATCGGTGCCGCCATGCTGGGCCTGCGCCCCGTGGTCGAGCTCATGACCATCAACTTCTCATTGATCGCCATTGACCAGATCGTGAACCACGCCGCCAAGATCTACGGCATGTTCGGTGGCCAGGCCAAGGTGCCCATGGTCATTCGCACCCCCGGTGGTGGTGGCCAGCAGCTCGGCGCCACGCACTCGCAGAACATTGAGCTCTACTACGCCTTCGTTCCCGGCCTCAAGGTCGTCGCCCCGTCGACGCCGGCCGACGCTAAGGCGTTGATGCTCGCCGCCATTCGCGACGACGACCCCGTCTTGTTCCTCGAGAACCTCGCCCTCTACAACACCAAGGGTGAAGTTCCCGACCACGACGAGCCGGCCATTATTGGCAAGGCCAAGGTCACGCGCGAAGGATCGCACCTGACCCTGATTGGTTACTCCCGCATGGCCTACGTGGCCAAGAAGATCGCCGACCAGTTGGCCGACTCCGACCACCTCGACATCGAAGTCGTGGACCTATGTTCGCTGCGCCCCCTCGACCGCGAGACCATCATCAACTCGGTCAAGAAGACCAGTTGCGCCGTGGTCGTCGAAGACGACTGGTTGACCTACGGCATCGGTGCCGAAGTGGCGGCCACCATCTCCGACGGGGCCTTCGACTACCTCGACGCACCCGTACGTCGCGTGGCCATGGCTGAAGTTCCCATGCCCTACGCCAAGTCGCTCGAAACGGCCGCGCTGCCGAGTGAAGACGACATCATCAAAGCCATTTACCAAACCCTTGACGCTATTGGTCACCGCCGTTCAAAGACAGGTCCCCATGATTGATATCACGATGCCCCGCCTCTCCGACACCATGGAGGAAGGCACCATTGCCGCTTGGCACAAGCAGGTTGGCGACCAGGTCAAGGTCGGCGACATCCTCTGCGAGATTGAGTCGGACAAGGCCACGATGGAGTACGAGGCCTACGAGGCCGGTACGCTGACGGCCATTCTCGTCCCCAACGGCGGTCTCGTAGCGATCGGCACCCCCATCGCGCAGCTCGACAATGGTAAGGGTGGAGCCACTGCGCCCGCCGCGACAGCCCCGGCCGCAGTAGTGACTCCCGTCGTCGAGGTTGTGAGTGCCCCCGCCGCCGCCCCGGCGATGGCGGACCTCGACGACCGGACTGGCATCATTGCCTCGCCCCTCGTGCGCCGATTGGCCCGCGAGCAGCACCTCGATCTTCGTGACGTGCGAGGCACCGGACCCGGTGGCCGTATTGTGCGCGCCGACCTCGGGCAGGCCAGCCCCGTCCACGTGACCGAAACTCCTCGGGGCGCGGCGATGCCTATGGCGTCGGGACCACTGGTCGACCAGAAGCGTGGCTCGAAGGAGATCCCCTTTACTCCCGTCCGTCGCGTGATTGCTCGACGCCTAGGCGAAAGCGCCAGCTCCATCCCCCACTTCTACGTCACGGCCGCGGCCGACGTCGAAGCGCTGGTGCAGCTGCGTGGTCAACTGAACGAGCAGCTCGCCGCTCTGGGTCGCGCCAAGGTCTCCATCAACGACCTGATGATTCGCGCCTGCGCGCTCGCCCTGCGTGAGCACCCGCTCATCAACGCCTCCTACGTCGGTGACAACGCACCGTCGATGCTGGTGCACGACCGCGTCAACATCGGTGTCGCCGTCGCCTCGAACAACGGCCTGGTCGTTCCCGTCATTGTTGACGCCGACGTGAAGACTGTCTCCGAGCTCGGCGCCGAGTCGCGCGACCTCGTGTCGCAGGCCTCGACCAAGGGCCTCTCGATTGACCAGATGAGTGGCGGTACGTTCACCATCTCGAACCTCGGCATGTTCGGTGTCGAAGAGTTCACCGCCATCATCAACCCACCAGAGGGTGCCATTTTGGCCGTCGGCGGGACCAAGAAGGAAGCCGTCGTGGTTGGCGACGAGGTTGTCGTCCACCACCGCATGAAGTTCACGCTGTCGGCCGACCACCGCATCATTGACGGTGCGCTGGCCGCCCAGTTCCTGCAGACGCTGACGCGCCTACTCGAAAACCCGCTGTCGCTGATTATCTGAGTTGACCAAACAAAATGGCCCCCGCGATAGCGGGGGCCATTTTTTTATGCATACTCACAGCGTCAAGTTGCTTCGCGCATCGCGAGCGCGCATCGCGAGCCGGAAGGGCGCGTCGGTCAGCGGTGTGAAACCAAAGTGCTGGTAGAAGGCGCGAGCGTCGGTGTCAATGGCGTCGGCCACGATGACCCCGGCCTCCGCCTTCTCGAGGGCAACAATGCTTCGGGCAATCGCGTCGACGAGGAGACGGCCGCCGAGGCCCTTGCCCTGAAGGCGCTGATCGAGCGCCATGGAGGACAAAAAGAGTGCCGGTGCGGCAACGGCGCCACTGGAGGTGCCCCGTCCCGTGCGGCTGTCACGACGGATCTCGTGGGGCACGAGGGTGTAGAACGCGATGACCTTGCCCTGGTCGGTCCAGACGAAGGTGCGAGCCTGGTCAGACTCGTCGAGGGCGAGGGCGGCGTGGCGAAGCCACTCGTCAAAAAGAGGCTTACCGCACGAGAACTTCTCGAGGTCGTGGGCCGCGCTGAGACGCTCAGTTACCCACATCATTCCTCTTCTCAGAAACGGGGAGGCCCTGTGCGACCGCGACGCTCTTCGCGGCGCGCTGCAGAGCGGCGAAGGGTGGCGTGGGGGCGTCGAGGCCACCAAGCAACGACCGGAAGTTCTCGTCACTCACCAACGTGTGGTGCGACTCCGCGATGACCCGCTCCGCGGCGGCTGCGGCGGCGTCGACCATGAAGGTCGAGAGCGAGACACCCGCGAGTGCGGCGGCGTAGATGAGGCGTTCGGCGCGGTCCTGAGGGATCTGCGCTTCAATCTTCTGTGACTTGATGGACATGAGAACAGTGTACGCAAAATACCATCGTCCCGTCAACTAAAAGTGCGTCCCGATGCCATCCGTTTGTTGCAACGGCGCGTCAGCGCTTCTTGGCGGCGCGGCGCACGCGGACGCCGACCTCGACCACGACAGCCACGATGGTCAAGAGAATGCCCGTTGGAATCGTGACGAGCAAATACCAGCTGTACGTGGCGATGTAGGAACCAGTTTTTCCGTCCAACTTGGCGACGCCCATCATGATGAAGGGCAGTGCATTTAAGAAAAGAGAAACAAGTAAAACGACGAGTGCGAAGCGCGATTTCATGCTCTAAGGCTATCGGCTGCACCTCGGCGACCACGGTCATGAGGTGCCGAAAAACGCACAACGCCCGCTCCAAGGAGCGGGCGTTGTGCGGTGGTATCGAAACCCTGTGGGAGCACCACTACCCCCACAGAGATCAGTGGCCTAGGGCGTGCAAGCACTGCCCCCAGCCAGGCAGTTCGACGGTGAGGCCGAACCAGCGACAATGAACGACACGGTGGTGAATTTGCCCGCGGCGATACTCGGTGCGTACTGCGGGGCCACAACCGTCACGGTGGTGACGCCACCGGCCACCGAGACCGAATAGGGCCCTCCCCAGAGATTCGACAGCGTCGTACCCGACGGCAGCGTGAAGGAGAACGACCACGGCAGGTTGTCGCCGCCGATGACGTGGCTCGTCTTATTCTTCACGGTGTAGTAGCCCTGGTAGGCGCCGGGCCAACTAAAGGCCTTAGTGAAACCAATGCTGAGCGCACTGCTGAGGGTGGCCGACTGCGGGGTGGTCGACTTGGCACTAACGGCAGCGGCCGAGTTTCCGTTGGCGTTGATGGCCACCACACTGAAGGTGTAGGCGGTGTTGTCGGTTAAGCCAGTGAATGTGCAACTGGTGGCGGTGGCCGGCACGGGTGTGCAGGTGCCTCCCCCGTTGGATGCCGTCACCAAGTACCCCGTCAGTGGCGATCCGCCACCGGGCAGTGGTGCCAACCAGGACACGACGGCCGATTCGTGGCCGGCGACAGCGTGAACCCAGCGAGGTGCGTTCCGGACGGTGCTCGGGGTGGCCGCCGATGAAGCCGCCGACACGCTCGAGTACCCCGCCGAGGAGATGGTCTTGACGGTAAAGGTGTAGGCGGTCCCGTTGGTCAGGTCAGCAAAGACGCACGAGGTCGTGGTGACCCAGCAGGTCTGCCCACCGGGCGCGGCCGTGACCTTGTACCCCTTCAAGGAAGATCCACCCAGAGACACTGGTGCAGTCCAAGAAACAGTCACGTGCTGGCTCGACGTGGCCGAGGCCGTCACGGCCGTGGCAACATCAGGAGCGCCGAACGGCGTAACCGCCATTGACGCCGGTGACGCGGCACCAGTCAATGGCACGGCAGCGGCTGAGCCGGCCGAATTAGGGCTACCGACGTTCGTAGCGGCGACGCGGAAGGTGTAGGTGGTGCCGTCGGTGAGGCCAGTCACGGTGCAGCTCAGGTTCAGCGTGTTGACACATGCGCCGGGCAAGGTGGCATTGGAGGTAACGGTGTACCCCGCCAATGCCGCTCCCCCGAGGTCGGACGGTGCCGTCCAGTGCAGAGTGGCGGTAGTGCCGGAGAGGCTGACCGAAGGTGCATTCATGGTCGAGGGTGTACCGACGGGGGTGACCGTGTTACTGACGGCCGAGACGGAACTCGAGACGCCATTGGCGTCAACGGCACGGACCACGAAACTATACGACGTACCGTTGGTCAGGCCGGTCATCGTGCAGTAGTGCGTCGTGGTCGTGCAGGTCTGCCACGAGTTGACCGTCGAAACAATGTAGGAAGCGGCACCGGCGCCAACCGAGCCGGGAACTGTCCACTTGATGATGGCGGAGCCGTCACCCTGCGTCACGCCGCCGAGCACCACCGCGTCGGGTGAGGAACTGCAGGCCACGCCACCCATCGAACAGTTGCTGATGGCCCCGGTGTCATTGGTCGTGAAGGAGACCACTACTGATCCGTTGGCGGGAATGACGGCGTCACTGTTGAGACCAGTGACCGTGACGACTTGATCAGTCGAGGGGGCCGTGGCGGGGGCCGTGGTGTACGAGGCGCCCGAGAAGGAGGCGATCGTCGTACCCTCGGGAAGGGTGAAGGTCAGACTCCATGGTGCGGTCGGAGAGCCAATGTTGGCGCCGGAGGGGTTCGCAATGGTCAGCGAGGCGTTGTAGCCACCGCTCCACCAGTCGCGCTCGGCGTAGGTGACGGTACCGCTCGTCACGGCGTCGACGACGGTGAAACTGTAGGGGGTGCCGTTCAGATTCGCACCAAACCGCGTGCCCGCCGCCACCTGCGGAATCAGGGTGCAGGTACCCGTGCTGGCGTACACGACAATGTCCGCTAGAGGGTCAACGTTGCACACTGCGGGTGTCGTCGAGACCACACTCGTCACGCCGTCTCCCGTCGTGGCGATCACGGGGTAGAACTGATTGTCGATCGTGTCTTCATTGTCGGTCAACACGTTCGTGATCACCGGAGCGCTCGCGGTAGCCGCTGACGCGGCGCCGGCGAGACCGAAGGAAATCGTCGGCGCCAGCCCCACGAGCACAGCACTGGCGACGACCACCTGGCGAACGGTGCGACGAAGAAACACATATGACATAGAGACCACCACGTTTGAGACTGCCTGAAGTACTACTGAAATACCTCGCGCGAGTGGTGAACACGAGAGGCGCACCGGAGTGCATAAACCGAATAGTAGCCAGAATATTGCGCACAATGTACGAAAAACTTTTTTTCTTGTAGGAGCGCACTCTGGTTCTTCGGCCACTTAACGCACCTGGCCCGCTCAGTTGAGCGGGCCAGGTGCGGTGGTGTCGAAACCCCGTGGGAGCACCACTACCCCCACGGAGAGGTTGGATCGGCCGAGGGAGGCGGCCGAACGCGACTTGCAACTTCACCACCGGTGCTGCCAGCCAGTCACTGTCAGCCTCGGTGTTGCGGTGAAGTTTTTTCCTTCCCGAACAGCGTACATTTTGCGTTCATTGTGCGCAAACAAAAGAATTTTCTTTCTGTGAACCTCATGTCGGTTCTTGTGAAAGCGCAATTAAAACAACGAATCCCTCGCCCGAGGGCGAGGGATTCGTCGCGACAGGAGGTCCGTTACGACAGGGGCGTCCGGATGGTGTTGCTCTGGCCGGACGACTGACCAGCTCCCGCGGCACTCACCGCCACCACCGTGAAGGTGTAGGACGTCCCCGGCGTCAGCGACGTAAAGGTGGCCGATGTTGTCGAGCTCGTCACTTGGGTGCCGTTACTCGCCGTCACGATGTAAGTCGTGATCGGTACTCCCCCGTCGTACGACGGCGCGACCCAGTGCACGGTGGCCGAGGTCGCGCTCGTGGCCGACGCGGTCACTTGCTGGGCCTGCTGGGGCGTCGTGGCCGCAGTGATCACGTTCGACACCAGCGACGGTGAGGAGTAGGCGCCGTTCGAATTCACGGCGACCACCGTGAAGGTGTAGCTCTGGCCGTTGTTGAGTCCACCCAAAGTGCACGAGGTCGTCGTCGAGATGCAGTTCTGCGCCCCCCCGACGGCGGTCACGATGTACCGGGCGATCGTGCCGCCCGCCGCATTCGTTGGTGCGGTCCACGTCAACAGAGCGGACGTGTTGGCGCCCACTCCCTGCAGGGCGGTCGGGGCGTCAGGCGAGGTCTCACAGACGAGACCGTGGTAGGTGCAGTCGGTGGGCGCGTTCTCCCCTGATACGTAGATGTTGACCTGGGCGTTCCCGCCAACCGGGATCACCGGGAAGGCGCTCTGGGCTGTCACAGTGACCAGTGTGCCGTCCGTGGTGGGAATTGTCGTGGCGGTGGCGCC
>Ga0007807_1000753_pt1 | contig 11165 bp, 9 predicted proteins | sample CryBogCBE12Aug09_FD_71220 | JGI IMG/M metagenome (GOLD analysis project Ga0007807, IMG submission 71220) | Freshwater microbial communities from Crystal Bog, Wisconsin, USA - CBE12Aug09 | ecosystem: Environmental > Aquatic > Freshwater > Lake | place: Crystal Bog, Wisconsin, USA | collected...
GCCAAATCTTTAAATCTTGCAAACGCTGCATTCATAATATCTTCTGATTGAATATCAATCCCTAGCTCCTGAAGCCTTGTTTTAAATGCATTACGCCCTGATAGTTTTCCAAGCGAAATCTTGTTAGCACCCCAACCCACATCTTGGGCACGCATAATCTCGTAGGTTTCTCTATGTTTTAAAACACCATCTTGATGAATGCCGGACTCATGCGCAAAAGCATTTGCCCCCACAATAGCCTTATTAGGTTGAACAGGGTAGCCAGTGATTGTTGAAACCAATCTTGAGGTCGGCACAATTTGCGTCGTATCAATGCTTGTCGTTAAATTAAATAAGTCTTTCCTTGTTCTGACTGCCATTACAATTTCTTCTAAACTTGCGTTGCCGGCTCTTTCACCCAAACCATTAATTGTACATTCAACCTGTCTTGCGCCATTCATGACTGCCGCAAGTGAATTCGCAACCGCCATGCCAAGATCATTATGACAATGCGTAGACCACACAACTTTTGAAGCATTTTCAACTTGATGAATTAATGTTTTCATTCGCTCACCCCAAACCCCCGGGATTGAATAGCCAACAGTATCTGGAACGTTAATAGTTTTAGCGCCAGCTTTGATCACAGCATTAAAAACTTTTACAAGAAAATTAATTTCGGATCGCACTGCATCTTCAGCAGAAAACTCTACATCGTCGGTATATTCCAATGACCATTTCACGGCTTGAATAGCACGATCTAGAACTTCATCTTCTGACATACGAAGTTTATTTTCCATATGGATTTTGCTAGTCGCAATAAATGTATGAATCCGTCCTTTTTTTGCATGTTTAATCGCTTCACCAGCTTTGCGAATATCATTTTCGACGGCACGCGCTAATGAACAAATAGTTGATTCTTTAATGTTTTTCGCAACAGCGCTAACGGACTCAAAGTCCCCTGGGCTTGCTGCCGCAAATCCTGCTTCAATGACGTCAACACCGAGTTTTTCAAGCTGTCTTGCGATGCGCAACTTCTCTTCCTGGGTCATGGAAGCACCAGGGCTTTGTTCTCCATCTCTTAATGTCGTATCAAAGATGATGAGTTTATTATTTTGAATTTCTTGTTGCATCTACTGCGCCTTATTTTTTAAATTTAAAATATCTAATTAAATTGAAATAGCCTGATAAAAAGTAACAGCCTACTACAATAAAAATGGCTTCAGGTGGGCTATAAGAAACTAATACAAATGCCAATATGACCAATAAAATAGCAACGAATGGAACGCTATTTCTTAGATTAATATCTTTGCCGCTATAGAACCTAATCTCGCTTACCATTGAAAGCGCAATTAACATTGTTAATGACCATGAGACCCATTTCATTTTGATCATATTGAAAAAAATCTCACTCCCACTAAAACCGTTTTCATTAGATACCCATACAAAACTTACGAGCAATGCAGCGGCTGCAGGACTTGGTAGTCCAAAAAAATATTTTTTTTCGTCTTGATCCAATTTGACATTAAAGCGAGCAAGTCGAAATGCTGCACAACAACAATAAACAAAGGCTGCAATCCAACCCAGTTTTCCTAAAGGCTTTAATGCCCAAACATACAAAATAAGTGCAGGAGCTACGCCAAATGAAACCATGTCAGACAAACTATCGTATTCAGCTCCAAATGCACTTTCAGTATGCGTAAGCCTTGCAATGCGTCCATCTAATCCATCCATAATAATCGCAATAAAAATAGCAATCGCTGCAAGCTCATATTTGCCATTCATTGCTTGCACTATAGAATAGAATCCAGAAAACAAAGAAGCTGTTGTAATGAAATTAGGCAGCAAATAAAAAGTATGCTTGCCTATTTTATTTCTTAACAAATCTTCTTTATTTTTTCCGATGCTTTTAAACTTTTTCATGTGTCATTATCAAGTGAAAACTTAATCTTTTAGTATAACAAAGCTTTAACGATTTCATTAATTCTAATTTATACTCATGGACTTGCTGCGTAACGAACTCACAATGTAAACATGCAATTTAAACTCATTCAAAAAGATGGTGAAGCTAGACGAGGTGAATTAAAGCTTCAACATGGTACCGTGCAAACACCGGTATTTATGCCTGTAGGCACTTATGGCGCAGTCAAGTCCTTAAGTCCTCATGATTTAGAGTCTATTGGTTTTGAAATCATCCTTGGAAATACTTTTCATCTATGGCTCCGTCCTGGTCTTGAGACTATTTCAGCTTTCAAAGGGCTGCATAACTTTATTCATTGGCGCCGATCTATTCTTACTGATTCTGGTGGCTTTCAAGTATGGAGTCTTGGCAAAATGAGGAAAATTACTGAGGAAGGCGTTGAATTTAAATCGCCTATTAATGGCGATACTTGTTTCTTGAGTCCGGAAGAATCGATGAGAATTCAAAGAGCGCTTAATTCAGATATTGTCATGATATTTGATGAATGCACACCCTATCCAGCCTCTCATGAAGAGGCAAAAGTCTCTATGGAGCTAAGTTTAAAATGGGCTTATAGAAGTAAAGTAGCTCATGAATCAAATCAAAATGCTTTGTTTGGCATCGTTCAAGGCGGTATGTTCGAAGATCTGAGATCACAATCTCTTGAGGAATTAAAAAAAATTAATTTCGATGGTTATGCAATTGGCGGATTGTCTGTAGGTGAACCCAAAGAAGAAATGCAAAAAGTCATTAGTTTTATTGCGCCCAAAATGCCAGAAGATAAGCCACGCTATTTGATGGGTGTTGGCACTCCTGAAGATATTATTGAGGCTATTGCACATGGTATTGATATGTTTGACTGTGTGATGCCAACACGAAATGCGAGGAATGGTTGGCTGTTTACTAGATATGGAGATTTAAAGCTTAAAAATACACAATATAAAAATGATACCTATCCGATCGATAGCAGTTGTGAGTGCTATACATGCCAAAATTATTCTCGGGCTTACCTTCACCATCTATTTAGAATCGGCGAAATGCTAGGTTCTCGACTTAATACCATCCATAACTTATTTTATTATCAAAAAATAGTTCAAGAAGCGAGGCTCGCCATCGAAACAGGAGCATTTGAAACTTATAGAAAAATATTCCATCAAAACCGGCAACGCGGCATTCAATAAATGCCTGCTGTGCTAAAATTAACCTTTAAAATTAATTACCTGTAGGAAATATAAATGTTTATAAGTCACGCATATGCAGCTGATACCCCTCCCACCGATTTGATGAGCTTTTTGCCATTTATCATCATTTTTGTGCTTTTTTACTTTATGTTAATTCGCCCACAAATGAAACAAGCGAAAGCGCATAAACTCATGATTGAATCATTAAAAAAAGACGATGAAGTTGTGACCAATGGAGGTGTTCTTGGTAAGGTTGTTAAAATCAAAGACCAATTTGCGACACTGGAAATTGCAGCTGGAACTCAAATTCATATTCAAAAACAATCTATACAAACTTTATTGCCTAAAGGCACCATAAAATCTATTTAATTTCTGAAGTGACGGTTTAATTTAATAATGAATCAATATCCTAAATGGAAGTATGGCCTGGTTTTAATCGCGATTTTTATTGGCCTAATTTACTCCATTCCAAATTTTTTTGGTGAGTCGCCTGCAGTTCAGATCATGCCAACCAAAACATCAGATAAGTTAGATTTATCTATTCTGGCCACGATTGAGAGCGCTTTAAAAGAAGCAAATCTTCCATTTGATGGCATCGTTCAAGAACCTAATGGCATTAAAGTTAAATTTGCAAATCCTGACAGCCAAGTTAAGGCAAAAGATATTCTTCAGAATACTTTAGGTGCGAACTATGTCATTGCACTGAATCTTATCTCCAAATCTCCTTCATGGTTATCCAAAATCGGAGCGATCCCTATGTATCTGGGTCTAGATTTAAGAGGCGGCGTCCACTTTCTCCTTCAAGTAGATATGAAAGCAGCATCGGAAAAAGCAGCTGAAAGTTACTTAAATGATTTCCGCATGACGCTTAGAAAAGAACGTATCTCATATATTGGCGCTTCAAGATTAAATGAAATTGTAAAACTTCAATTTGATAGCCAAGAAGAATTAGAAAAAGCTAAAAAAATTATCAAAGTGAATTATCCAGATTTAATGGTTAATGAATCTTCAACAGGAAAAGATAAGGCACTCGATATTGGCATGAGCGAAATGGGCAAGAAGAAAATTCAAGAATTCGCACTCAAACAAAATTTACAAACATTACATAACCGTATTAATGAGCTTGGCGTTGCAGAACCTATTATTCAACAGCAAGGCTTAGATCGAATTGTTGTGCAACTCCCAGGTGTTCAAGACACAGCAAAAGCTAAAGAGATTCTTGGGCGAACAGCGACGCTTGAAATAAGATTGGTTGATGAAGATAAAACAGATATTGCTACTTTAGAGAGCGCTCAAAAAGGCAATGCTCCTTTTGGAGATGATCTTTTCAAGGACAGAGATGGCAGGTCTATTCTTGTGAAGAAAAATGTATTGCTTACGGGAGATAGAATTACTGATGCTGGACCTGGCGTAGATCAGCAGTCAGGAAGATCTGTTGTGCACGTCACCCTCGATGGAAGAGGTTCAAATATATTTAAACAAGTTACACGAGAAAATGTAGGCAAACGTTTAGCGATTCTTCTAATAGAAAAAGGACAAACAGAAGTTGTGACAGCGCCAGTCATTCAACAAGAAATTGGTGGGGGTCGGGTACAAATTTCTGGAATGAATAGCCCTCAAGAGGCTACCGATATATCTCTTCTATTGAGAGCGGGGGCTCTTGCAGCACCTATGCAAATTATTGAGGAGCGCACCGTAGGTCCAAGCATGGGCGAAGAAAATATCAAACGCGGGGTGCATTCTACATTGTGGGGATTTGCAGCTATCTCCGTCATGATGATTCTTTATTACATGGTTTTTGGTGGCGTGTCTATTTTTGCCCTTGCTGTGAATTTATTATTATTAGTTGCTTTATTATCTATTCTTCAAGCCACCCTCACACTTCCTGGTTTGGCCGCAATTGCTTTGGCATTAGGTATGGCGATTGATGCAAACGTACTTATTAACGAAAGAATCAGAGAAGAGCTGAGAAATGGTAATACGCCGCAAGCAAGTATTCATGCTGGTTATGATCGTGCTTTTGATACGATCCTTGATTCCAATGTCACAACATTGATTGCAGGTCTTGCCTTATTTATGTTTGGTACAGGTCCTATTAAAGGGTTTGCTGTTGTTCATGTGTTAGGCATTTTAACTTCGATGTTTAGCGCTATTTTAGTATCAAGAGCTCTTGTAAATATTCTTTACGGTTATCGACGCAAAATTGATAAATTATCTATCGGTCAAATTTATAGGCCCCATCAAGACTAAATTATGGAATTATTTAGAATAAAAAAAGATATCCCTTTTATGAGCTATGGCCGTTTAACCACGACCATTTCTCTTATCACATTCATTATTGCTATTATCTTTTTAAGTATAAGAGGCCTTAATCTTGGTGTTGATTTTACTGGAGGCACACTTATGGAAGTGAGTTATAGCCATCCAGCAGATATCGATAAGATACGTAAAGTGATGGATACAATTGACCTTAAAGATACAACGGTGCAAAACTTTGGTACAAGTAAGGATGTATTGATTCGTTTGCCTATTCGACAAGATTTATCGATTGCTCAATTATCAGAAAAAGTATCAAGAGCTCTTATTGAAAGCGATAAAGATACAAAAATACAAAGAGTAGAATCTGTGGGCTCACAAGTGGGTGAAGAGCTCTATGCAAATGGCGCGCTCGCCTTACTTCTTGTATGTTTTGGAATTATTGCTTATTTGGCACTGAGATTCGAATGGCGTTTTGCGGTTGCTGCCATTATTGCCAATATGCACGATGTCATAATTATTTTAGGATTTTTTGCATTCTTTCAATGGGAATTTAACCTCACAGTGCTCGCAGCTATCCTTGCTGTATTAGGCTATTCAGTAAATGAATCAGTTGTTGTTTTTGATCGTGTTAGAGAAAACTTTAAAAAAATGAGAAAAGCGAGTGTAGTTGAAGTAATTGATAACGCAATCACAAGAACAATGTCTCGGACTGTAATCACTCATCTGATGACACAAACTATGGTGTGTTCAATGCTGTTCTTTGGTGGAGAAACACTTCATAATTTCTCACTTGCATTAACCATTGGTATTTTATTTGGTATTTATTCGTCAGTACTTGTAGCGTGCCCAGTCGCGATGTGGCTTGGTGTATCTCAACGTAATCTCAGTCAAGATCAATCTAAAGAAAATCAGTCGCAAGAAATTAATCCTTAAGTTTTTTTAAACTTTGAACACCCTTTCCATTAGTTACCAATTTGTTATTCTGATAGCCCTAGTGGCTATTTCAGCTTTTTTCTCGCTTGCTGAAACAAGCTTAATGACGCTTAATCGCTATCGATTAAAGCATTTAGTGTCACAAGGTAATCATGCGGCAAAACTCACAGATAAACTACTCTCTTCGACTGACAAACTTTTAGGTGTCATTCTGCTATGCAAAGAATTTGCAAATGCAGCATCTGCAATGCTTGTTACTGTTATTACAGTGAGGCTTTATGGAGAAGGCCAGATAGCCCTCATGGCTGGAACTTTAGTAACAACATTCTTGATTCTTATTTTTGGCGAAGTATCGCCAAAAGTTATTGCGGCCTCAAAGCCTGAGCGATTTGCTTTCTTCTGTAGCTACATACTCTACCCTCTTTTAAAAATTCTCTACCCGATTGTTATTTTAGTTAATCTTTTTGTATTAACCTTCGTAAAAATTTTTAATGTAAAAATAGATTTCAATAATAATCTTCATGCAATATCCATGGATGAATTAAGAAGTATTATTTCTGAAGCTGGTCAATTCATCCCTAATCAGCACCGTAAAATCTTACTTAATTTATTTGAGCTCGAGCGCATTACTGTAGATGACATTATGATTCCACATACTTTTGTTGAATCTATTGATTTTGATTTAACCGATGAAGAGGTTATTCAAAAACTACTTACCTTCCAACATAGCAGAATATTAGTTAAAACAAATTCACCTGAAAGTATTTTAGGATTACTTAATACACAAAAAATTATCAAACAACTTAATTTGCATGATGCATTAAATAAAATAACAAAAGATGATTTAAAAGCTTTGATTTCAGAGCCTTACTTCATTCCTTCTGGCACACCTTTGTATACTCAGATGCAACACTTTCAAGATAAACAAGAGAGAGTTGGTTTAATTGTTAACGAACATGGTGAATTTATTGGTCTATTAAGCCTTGAAGATATCTTAGAAGAAATTGTCGGTGAATTTAACTTAGATTTTCTATCGAAATCATCTAAATTTAGCCAAGACGAAGATGGGGGGTGGATTGTAGATGGCAGCGTCACAATTCGAACACTGAATAAAAAATTGAATCTTCAATTTCCAATTGATGGGCCCAAGACACTCAATGGCTTAGTGTTAGAGTATTTTGAGGATATCCCAGAACCGAACACAAGCTTCAAAATTGCCAACCACACTCTAGAAGTTCTTCAGTCTCATGATCGTATTGTGAAGAGCATAAAAATCTATCCTCTTTCATAATTTTTTATAAATTCTCTCAAAGAATCACTTGAGTTTTTATTTTTTTTAATCACAATAATCAATAGGGTTTAGCTGATGCCAAAAATAAATGCAACTGAAGACATAAAGCTTAGTCCAAAAAAAGCTAAGACTAAACTTCCCAGTATGTACAAAGTTATCATACTAAACGATGACTTTACGCCTATGGAATTCGTCGTGAATACGATTCAGCGTTTTTTTAATAAAAGTGTTGATGAAGCCACTCGTATAATGTTAAAAATACATACAGAAGGCATGGGTGTGTGTGGAATATTTCCTGTAGACATTGCTGAAACAAAAATGAATCAAGTGCTAAACTATGCAAAAGAACATCAGCATCCTTTGCAATGTATTATTGAAAGAATTGAATAAATTAAATTATGATTGCTCAAGAACTTGAAGTAAGCCTGCATATGGCATTTATGGACGCAAGACAAAAGCGTCATGAGCTTATTACGGTTGAACATTTGCTTCTTGCTATGCTTGATAACCCTTCTGCAGCTGAAGTGCTTAAAGCTTGTGGCTCAAACATTGATTCGCTCAGAAATGAATTAACACAATATATCGATGACCATACGCCTACCATATCCGGCGAAGATGAAGTTGATACTCAACCCACACTTGGATTTCAAAGGGTGATTCAAAGAGCGATGCTTCATGTTCAATCTTCTGGTAAAAAAGAGGTGAATGGGGCAAATGTATTAGTCGCAATTTATGGAGAAAAAGATTCGCATGCCGTTTACTTCCTTCATCAACAAGGAGTAACCCGACTTGATGTTGTTAATTTTATTGCGCATGGCGTTTCCAAACTAAATGAAGGCGATATACATAAAACATCGCCTGAACAAGAAAATGATCAAGAGTCCTCGGCAAATAAAGCACTAGAAACTTACACGATCAATCTTAATAAAATGGTATTAGCTGGAAAAATTGACCCCTTGATTGGTCGGGATGCAGAAATTGAACGCGTTATTCAAACTTTATGTAGAAGAAGAAAAAATAATCCTCTCTTAGTGGGTGAAGCGGGTGTTGGAAAAACCGCTATTGCCGAGGGTCTCGCGAAGAGAATTGTCGACAAAGAAGTCCCGAGCATTCTAGAAAATACCACAATATTTTCACTTGATATGGGCGCTTTATTAGCGGGCACAAAATACCGCGGAGATTTTGAACAAAGGCTTAAAGCAGTCATGAAGCAACTCAATGAACATAAAGATGCTATTTTGTTTATCGATGAAATTCATACCCTTATAGGTGCAGGATCTGCAAGCGGAGGAACGCTTGATGCATCCAATCTTCTTAAGCCTGCACTTTCAAATGGATCAATTAAATGTATTGGTGCAACGACATATCAAGAATATAGAACTGTATTTGAAAAAGATCATGCACTCACAAGAAGATTCCAGAAAATTGATGTGAACGAACCAAGTATTCTTGATACGATTAATATCCTTAAAGGTCTTAAATCAAGATTTGAAAAACACCATAATGTAAAATATTCTGTTGCAGCAATTAATAGTGCTGCAGAACTTTCTGCAAAATATATTAATGATAGACATCTTCCTGACAAAGCCATTGATGTAATTGATGAAGCTGGGGCTGCACAAAGAATTCTCCCTAAAAACAAACAGAAAAAAGTTATTACTAATAAAGAAATTGAAGAAATCGTAGCAAAGATAGCTAAGATACCTCCAAAAAATATTTCTAATGATGACAAGCATGCTCTTAAAAATCTCGAGCGAGATCTTAAAGCAGTAATCTTTGGACAAGATAAAGCAATTGAGAATCTTGCAAGTGCCATCAAAATGACAAGAAGTGGATTAGGCATGCCAAATAAACCAATTGGTAATTTCCTCTTTAGTGGCCCAACAGGTGTTGGAAAAACAGAAGTGGCACGCCAACTTGCATATATCTTAGGTATTGAACTCATTCGAATTGATATGAGCGAGTATATGGAAAGACATGCAGTATCTAGACTCATTGGGGCTCCTCCAGGCTATGTAGGATTCGACCAAGGTGGACTAATGACTGAAGCCGTCAATAAACAACCTTATTGTGTACTTCTACTTGATGAAATTGAAAAAGCACATCCAGATATTTTTAATATTCTGCTGCAAGTGATGGATCATGGATCTTTAACTGATAGTAATGGCAGAAAAACAGACTTTAGGAATGTCACACTTATTATGACAACAAATGCTGGTGCAGAATCACTCTCAAAAACTTCTATGGGATTTACACAATCTAAAAAAATGGGTGATGAACAAGCAGAAATCAAACGGTTATTTACACCAGAGTTTAGAAATAGACTTGATGCAACAGTATCATTTGCCCCACTCAGTCATGAAGTGATTTTAAAAGTTGTCGATAAATTCCTGATGCAGCTCGAAGATCAATTGCATGAGAAAAAAGTAGATGCAACTTTCACGGATTCACTTAAATCATATCTAGCTAAAAACGGTTTTGATCCAAGTATGGGTGCAAGACCAATGTCACGCCTCATTCAAGATACAATTAGAAAAGCGCTTGCAGATGAACTCCTTTTTGGAAAACTAACTAATGGTGGCAATGTAACCATTGATATTGATAGCAATGATAAAGTGAAATTAATTTTTGAAGAAGAAAATAAAGCCGTTCTTCAAGAGTCTTAATTTTTTTTCATTACATCTTTAAACATTTGGCTTTCGACAAAACCCTTAAGCCATTTTTTTAATTCTTGATATTTAGAATTCAAAAACCATTCTTCATCTACCAAAGAAAACTGTCTTATAAAAGGAAAAATTGCTACGTCAGCAAGGCTTATTTCTTCTGCCATCAAATAACTTTTTGATTGCAATTTCTCATTCAACAAATTTAAAAATACTTCGCATTGAGAACGATAATATTCTTTGGGATACTCAGGAAAACGATCGGCATATTTATATTTATCTAGATTTTTCTTAAAATTAAAATCATTTTCATTAATGAGCTCTTGGCTAAAATTATTATCATTTAAGATCCAATTTTCTGGGTCGGATTTATTAAGAGCCCAGAACATTATTTCCAAGCTCTCTTCGATAACTACTCCATTATTATCTATCAATACCGGAACTGTTCCTTTAGGGCTGAGTGCTAAAAAATCACTAGGTTTGTCTTTAAGAGAAATTTCTATGGATTCATAATCAATTTTAGCTTGATATAAAGCTAGCCTTGATCGAATCGCGTATGGGCAGCGTCTGTATGTATAAAGTCTTGGTCTAGCTAACATTATTAACCAATGGATTGGCAAGCATCGAGAACGAGCTTTCTTCCTTGGTAAACGAGACCTGAATAAATTTGGACAAGCTCAGCACCTGCATTTATTTTTTCCAAGGCATCTTCACCAGAGAATATACCTCCGACGCCAATGATCGGAACCTCACCTTGAAGTCTTTCGTAAAGTTCGCGAATGATTGAATTAGATAATTTAAATAAAGGCTTGCCTGACATACCTCCAACCTCTTTTCCATTAAAAAGATCACTCACCGACTCTCTACTAATAGTTGTATTAGTTGCAATTACGCCATCAATC
>Ga0007807_1000776_pt1 | contig 10902 bp, 6 predicted proteins | sample CryBogCBE12Aug09_FD_71220 | JGI IMG/M metagenome (GOLD analysis project Ga0007807, IMG submission 71220) | Freshwater microbial communities from Crystal Bog, Wisconsin, USA - CBE12Aug09 | ecosystem: Environmental > Aquatic > Freshwater > Lake | place: Crystal Bog, Wisconsin, USA | collected...
ACTATTAAAAATTGTAGCAATATCAGATATACTATAATTAATATTACTTAATTCAGATGCAATATTTCTATAAACAGGATAAATAATATTTAAAAAAGTTAAGTAATCATTATAAATATCAATAGCAGTTGTTCTATCAATAGGTGAAACTGGATTTTTTCTTGGAATAGATACTTGTGATAAAGTAGCAGTAAAATACATTTTATGAATTAAATCTCCACTTTTTGGTAAAATACATGTTATTTGTTCTCCAAATTGTAATGATCCTGACATTGGTAAATAAATCATTTCAGTTGCAAAATTAGTATATCTTTTATAGACTACATCAAAATATGATATCTGCGGAAAGTCTGTTAAAAAATCAACATCTCCTCTTATTTCTAATTTAAAATCACCTTTTCCCATATATAAAAAAAGTATTTTAATCTTTAAACTATTAATTAAATTACGCTTACGCTTCATCTCACTACGTTCGTTTTACTTCGTAAAATTTGACTGCGTCAAAGTTCGCTATGCTCACCCTAGATAAATTTATATTATTATTAAAAATTAAATAAAAATTAAATAAAAATCATAATAAGTGAGTGGAACGAACTGAGCGTAGCGAATTTTATGCGAATAGCATAAAACGAGTGTAACGAGACGTAGTTTTACGAAGTAAAACGTAGTTTATTTATATTTGTTTCTAAATCTTCATCTTCAATTTCAAAATCACTATCTATAATAGGTGGTGAAAAGAATAATCTAATTTCATCATCATTATATGATACATAAAATCCTTCAGATACTAATCTATTTTTTAAATTTTTACGATAATCAGAAATAATTTGACAAGAAATAGAATCATGAGGTTGATTAATAATATGTTCTTCTTTTTTTAGATTATAAGATACATAAATATTATTACTAGAATCCATATCATAATCTTCATATTGTTGTGCTTCAAATACTTTATCAATACATGCCCAATAGATTCTTTCTTCAATGACTTTTGATTTATGAGAAACATATTTTAGAATTTTTTCATTAATTGCATTTGCGACTGCTTTATTGGCGTTCATTTTTATTTAATAGTTTTAAAATGTTTAAATTAAAATTATCAATTTTTTAGACAGATGGATAATATTCCCAGTTTAAGTGTTCACAAATACGTTTCCATGTCATATCAACTTCTTGTAATTTTTCACGATTTTTGAGTAAAGGAAAATAAATAAGATAATCATCTAATTCTAAAAGTTCAAAGAATTTGTGCATTAAATAATTATAGTTTAAGCAACTCTTACGATTTTTAGGTTTGAATAGTTCAAAAGGTTCTTGAATTTCTTCAAACATCATATCTATTTTATGTTCAGCTTCACGTGTAATAGTAATAGGTAATTTACAAGTTAAGAAACAAATTATGTGAGTGATATGTTCATAATATTTATTATGACCAAGTTTTTTAAGGATATCACGCATAACTTTATGATTAATATCATCATTGGACAAGCGTAATTTTTTAATTTCACTTTTGATTTCTTCATAAATTTCAGGAGGGATATCAATTGTTTCTTTAGCTTGAAACTGATTAATTTTTTCGTTAAGATGATTTTTTCTTTTATAAGCAGTATAGTTTTTACTAGTTTGAGTAGGTTCTTTGTAATTAGGTTTATCAGTATCTAATAAAATGTCGTTGGAGCGACCACAACCAGTGCAAACCATTAATCCATCATGTTGATGAACAGTCATTTCAGTTTTACATTCAGGACATTCTAGAATTGCATTATGAGATAATTTATTAGTAGTATGATTTGTTATTTTAAGATAATCATTTAATAAAGAAGCTTTGTTAGCAGTATGTGGTGATGATTCATTTTCTTCGTAATAATTAACTAAAATATCAACAGTATTATAAAAATATTCTAATTCAGAATGATGACTTTCAGTTTCTGAGATATTTTTAGTTAATATTTCTATTTTTTCTTGATATAATTTCTTTTTATTATCGGTTTCAATATTTTGAGGATTTGCATTTATTGTATCTATGTCACTTTTGTATTTTTCTATTTTAGCTTTCCATTTTCCTACCATAGCATGTTTTTGATTAAATTCTTCCATATTCTTTTGATGACAAATGTCAACAGTATCTTGAATATTAGCTTGTTTTTTTCTATTTTTATTATTTACAAAAGAAGAATATTTGGTTGTTTTTTCTTTAAATGTTGACATGTTATACAAAAGAAAAAATATTTAAGTAGAAAATATAATTAATTTGCGTTATATTTAATAATCATACTAAAAAATATATAAAATAAAATATTTCTCATGGAAAGATACCATAAATCATATAAATAAATTTGGTATCTAATAATTACTGAACTAAAAAAAATAAATAAAAAAGGGCATATTGAAAAAAACATTTAGTTTTTAATTATTTTTTAATTATTTTGAGGTTAATATTTTTAAAAATAATTTCTGAGATATAGTTATATACTTAAAAAATGGCAGGTGGTGGTTTAGTACAACTCGTAGCTTATGGTGCCCAAGATGTTTACCTCACTGGTAACCCACAAATTACTTTCTTCAAAGTCGTCTACCGTAGACACACAAACTTTGCATCTGAATCTATTGAACAAACATTCACTGGTACATTCTCTTTTGGAAGCCGTGTAACTGTTCAATTAACTCGTAATGCCGACGTTGTAACCAAAATGTACCTCCGTGTAGTCCTCAACCAAGGTTTACTCGCCAACGTCACTGTTGCTGGTGGTCAATCCTTCACCCCTCAATGGGCTTGGGTACGTAATGTAGGCCATGCCTTAATCAACGACTACTACCTCGAAATCGGTGGTACTCAAATTGATAAACAATACGGTGACTGGCTCAACATCTGGTACGAACTCACCCACCCTGTTGGTCAAGTTCGTGGTTACGCCAAAATGGTCGGTAACGTCCCAGCCATGACATCATTAACAAACCAACTCAACTACAACAACACTGGTCTCCAACCCAACCAAGGTCAACAATACGTCCTCAACGTTCCTCTCCAATTCTTCCACTGCAGACACGATGGCTTAGGTTTACCATTAATTGCTCTCCAATACCACGAAGTTCGTATTACCTTCGATATTGCCCCACTCAATCAATTAATTGTAACCAACTACGCCAACGGTGGTCAACCAATCTGGTCAAGCACACCACCTAACGTTGCCTATGCTTCTCTCTGGGTCGACTACATCTACCTCGATCAAGAAGAACGCAAACGTTTCGCCCAAGCCACCCACGAATACCTCATTGAACAAGTTCAATACCCATCACCAGAAACTGTTACATCCACAACCACACGTTCCCGCTTAACATTCAACCACCCATGCAAATTCATTGTCTGGAATCTCCAATTAGCCCGCTGGACCTCTGGTCTCCGTTACTTATCATACAATTCAGATGATACAACTTCTATGCAACTCTTAGCCACTAAACGTTTCATCCTTGGTTATGCAGCACTCACATCTGGTGGTCTCCAACCTAACCCTCTCTTAAACAATCAAATCACCGCTAAATCTGGTTTAGCAGGTATCTGGTTAGCTTACTTCAACAACGCTGGTGCAGTCTACGTTGACCAATACGTCCTCGATCCTGATAACATCACCATCACTGGTACATTACTCCCTCTCGATGTCTGCTCTCTCGATGCAGCCACCCTCGAAGCTACAGTAAACGCTGCTGGTGCAGTTACTCGTAATACATCTACCTTCAGCAATCAAGGTTCAGCTGTATACGATTACGTCGTCTACCAATGGGATAACTACGGTCTCCAACTCGACAGAACCGAAAATCCTTTCTTAACTGGTTTACTCCAACTCAACGGTCATGATCGTTTCAACATCCGTGATGGTGACTACTTCAACTACGTCCAACCATACCAATGCTTCACCAACACACCTTCTGATGGTATTAACGTATACTCATTTGCCCTCACACCTGAAGAACATCAACCATCCGGAACATGTAACTTCTCCCGTATTGATAACGCCACACTCCAAATCACCCTCGGTCGTGCTCTCGGTGAAGCCAACATTAGCTCATCTGCAACCTTCTCATCTGTCTACCTTGCATCTGCTGCCACACTCAATATCTATGCTTTCAACTACAACGTTCTCCGTGTCATGAGCGGTATGGCTGGTCTTGCATACTCCAACTAGACGTACTATTTATTTATTATTTTATATATTATACTATAAAATAATCTTACTTTCAAAATATCAACTTAAAAAAAATATATCATATATATATATAGATTAAAAATGGCAGGTGGTGGTTTAGTTCAACTTGTCGCATATGGTGCACAAGATATATATTTAACAGGTAATCCACAAATTACATTTTTCAAAGTAGTTTATCGCAGATATACAAATTTTGCTTCTGAAGCAATTGAACAAACATTTGCAGGTACATTTGATTTTAATACACGTGTAACAGTTCAATTAACTCGTAATGCTGATGTTGTAACAAAAATGTATCTTCGAGTTGTTCTTAATCAAGGAGTACTTAATCCAATTACTCTTTCTCCAGGTGGTCAATCATTTACACCTCAATGGGCATGGACACCTCGTTTAGGTCATGCTTTAATTCAAGATTATTTCTTAGAAATTGGTGGTACTCAAATTGATAAACAATATGGTGATTGGCTCAATATTTGGTTTGAACTTACTCAACTTGTTGGACAAGTTCGTGGTTATAATAGAATGATTGGTAATGTACCAGAAATGACATCACTTAACGACCAATATGGTTATAATGCTCCTAATCAGAATCAACAATATACACTTAATGTTCCTCTCCAATTTTTTCATTGCAGACATGATGGATTAGGTATACCATTAATTGCTTTACAATATCATGAAGTACGTATTACATTTGACATAGCACCTTTAAATCAATTAATTATTACTAATTATGGGAATGGAACCAATATTACAAGTGCATCATGGGCAGAAATACCTTCTGTTGCATATGCATCATTATGGGTTGATTATATATATCTTGACCAAGAAGAACGCAAACGTTTTGCACAAGCTACACACGAATATCTTATTGAACAAGTACAATTTCCAGCATCTGAAAGTATATCAACAACAGCAACACGTACACGATTAATATTTAATCATCCATGCAAATTTCTCGCATGGGATATTCAATTAGCACGTTGGATAACTGGTTTACGTTTTTTAGCATATAATTCAGATAGTCATGATGCGATGCAACTTTTAGCTACCAAACGATTTATTCTTGCATATGCTCTTATTGTGAGTGGTTCACTTCAACCTAGTTCATCAACACAAAATACTGTTTTACCTAATCCATTGTTAGCTGGTAATTATTTGACATATTTTAATAATGCAGCTGCAGTATTTGTAGATCCGTTAGTTTTAAATCCAGATAATCTTACAATTACAGGAAGTTTAATGCCAATTGATGTATTATCTCTTGATTGTGCTACACTTGAAAGTATAGTTTTAGCATCCAGTCCTGGTATTACTCGTAATACATCATTATATAATAATCAAGGTTCATCTGTATGGGATTATGTAGTATATGATTGGACTAATTATGGTCTCCAATTAGACAGAAGTGAAAATCCTGTCTTAACTGGTTTACTCCAATTAAATGGTCACGATCGTTTTAATATTCGTGATGGTAATTATTTTAACTATGTTCAACCATATCAATGTTTTACAAATACACCATCAGATGGTATTAATGTATATTCATTTGCACTTACACCTCAAGAACATCAGCCATCTGGAACATGTAATTTTTCTCGTATTGATAATGCTACATTACAACTTACTATTGGTCGTGCTTTAGGAACATCTAATATTAGTGCATCAGCTACATTTTCATCAATATATCTTCCAACAGCAGCTACACTCAATATCTATGCATTTAATTACAATGTGCTTAGAGTCATGTCAGGTATGGCAGGTTTAGCTTATGCAAATTAATAATTTAATAATAATTTTATTTTCTTTATATATAATAAAATTATTTAATAATAATATATGCGTTTATTTTCAATTCTTATAGGGTTATTATTTCCGTTAATAAATGCTCAAACACCAGGATATGATTACAATGGTTTCACAGCTACAACATTAGGTTGTGGAACAGATTCTGGTGCATTAAATGTTGGATTAAGTCAAAGTTTATCACCAGGTTCAACTGGTCTCAAAGTAAAGCAAATTGCGTTTGCTATTTATGGTACTCAAGCAATGCCTGCAAATATACAATTAGATGGAAATCCATCTACCGCTAGATTATCTACATCAGGTATTCAATCATGTTGTGCACCAAATTGCGATTTAGCCGTTCAAGTTGCTGCAGCTGGTCAATCATGGTATAATTCTCCATGCGGTGTTAATTCATGTGGTGGTAGTTCATCACAAAATCATTGGTATTATATGGATTTCTCATCATCAGCAGTTGGTACAACTACACAAACTGGAATTAGTCAGGCAACATTCTATGATGGTAGTGGTAACCAAATTGGTGCTGATATGGTAAATATTGCCAATCGTGGTTCTGCATTCTTTGTATCTTATACAGAAATTATACCATCACCAACACCAACAACATCAATAATGGCATCACGTTCAATTTCACCTAGTAAATCATTATCAGCTTCATTATCACCAAGTATATCAGCAACGGTATCTGCATTACCAAATTTAAATTTTCAAGCTACAACAATTGCAGGTATGGGAAATGTAGTACAAATGGATGGTGTAGGAACATCAGCTAGTGTACCAGCACCACAATATATGGTATTTACACCAGATTATTCAGGTATTTATATTTCGGAAGCAAGTCCAGCTGACCAAATTCGTTTATTAAATTTAACAACTAATATAGTTACAAGCGTTGCGGGTATGTGGAATATTCAAGATACAGGAACAGGTATTGGTACAAATGCAGCAATGAATTCTCCAGCAGGTTTAGCATTAGATAGTATTAATAATATTCTTTATGCAGTTGAAAGAGATTCTAATGTAATTCGAAGTATTAATCTTGCTACTTTACAACTTAATTATATAGCAGGAGATCCAGAATCTGGTCCTGGATGTGCAAATGGTATTGGAACTAATGCACTTTTTACAAATCCAGAAGGGATTGCAATAGATCAAGTAAATCAGTTTTTATACGTAGCAGATACAGGATGTGCTGCAGTCCGTGCAATTAATATTTCTACTCAAAATGTAACAACTCCAATAGGAACATTAGGTGTAATAGGATGGCAAGATGTTTATGGTGGTTACAAAGGTAAATTTGGTAAACCTACTGGTATTCGCTATAATAATATGAATTTATATGTAACAGATACTTATTGGAATAATATTCGTTATATTCAATTATCATCACCAGGAATAGCAAGTTCATCACAAAATATTTTAGGTGGTAATGGACCAGCAGGTACAAGTATAGATGGTTCAGGAACAGGTGTATCTTTTAATAATCCAATGGATTTAGAATATGATGGACTTCATAATGCATTATATGTATCTCAAGCAGTATCTGGTCAAAGTGTAATTCGTAAAATTAGTTTATATACATTATGGAATGCTCAAGTAATAACACTAAGCGGTAATAATATTACACAAAGTATTGATGGTACAGGAACACAAGTTAGTTATAATAATCCAATTGGTCTAATATATAATCCAAATAAAAATACAATTTATACTGCTGATTCTCAAGGTAATGTAATTCGTCAACTTGGTCTTACTTTACCATCAGTTACACCTACAGTAAGCTCATCAATATCTTCTAGTTTATCTGCTAGTATATCAGTGAGTGCATCAATTCCACCAACTGTAAGCATAACACCATCACCAACAGCTACTTTACCTGCACCATGGTTTACAGGAATGACAGGATGTTGTCATAATCCAATGACAAGTGGACAAGCAATAAGTTTTACAGTACCAAGTATTTATTCAAATACAGCAATTACTAGTATTGCTTTACAATATTGGCCCGGTTCTGTTGGTTCTACAACATTTACAATAGGTTTGATGGCAGCAAATGCAGCTAATCAACCAACTGGTAGCGTACTTGCATCAGCACAAATTACGTTAACAAGCCCTGGATCCTTCCCAGGGGTTTCTCAACAAGCAGTTGTTTTAACTAATTTAGGTAATATTGTTGCATATTCTCTTTTAGGTGGTAATACATATTCATTAGTATTTTATGGTGCATCTAATTCAAATGTAGAATTTTTATTAGGAAATTCAGGTTCATATATATTTGGTGGAGGTTTAACACCAATTTCTGGTTCTTTTTATACAACATCAAGTGCAAATCCACCAACTAGCGTATTTTGGTATACATCTAGTAATACAGCATATTTAGAAATTTATACTGGTCCAGTACAATCTGTTTCAGTTTCACCATCAATTTCTATCTCTCCAAGTTTTTCATCTAGTATTTCTGCAACATCATCAATTTCTAATTCTAATATTGCATCATCTAGTATAACACCATCAAGTTCATTAAGTACATCTTATACATCTAGTGTATCACAAACAACTAGTTCTTCAAAATCATATTCTTCTACTATGTCTCAAACACGTTCTAGTTCAATAACACCATCAATTTCAACTGGAGCAACATTATCAATTTCACCAAGTATATCTTATTCTTCTACTGTATCTCAAACACGTTCTAGTTCAGTAACACCATCAATTTCATCTGGAGTAACATCATCAATTTCACCATCAGTAACATCTTCTATATTTCCTTCTACTTCTGTTTCAACATCTGTTTTATCATCTGTTTCACTATCAACATCTGTATCTAAAACACCTACATTATCACCAAGTATTATATTAAGTATATCTGGTTCACCAATATTTTTATTTTCAAATGCAAGTATTACACCAACACAAAATGCTACAGGTGGAGGAGCAGCTGCATCAGATTCACAATCACCTAATGTTGCTCTTATTTTAGGTGCAACATCAATGGGAACAGTAGGATTATTAATAGCAACATTAATAGCAAATCGTGTAGGTGTAAGATTACCAGGATTTTCAACTTCAACAACATCTTCAACTACAACAACAACTGGTTCTGCACCAAATCAACCAGATGTAGAAGGACCAGATGTAAATGGACCAAATATGCCAGATATAGATGCACCTGATAGTAAAAATAACGGTATAGCAATGACAGCATTAACAGGAGTTGTTGGAACTTTATTTGGACAAAAGGGTACAGATATGTTAAACAGTGCAAAAACATTAGCTACAGATCCAAATTCATTATTACCGTCATCTGCACAAAACTTATTAAAACAAGCAGGTATTGATCCAAATAAGATAGTAAATAATTTAGAAACAAAAGCATCATCTAGATTACAAAAAGCAGTTGGTTTAAGTCCATCTGATTCAAAAAATTTATCAGATGCAGAAAAAGGTAAATTATTAAATACAAAAATATTATCATCAAATAAAAAAATATCTATTCCACCATCACCTGTTGATAATACAAATATTAAACAAATTATAACATCATTACCATCAATAAATGAAAATCATTCAACTGATTCATCACCAGTTTATACACCAGGTGTAATAGTTAATGATTTAAATACAATTATAGAACCATCTAAATCAAATCAATCAATTGTAGTTGAACCTATTGAATCAACAATAAATAAAAATAATATTAATTTTACACCTGAATTTTCTAGTGAAATTAAAGATTTATTACAAAAAATATTAGAATCATATCCACCTGTAGTTTCACCTACAAATGATAATAAAATAAAATCACCAGATGATAGACCAACATCACCAGATAATAGACCAACATCACCAGTTAATAAACCAACATCACCAGATAATAGACCAACATCACCAGATAATAGACCAACATCACCAGTTAATAAACCAATATCACCAGATAATAGACCAATATCACCAGTTAATAGACCAACATCACCAGTTAATAGACCAACATCACCAGATAATAGACCAACATCACCTGTTATCAAAGTAGAACCAAAACCAGCACAAACAAATAATAATAATAAAATTCAACCACCTACAAATAATAATAAACCTGTTTATAATCAACAATCTAATAAACCAGTACAAAATCAAACAAATAATAATAAACTAGTTAACAGCAATAAACAAAATAATAATAAACCTAAAGCAAGATTAGAAGTTAATGCAGAAGAATTAGCAGAAATTAAAGAAATGTTAGCAAAACGTAATAAGAATTATAAAGTATTGTAAACGTAATCACAAAAATTGAAATCTTAGTTAAAACAACAGATCAGAATTTTTATTCTTTTTTAATCACAAAAATTGAAAAATTAATCACTATATAGTTATTTATAGTAATTAATCAAAATGCCTCGTACTAGTGCAAACGATAAGAACAATTCCTTAATGGACAAGTATGTTAAGATGCTGAAAGACAAGAAGAAGGTCTGCTGCAAGGAAGACCTAGACAATATATTTAAGAACGGCTACTCTCTAGCCAAAGTCATCAAGAATCTGGGCAGCTGTCGCCTACAGGTTGTCGAGCAGAACGGCAACACGGCAGACGTGCGGATTTCTCCGTCTGTCATCCAGATGATTAAGCGAGAGAGCGCTGTCAACGAAATCGTCCTCATCGATGGCGGTTTTATCAAGGCCAAGATTCCGGCGGCAACAGTCGTCGACATCCTCAAGATTTTTGAAAAGTACGATTACGAGCTGCCCAAGATTTTCTATGCTGTGTCATATTCTGGTGATGAGGAGACCGGTTTTGGTGATTCATGGGAGTTTGACCGCTCAGAGCCGGTTGCTGAGGAGGAGCCCGTTGCTGAGCTGGATATCGACAATATTTAATTTATATATTTTATATGAATAT
>Ga0007807_1000788_pt1 | contig 10777 bp, 11 predicted proteins | sample CryBogCBE12Aug09_FD_71220 | JGI IMG/M metagenome (GOLD analysis project Ga0007807, IMG submission 71220) | Freshwater microbial communities from Crystal Bog, Wisconsin, USA - CBE12Aug09 | ecosystem: Environmental > Aquatic > Freshwater > Lake | place: Crystal Bog, Wisconsin, USA | collected...
GCAATTGCAGTTACAACTGGTGGCGTAGAGATAGCGCCACCACCATTCAACAATGTAACAGATGAAATTGGGTAAGTAGCAAAAGATTGAAATGTTAACGCATTAGCTAATGTTGTGTTTGCATTAGCAGAAAGTAAATTTGCAAAGCCGTATGTTGTGTTACCAATTGTAATACCTGCTTTAGTTTCAATAGAATCAATTGAAAAGTATGTAACATTAGCTTCAGAATTTGCCGCAGGATTTAAACCACCAACAATTGCATTAGCACCTGGAGCATTAGTAATATTGATTAATGTATTAGGAAATGCAGTATATCCATAACCACCAGTCAACACATTGATATTTTGAATTGAACCAGATGTAACTGTTCCAACTTCTGCTGTAGCACCAATTGGATTTGAAGTATTAGGATTTAAGCCGCCATATACAATAACAGGATCACCTGGTTGATACAATGTACCACGATAGTTTGGATTGATATTGATTTGGCTAATTTGACCAACAATCTTAGCAGTTAATGTTTCTGCACCTTCTGTTGTAGAAGAAACAACTTTGCCGTTTAAAAAGTATACAGGTTGATTGTATGAATCAACCACAGTAACATCTTCGCCTGATTGGAAAAGACGTTCAATATTGGAAATGAAGATTTCTGTTTTTGTTCCAGATAAAACTGCATTTTCTACTGTGGCAATAGATTTGGATGTTACTCCAAACAACCTAAGATTTGTAGTTGCAAGAAAATTTTCATTTGTTGTAGCTAATCTTACACTTCTAGGTACATACCATGTTCCCGCTGAAGCTTTAAGAACAGAATTGCCTGTCACATAATAATCAAAATCGGAATTGAAAAGGATTCTGAATAAGAATTTAAACGATGACGGTGTTCCTTTAGCTTGATACAATTGTCTGGCAGTTTTAATTGCCATTTGAGGACTAACTAATGCATCAGAGGGAAAATATGGTAAAAAATCATTGATAAAATATTGTATGAACTGTTGACTGGTAGCGTCAATGTCCATATTATTCAATATGTTCTTTGATTGTTCAGTTACATTACCAGTTTGCTCTAGCCATTCGTAATAAGCCTGCAAAAATGCAACAAAATTGGCATAATCCGGATTTTCCTGAACGAATTTAGGAAGTTGATACGGAATTAATAACGAGGTTTTCTGATTATTTGGTACCATTTACTTAATTCGTCTTAGCAGTCATAGTAACTGAAATTGCTGTTGCATCAAATGGATCAATTGTAAGGATACCATTGTATGTAGATTTTAAAATTGATGATGTTGGTGTAGCAGTAATAGCAAACTGTCCTAATGGATTATCCACTTCTGTTGGTTTAAATGAATTCAATGTGATAATACCATTTACATAATCTACTGAACCAACATTAGAATTCAAAATTGTTTTGACATTAGTTGTATTATAATAATAAGACCTCAATGTTCCATATTGGCCTTGTAAGTTAACAACTAGAACTGCATTTGTTCCTGTTGTGTCACCATATGCTGGTGTAACTGTAGCAATAGCTGATGTATAATTATTGCCTGCATTTGTAATTGTTATAGAATTAATACTTCCGTTTACAATTGTTGCAGTTGCAGTTGCGCCAGTGCCATCACCTTGAATAGTGATTGTAGGTGCAGATTGATAACTAAAACCAGGATTTAAAATAATGATGTTATCCACACCAAATGTTTGTTGTGGTACTTCTTCAATGAACACATTATCAATTGTGGCAGCAGTATTGGCTGGGTTGATAAATTGTAGACCAGGCGAACTTGTGATGCTACTACCATACACACCTCTTTGTAATGGTGTGTGATAGTATAGATTATATGTTTCTGGATTAGTGATACTTGGGAAGAATTTCTTCTGTAACTTTAATGTATATTCACTAGTAATAACAGATGCATCATAATTTTGAATTGTACCTAACAAATCATATGCATTGAATGATGAGTTAAATGTATTAAGTGTTGTTGTACCAAATGTCTGAATTGCAGAGATAATACCTGCTTGCAATTGTGCAGACGTTTGATTTGTTTTTGTTGGATCATAATATACATTAGTTGACAACTGTAAGTATGTGTAGTCTGGATCCACAATAGTTGGTTGTACAGTCACGACACTTACAGGATCAATGATGTTCTGCATGATTTGTTTTTTCTGTGTGTCTGTTAACAGATATGCACCTGCTGGTTTCAAACAGATAAAAACTTGGCCGTAAACTGGTGGATTATTTTCTTCTCCACCCCATACATTAACCGCATCAAACGCAAAACCTAATTGGTTTCGTTGAATCAATGTGATGTAATCGTCTTTTGTAACTGCACGACCTTGTGCTGAATATGTCTTAGGTGCTTGAAATTGAATTGAAGCTAATGTTTCTTGGTTACCACCGTTAGTTGCAGGTACAACTGGATAAACAACCGTGTTGCCGTAACCAGATATTGAATTCATCAACACAAAGTTATTGGCACCAGCTGCAGCGGTACCTTGTGTGACAATGTATGATATATTAACAACATTACCATCAGACAATTGTTGACCTAAAATGCCATCACCAAAATAAATTTGATAGTGGCCATTAATGCCTTCTTGTAAGAAATATACAGTAGAAGTTCCATCTAAAATCAAATAATCAGAAGATAAGTTGTATACAGTATAAGATGCATTTGATGATGATTGTTGAACGGTGACCAATAAACTAGTAGTATCAACACCTGAATCAGGAATATCAAATGTATATGTTGGATTTGCAGTAGAGTTTACTGTAAATGTTTGTTTGGTTGGTATGCCTTGTTTCAACTCAACACCAATAAAGTTGGCTGTGTTTGCAGTTGTATTAACAGTATAAGAATCTACTGTTACAAAGTTATAGTTGATGCCATCAATTGCTTCTGATATGAACTTGGTGTATTGTGGTAGTGTCAAAGAAGCATCTGTGACTTGATTTACTCTTAAATTAATTGTGGCTGTTGGTGCAACATTGGATTTTGGCACATAATCCAACAATTTTGCATGAGAAACGGCTGATGAACGTCTAATGGATGTATCTAAGAACATCTCATTTGCGACCATGTTCAAATAGAAAGAATTGTATTGTGTATTGTATGCAAGAATATCTAACAATGTAGAGAGAGCAGAACCGTCAAAATTATAATCTTGAAATACGGCCTGACCTTGAAGATATGTCTTCAGGTTGTTTTTGATTAGATTAAAATCTAAATCGGTAACTTGTATGTTTGAATTTGCTCCGGCCATTTTATCTGTCTCTCTGTAATAGGACTGTTACTGTTGTTGGTACTGTTGCATTGGCAATATACATTGTTATTGTTGCACTATAAGAATTTTGGTCAGGTAAAACACTAACAGCCACACTTTGAACTTTTGCTCTTGGTTCATAGTTACTTATCGTGCTCATTATCTCATTTTGCAACGCTATTGTTGTACTTGGTGAAATGTTTTCAAACAACAATGCAGACAAATTAGAACCTAAATCAGGATTAAATGGTCTTTCGTAGTGATTAGTCTGCAACAAATTACGAACAGAACGAATTACAGCCTGCTGGTCATAGCTCAAAGCCACATCACCTGTAACAGGTTTGGGCTTAAAAGTGAAATCTATGTCTGAATAAATCTTTGTTAATGTGGCCATCTTCTATTTATTCTCTATTATTGTGGTCCAGTTGTTGTACTTGTACCACTTCTTACACCACCATGAACGTGATTATCTAAACTGATACCGCCACCAACAACATCACCAGATGCTGTAATTGAACCAGATTCACTAATATCACCAGTGAAGTTCCAAGATGAAGCAGTTCCTGTAAATGTACCACCTATATTTAAGGTCATATTGCCGTCAACCTTCTGTGTCATATTGCCTTTTGTATAGATATTTGCATCACCTTCTACTGTGATATTACATGCACCTTTGATGTGAACATTGTTGTCAGATAGGTAAATTTCATAGTTTGTGCCTTGAACCTTGGTGACTTTACTGCCATCTGGTGCAATTTCAAAAAATGTTAAACCATCTTTTTTGTGATTCAAGTGTATTCTTTCAGCGCCAGGTGTATCGTCTAATTCAAAAATATGACCTGCAACCGTTTCTGTCACTCTATTATCAGGTGAAACAGTAGCATAGCCAGACTTTGGTTCACTCCAAGAACCGCCAGATGCCGTGGGTACACCTGTGTCTAAGTTATTATTGTGGTAATCTATGGTTGTAGAGCCAGAACCATCATTTCGGTACAAACGACTTGTGGTAGGTTCACCAACAGGATAGAATGTGCCCTCCGAGAATCCTAATGATGGGTTAGCACCGTTAACGGGAATGCCAGGAAACACTCCTATAATCATTGGGGCCTGTCCACTCATGCTATCGGAGAAGAAACCAAATGCATAATCTCCAACCAATGGTGCCGCAGCAGTCATTGTTGAGTTGGGAGAATTCATAGGCAACGCCCAAGGTAATCCTTCTGTTGGCAACTGTTGTTTATTGCCTGTATGCCAACCAAAAATACGAATTTGGCAACGACCTAAATTCAATGGGTCTACACGATTTTCTACAACACCCATCCACCAGATGAAGCCGTCTTTACCAATAAAATTTTGCATCATGCTTTTATAGCCTCCGTCCAATCAGGTGTCACATTGATAGATTGGAATTGACCTGTTGAACTATCTTTAGCAATTTCAATCATAGTTTGCATTTGGTCTGTTGTAAAAATATGTCTAAGTGCAGTTACCATGTATTTACCAGAATAGAATTCATCTAATTCTTTGTTTTTATTCAACGGATTCAATGAGTTAACATTGAACTGAATCACTTTACCAACAGTTAAACCTGGATCACCTGGTATTGTTAACTTTACTTTTGTATAATTTGCAAGAGATAGCTGTGCAGTTCTCAAAGGCACATACGTTTCAATGAAAATATCTTTAGCAACAGAACCTGGCCTGTTTTTAATATAATCAACCATCATTTCATCTTTATTGGATGTGGCCACTTTCAACACACCAAGATAATTTGTATTTTGTGCATCGCCAAGTCTATTGATATAATAGTTTGATGGTGGTTTATTGTTTAGTGTTGATGCATTTGGTTGATACTTACTGTAATCAAAATCAGTTACATAGAAAGACCTAATCATTGGATCAATTGAAACCAATCTGTTTGCAAATGTGCCTGAATTAATCTCATTCAATGAGTCATAAGACTTGAATAACTCATACTTTAGAACAGATGTTTCTTTGTCTTCATTCTGTTGCTCGGCATAATCCACATTCTTTTGTGAATATTTGTATGTTCCAAACACTTCATCATTGTAAATAGACTGTAAAGACCTAAAATTGAAGCCTTCTCTTGTTTGATAGAACAACATATCAGAACCATGATAAGAAGTTGGTCGTGCATATGTTGACAACCAACTGATTGCTTCAAATGGCTTCATGTTAGGTATAAGAAAGTCGTATATACCTGTTGTATCTTCTATGATACCAATTTTGTTAGAGTTGACTTTTAACTTGTTGTTTAGTATATCTTTTACAATATCCGAGATACTGGTACTAGGATAACCTTGGCTAATTTTGATTTGCTCTGACAATGCCAATTCTTCAGAGCAAAAGCTAAACTCATATGTCTCTGCGTTTTGATTGCCAGTGGGCTTTCTTTTCTCAATTTTATAGATTCTAAAGACTTCTACAATATTATCAGGTGCATCTTTAATTTTACCAATGTCAATTCTAATGAATTCGTTACCAGTCAATTGTAACGATTCAATAAAACCTTGTGCATCAGTAACTGCCAATGTGCCAGATGTTATAAAACTATACAAGTCTTCATAGTATGATAAGTTATTCATCATACGCTTAAAATCAATCTTTTTACCGCTCGAGGTCAGCAAGTCTAACGACTGTATGGAATAGTCTAAAGGATAATGAATACCTGCCATATTATGCCATTAACTTTTTAAGTTCCGTTTCAACTTCATCTGCATAATCAACGTTGATTAGATTGATTGTGCGTTTGGCTTCATTTTGTTGCAGTTCCCATTCATAAAACGTTAGCGCATTGGTTGTTATTGTAACATCAACACGACCAGTAGGCAACACATAGGACGCTGATTGTGTTACCGGTGTACTTTCATATGTAGCTTGAGATATGGCAACTGTGTTTATTGTTGTCGTTTGTGTTGACTCGTCATATTGTGTAGTAATCAATTGATATTGATATACTGTATTGTATGGGTCTGTTGACTGATACTTATTAGTAATGTATGCATGGAATTCTGCATAATTTAATGGCCAATCCCATTGTGGATCCAAATACTGGTTTGAAAACATAACCAACCAATAACGATAAGAATCGCCATAATATTTGTATGCTACAGTTTCTGGTGTGTCACCGTCTTGCACATCATATTGATAGAACAATAATGGATTACTAAAAATAGAAGGAATGACACTTGCACGAGCCAATAAATCTGTAAGAATTACTGGATTATTAGTAATTGGATTATAATATACGAATTTAGGTAATGTACTGAAATATTGCATTAGAATCCTGCCTGAATAGCACCCCTATCAACAAGAGCGATTTCTTTGAATTGTAGTGTCATATTGATTTGTGTTGGTGAACCATCTGCATGGGTTGACCATATGCCATTTGGTGCATAATTAACATCTACGTTAGTTAAAACACTTTCTTTCAGTTTAGTAACAAAAGGATTTTGTCCGTTAGCATTATCAATTTGAATGAACTGAATTGCAAAAGAATCTGGTACAATGAATGCCATGCCTGCAGCACCTGTTTTAATCAAAGGCGCAGCATGACTTCTAAATGTTTGAATGATATTCTTAACTAATGTAGATTCGGTTGCATTTTTAGGTGTAAACTGAAAAGACATCTGATAAGACCTAAAATCAATACCATCAAATAACAATTGTTGTTGTGGGTTGATAGCATAACCAGCAGAATTTAAGGCTAACTTGGTTGCCTTAGAATCTACTACGGACGTTACTGCCTTGCCAATTGAACCTAAAACACTAGGCAAGGCACCTGCGGCCTCTTCGGCAGCATCTTTTAAACTCACTTCGGTATATGAAGATTGATACTGGAAGTTGATTGTATCTGGCATGTATAAAGATATAACGTCTTTACTTTTTGTTCTTTTTGGTTGAAAAGATAAATCGGTCACTTGATCCACATTACCTGCATCGTTAAAATTTTCTGCAGCTATACGTGAACCAGCGGCTTTGGCTGCATCTGATAGGCTAAAACTATTATTTTGGTCATATCCTGCTGGCACTGTCTCAAGTGCAGTAAATACAACCATATGTCCTTTTTGTGCTGAGCCCAAATCACTCGGATATTGTAATATTGTAGGCGTATAACCACTACTATATAATGAAGCCAATGGTCCAGATGAACCAAACGTATTGTTCAAATTATTATAATTTGTTGGAGTTGAGGCTGAATCCGAAAAGGTAATCGGCATTTTAGATCCTATTGATAGACATTACAGAATATTTATATGGCATATTCAGGTCGTTTTACACCACAAAATCCACAAAAGTATGTGGGTGACTACAAAAACATCATTTATCGCTCTTCTTGGGAATGCCGTGTGATGACATGGCTAGATAAGAGTCCAGATATTGTGTCTTGGGCTTCAGAGGAAGTCATTATTCCTTATATATCACCAGTTGATGGCAAGAGACATCGTTACTTTCCAGACTTTCTTGTTAAGGTTCGTACTAAAGAAGGTCAATTAAAGACCATGATGATTGAAGTTAAACCTAAAAAACAGGCTATGGAACCAGTGAAAAGAAAAAGAGTCACAAAACAATACATTCAAGAGGTTGTAACTTATGGCATTAATCAAGCCAAATGGAAAGCAGCCACAGAATACTGCTTAGATAGAGGTTGGGCATTTAAGGTTATCACAGAAGATGACCTTGGCCTCTAACTAAATATCAGATGGCTACACAATCTAAACTCACCGAACTTGCAGAAGCAAAAAAATTGACTGGTTTAAAAACCATGTCAATGGATTCTGTTACATGGTTAAAACAAAAGATAGATGAGATTAAAAAACCATCTAATATTCCTATTGGTATCAATAAAGAGACTGATAGGAGAACGAATGTACTTAGAATCGGTATGTTGTACTGCTTCTATTATGACCCTAAAACAAAGGCAGATTTGCCATATTGGGATAGATTCCCAATGGTTTTGGTGCTAGAAAAGTATAGTGATGGATTTTTAGGTATCAACTTGCATTATCTTCCTGTTAAGTTTCGTATTGCTTTCTTACAGAAGCTAATGAAATATGCACTACTTACAAAAGAAGATGATATTAGAAGAATGAGAATTTCTTACGATATTCTTACCTCTACAAGAAGGCTTGCAGAGTTTAGGCCTTGTTTGAAGCGTTATCTTTATAGTCATTTAAGGTCTAAGGTGTTAACCATCAAACCTAACGAATGGGATATTGCAACAATGTTACCTCTACAACAATTTAGAGGTGCAGTACCAACTAAGGTTTGGAGAGATTCAGTATTAGAATGGAAAGAACATATGGCTCATTTCAGTCAAGAGGATTAAGATGCCGGGAAATATCAATCAAATAGTAACCAGTTTTACAACCGACTTTGCAAGAGCAAGTAGGTTTGATGTGTCTATTGTTCCACCAACAGGATTATCATCAACATTAAACAATTATAGTTCAATTGATCCTAGAACATTGCAACTTCGCTGTGAAATATCACAGTTGCCAGGCAAACATTTGTCAATCATTGAGCAAAAAACCTATGGCCCATATCAAAAGTTTCCATATCACACAACTTACAATGACATTGATATGACTTTCATTGTTGATGGTGATATGCGTATAAAGTATTTCTTTGATGCATGGATGAACTACATCAACCCAACAAACAATTTTAACCTTGAATATAGAGACAACTATTGTACGAACATCATTATCAATCAATATGATGTTGCAAACACAGCACCATCATATGCAGTTACATTGGTTGAGGCATATCCAATAAATGTCAATCAATTAGATTTAGATTGGTCTTCTGAAGGTGTACACAAATTACATGTAACATTTGCTTACACATATTGGATTAATGATTTAGAATCTCTTAACACACCAGTATCTCCTAATGATAGTGTGTCAACATTGAATGGTGTAACACCACAAAATCCTAATGCGTACCCTACGGGAAATTAATTATTGAAAGGAAAATATTATGGCTTTGCCTAAACTTGATGTGCCAACATATGAGGTAACTTTACCGTTATCTCAGAAAAAAATAAAATACAGACCATTCACCGTCAAAGAACAAAGAAATCTTTTGATGGCTATGGAATCTGATGAGACAGAAACAATTCAACAGGCGGTAGGTGACATTCTACACAACTGTTCACTTACAGATGTAGATATTGATGGTCTGCCTATCATTGATGTTGAATATTATTTCCTTCATCTACGTGCTAAGTCTGTAGGTGAGATTGTTGATTCTAGGTACAAGTGTAACAATGTTGTTGATGATAAAACTTGTAACAACATTATGGAAACTAAGATAGACTTGATGAAAGTCAACGTTGAAAAATCTGTTGAGGTTAGTCCAGAAGTAAAGATAACAGATAAGTTTACTGTAAAACTAAAATATCCAGATTTCTCATCAGTAAAAAATGTATTGAAGTTTAACAATGTCAATGAGTTGACGTTTAGTGTCATTGCAGGCAGTATTGAATACATTTATGATGGTGAACAATATTATTATGCAGCCGAATCAACACAAGAAGAATTGATGGAGTTTGTTGAGAGTTTGAATCAGGAACAATTTGCAAAGATAGAAGAATTCTTTAACAACTTACCTAAGCTAAAACAAACGATTGATATGAAATGCAAAAAATGTGGTTTTGAACACCACATTACAGTTGAAGGACTAGAAAGTTTTTTCGACTAACACTTCGCCATGATAACCTGAGGAATTACTATAAGACTAACTTTGCAATGATGCAACACCACAAGTATAGTCTTACAGAACTTGATAATATGTTACCTTGGGAAAGAGACATTTATGTTTCTATGCTGATTGCCTATATTGAAGAAGAAAATCAAAAGATAAAAGAGAAAACAAAACGATAAATGGCAGATATTAAAGCTTACAAAAAGGCCAAAGAGACTAGAAGTAAGTCTATTGGTGACTTGATTGCTGAGAATGTTGTCGGTGGTAAGGGCGTAGGTTCTTCCATTGGCGGCGCCATATTAGATAAAACTAAAGCCAATGCAATAGGACTAAAAGAGTCACTTAGTCCTAAGGGTATAGCCAAAAGTATAGGTGGTAATGCTGGTGCTGCATTGTTTGGCAGATTGACCGGCCAAGACCAAGATACATTAGAACATTTCACCGAAAGAGATAAAGATAAAAAGATAGTTGGCGCCAAAGACATGGCCACACCTGAAAAACTTTTAGGTGAAATCTATAAGATAATGCAAGAAGACCGTGAAGATGTTTTTACTTTTCGTAAGCATGAGAAGACACAGAAAGAAGATGATGCCAAACAAGAACAACTTTGGCACACACAATTGATTGCAGTTTTATCACATAGAAAAGAAGAAAAGCCAGAAGAAAAAAAAGAACCACCCGCAAGAAAGTCTGCGCCTAAAAGAGAACCAGGTGAAAGAGTTTCAAGACCTTCTGGTGGTGGTAGACCAAGTACAGCAAGACCCGCAGGAAGACCAGC
>Ga0007807_1000789_pt1 | contig 10775 bp, 3 predicted proteins | sample CryBogCBE12Aug09_FD_71220 | JGI IMG/M metagenome (GOLD analysis project Ga0007807, IMG submission 71220) | Freshwater microbial communities from Crystal Bog, Wisconsin, USA - CBE12Aug09 | ecosystem: Environmental > Aquatic > Freshwater > Lake | place: Crystal Bog, Wisconsin, USA | collected...
CGCTAACTTTCCCACCTTGTCTATCAAAAGACTTTTGGAAATCTTTTACAACACGTTCTTTTGCTCTTGAAAAATCAAGAACTTTCCTCATGGATGAAGCCATGTTTTCAGCAGTTTGTTTATCTACTTTAGCTTCTTTTGTATCGTAAGAAACTCCTGCAAATGTACGTTCTCTGCGAATGTATTGGCCAACTTCGGTAAGCATTCTTGCAACTGTTTGCTGCATAGGAATGCCGCCATTTTTGATTGCTTGCGCTAGGTCTGCCAACTTATCTACAGCAAGACTCATATCAGTGCTGGCATACAAATCCATAACATCTGGACGTTTTGCATATGTTGCAGATGAAAAAAATGTTCCAAAAGCATTTTGCACTAATTCACGAACAAAAGCGGCTCTGCCTTGAACCAAACTCTTGCCTTCTTTAGCATTTTCTCTTTGTTCTTTTGTTCTAGCTTGAGTTTCACCTGCTCCACCTGCATTGTGGCTTTCGTCAAATATTAAATAATTACCAGCGCCAAAATGCCGAATAAATTTTTGACGTTCTGTTTCTTTTCCTTTTTGTGTTTGTAACTGGTTATAAGTTGTAAAAATAACCTTGTAATTACCAAGATCATCTTTTTCTCTTAATGATTTTAATATTGCATCATATTCAGCGCCTTTTTTGGGTGCTTTAAGATTTAGATTATTTTCAATTATTTCATTATTAACTTCACGCAATAACGTGTAAGGAATATTTTGATCTCCATTTGTAATTAAAATTTTTGAATGAAGTTTATCTAAACCAATGCTATCAGTCATACCAATATCATCTAAATCTCTTATCATGTCAGAATAAAGATTAGGTTTTTCAGTTACAAAAATTGGTATTTTGTCTTGCAATAAAGCGTACTTAATCATAGCCGCAACAACTCGGCCCTTACCAATACCAGTCTGATCTCCAATGATAAAACCTTTGCCCATTTCAGCATTCATAATTGCTAATGCAATAGCATCCACTTGTTCTGCTGAAAAATTTTCTTGTAATGTATCAACATCAATATCAAGATTTTCAGCAACAAATCTATCTATGTTGCCATATTTTTTTTCAAGATTAGAAAGTGCCTTATCTATAGCTTGAGCCATTGCGTTGGGAACCAATGTGCCTACAGATTTAGCTCCAGAATGCGGAGGGTAACTAACTTGGGTTGCTGTTTCAGTTTCTTGTCCAGCTCTATCTACTAATCCAGACCCGACACGTTCACCAGAGACAAGGCTAACTCCACCCACTCCTCCAGGCTTGTTTCCTTCAGTACCTTTGCCGCTAGTAGGTTTGACTTCACCTTTGCTGGGAACTGCTTCTCCTCCTGCGCTAGGTTTAGGTGCGTTACCAGGTTTAGGTTGTACGTTACCAGCGCCTCCCCTAGTTGATTCGGGTTGTCCACCTGTGGTAGGTCCATTTTCTGACACGCCCTGTTCGCCGCCTCCAGTGGTTTCTCCTCCTGTTGTGCCAGGTTCGACACCCTGTCCGCTAACGCCTCCAGCCACTCCTTGTTCGTTAACGTTTCCTTCGGCGAGTACACCGCTATCAACTCCACTGGGGCGTTCATTCCCTCTGGATACCAAGGTGTTTTCATCTAATTTCTCCTTTAACTGACCGTATGTTGTGTATACCTTTGGCAAATCAAAGGCAGGTAAGGCTCTTGCAGTTTGCATTTCACCTTTATCATTAACCAACGGCGCTCCATTTCTAACGCCATCAATTACGATAATGTCTACTGGATATGATGCACCTTGTTTTGTATATAAATTTCCACTGGCGGTAAAGTGATCTACTACGTTGTATCTTCTATAAAGCTCTGAATAAAAATCACGTTTGGCTTTACCTCGGTAATCCTCTCTGCGGGCATCATCGGTCTTGCCCATAACGCCGCCAACAATAAGCACAGCTCTACCATTATCTTTTATTGTGCGTAGCGCTCTAAATGCTATAGCATGATCTATTTCTTTGGTGTTATACCAATGAGCATCATGAGTAACTGGTTTGCCTTCTTTATCTTTGATCACCCCAAATGGTGGATTGGCAATAACAACATCCATTGTTCTTGCATCAACAGCGCCACCTGGAATTGATTTAGCCGCATTAAAATCAGTAACGCTTGCATTGGGTAACACCATTTCAAGAATAGCCGCACGCCCAGGTTGCAACTCGTTTGCATAAATGTTTTCTTGTTTAGCCCCAATCAAAAGCATACCGTTACCAGCAGTAGGCTCGTAAACTTTTGTATTTGAATTGATTCCCGCTAATTGAGATGCAATGTACGCTAGGGGCGCTGGTGTTGAGTAAGCTTGATGCAATACGCTTTCAGAACTTCTTACAGATAAATTAGGCTGTCTACCATATAGGTTTACCAATTGATCGTATATCTGCTCTGGTTTACCGCCTTGTCCTACAATTTGTCTGGCCGCAAGAACAACTCCGACTTCGATAGCTTCATCTGCTGACTTTGCCTCATTAGTTCCTGGCGGTATCTTTTGTCCTGTGATTTCCTCAATCTTTGCTCTAGCTTGATTGATATTCTCAAACTTGCCGCCTTCAAGAAAGAATGCGCCAATCTGTGTAGCAACATGAAACTGCCCTTGAGGAGTATTAATATCTATATTTGCAGTTGCTGGAGCTTCGTTATGGATTTCATTCAAAGACTCAACAGAGATAACATCTTTCTTGTTATCTGCACCTTTGTCCTGATATTTACCAGCCATGCCAATATAAGCGCCCTGCAAGTGATCCAATGACACTTGGTCTGCAACATCTTTACCAATCTTGGAACGGATCATATCCATTACAAACTTGGCCGCTTCTTTAAACTTGATATAACCCATTCTGAAAGCCGCATCCATCAGCTTTGTAAGAATAGGCATTAATTTTTGTTCGTCTTCAGGAACAATGTTTAATCGACCGCCTTTACCCATGAGTAAAGACAAATCTCCTAACGCATCTTCCAAGTCTTGTTTAGCCTTGGCTTTTTCGTCTAGGGGCACATCAGCAGACGGTTGAACTGTAGAAGTTGGGTTAGCTTGAACTTCAGTAGGTGCAACTTGTTGCACTTGCGGGGTTTGGGGTGCAACTTGTTGTGTTTCTGGAGTTTCACCAGTCATCTTCTTAGATTTGTCAGCCTCGGTTTGCGCAAATTCCAATGCTTTTGGCAATGCTTGATCGCCAAAATTATTAGTTGGAAATATTTTGCCGCCTATGTACTTACCAGAATCTTTATCGTAAAAGTTTGCTATATATCCTTTATCATTAGGAAATACTCTAACTTCTGTATTATTTCCCGCATCAAAGGTTTGTATTGGATTGTCTTTATTCTGAACTGGTTTTTTACCTGAAGGCTTTGTTTTTACAGGTTTTGTCTCTACAGGTTTAAAAGGATCAGTTCCTTCTTGTACAGTAGCAAAAGATTTGCCAGCATCAAGCGCCGCTTTTGCCTCTTCTGGTGTATTAATTGGAGTTACATTTGTCAGTCCAGTAGCAGTTTTATCTCCTGCATAGTGTTGAACTGGTGTTCCATCAACCCCTTCAGTAGTTAGTTTATTCGTTTTTGGAGAGTACCAAGCCTCATCTTCATTTCCAGAAGCAAAATCTTTACCGCTAAAAATTCCATCAAAACGGCCTTTAAGATTCTTTTCATTAATATCAGCAATAGGAGTATTTTCTTTTGTTGGTTTGGCTTGTTCTATTGGCAATGCAACCAATTGATCAGGCGTATAACTGTCCAACATATCTTGACTTGTAACCAATGTTGGTTGCTCGTCTAACTCATGAAAAGCATAAATAGGATGCCCATTAGAAAATAACTTATCGGCATCAGTTTTATCTTTAATGGGTATGCCGTTTTCTTCTATTTTGTTTTGTAGTTCTTCTGCATCAACATTTTCTTTTGCTGGCTTTCCTTGTAACTCATCCAGCATAGCTTGCGTATCTTTATCAACAGGAAGAGCTCCAGCGCGGGGCGTAGGCGTTGCAGGAGGGGCTCCAGGTGCTTGCTCTTCTTCTGGAGGCTCTGGCGGTTGATTAGGATTAATACCAGGCGTTGCTACAGTTTGGAAAGGAGAAATTTCATCGCCTTTTGTGCGCGGGCTTTGAAATTGTTTTTGTGCCGCATTTTGTAATGCCAATAAACCTTCAGGCGTTTTTGTATCTAAGAAATCTTTTGCGTTTAATTCTTTTGCAAGTTCTCTAGTCTTAGCATAATCTGTTGAGTTATAAATAGAACCAGCAACGTGAGCTCCACCGCTCATTGCACCAGTCAATAAAAGAACATCTGGCGCTACTTCTTTAGCAGACTTCCAAATATCATCAGGATTGGTAAATGATCTTGGTTTAGCGTTAGGATCGTCATTAACTCCAGCGGCAAGCTCAGTATTGTGCTGACCAATCTGTGTGATGGTTTCTGTGCCAAGCTCATTTACGAGCTCTAACGCGCCAGCACCAAAAGACTTGAGCACGCCCATAAGTCCTTGGCCTGCTTCTTTGAATATAGCCCCAGTTAATTTAATACCAATTACATTTCCTATGGCTTCTGGGAGTGCCTCCCATGCGCCGTGTTCTCTAACTAATGATTCGTAATCTTTTGCTACTTTAAGCCATTGCTCATCAGTCAATGGTTTGCCTGTTGCCTTTATAGAAAGATCATCTGATTTTTCTCTTATATCGCGTAAGAATCCATTGGTATCCATACGATAAGCCGCCGCCGCACCTGCCGCCGCCGCACCTGCTTCAGTTGCAAGTGGAACTGGAATAACTAATCCAACTGCCGCACCTGCTAAGCTCGATCCCATAGATAATACAGAAAATGCCACATTTTGTGGTAAATTTCTAATCTTAGCTCTGTCAACACCTAATAGATATTCATCTTTAAGTTCTGGATTCTCAGCATTCTTTTTAACCAAAGCACGTTGTTCGGCAATAAAGTCGTGCTTCCAATCATTTCCCGTTAAGGCTTTAGGATCTGAACCTTTAGACAATGCTTGAGCTCCTGCCTCAAATGCCAAAGGAGTTGCGGCAATAGCGGCTCCAACATCTTGTGCAAATGGAACTGCGGCTTTGGTAAGTTGTTCACGTTTCTTTTGTTGATCTTGACCAAACTTGGCAATACCAGAATACCAAGGCTGTTCTTCTTTAGGTTCTTGGGGTGCAACTTGTTGCACTGGGTTTGGAATTACAGGCGCTTTTATTTGTTGCCCCGCCTGTGTAGGTGCAACTTGTTGAATGCCTTGCAATGGATTTGTAGCATCTTCATATAAGGCATTGTCCTCAACAGCCATTTGACCAGGAGTGCCTTTACTAGCAGGAGCTCCAAAGTTAGCTTGCGCATAAGCCAAGACTTGGTTTTGCGTTGCACCTTCTGGCGCTGTTACCTCAAACCTACGACCATCAGGCGAAGTTATTTCATAACGAGGCATCTTAGCTCCTACTGAATTGGTTTAATAGACCATCCTGGCGCACCAGCTTCTTGGGCTGTTGGTAATCCAGTTGCTCCAGGTATAACTTGTCTTGGAACTACTGGTGGTGGTTTTTGTGTTGGCATAGCTTGTAATGTACCAGGAACATCTGGACTAAAGAAATTAGACTGTGTTTGAGCCGCTTTTGGATCGTATGTTGTTTGATAACCAGGGTGTTGTAAATGCGGCCTAGAACCGTAAAGATTGTCAGCAATTTGATTTATTTCAGCACTTAAAGCATTAATCTTTGAAACACTAGATGGAAGGCCTTGTTTAATTAATGCGTCTCTATCTGCCGCCGCTTTTGCAGTTTGTCTTATAAATAAATTGTCAACTTCTTTTTGTTCAGCGCTTTCTGGGCCGCCTTTACTACCATAATACAATTGATGCCATTCTTTATCAGCTTGAATTTTAGCCGCTTCATTACCAAGTTGTATTCTCTTGGCAATAGATTCTTCTTTATGGTATTGAGATGTATCTTTAAGTTGTAACGAAGCAAGACCGTGAGAAACCCTAGCATCATTTTGTTTTTGAGCCGTATCCATAAGTAAAGCGGCATCACGATAGTTACCAGCTTTTTCGGCGCGTTTAGCTTGCATAAGCGACAAATTAGCATTATCTAAAGCATCTTGTGCTTGTTGGTCAGCTTTCTGTGCGGCCGTATAAGTCTCAAGCCCTTTTAATCCACCTTGACTAATGTTAACCATTGCATGAGGTGAAGTGCCGCCCATCATTCCAAGACCAGCAGTTAACAATGCTGTGCTTAAATTGTTTTCAGAATTAGCATTGAGTTTGGCTTGTTTTTGAGCCATCCTTTGTACAAACGGATTGTAATCAGACTCTACTTGTTGATTCTTTTCTTTAGCCATTGCCTCTTGTTGCGTTTGCAATTGCTGAGGATTTATAAGCGTGCTCTTTCCTTCTTTATCTGTTGGATTAAGTACAGCAGAAATGTCTTCGTCTGTTAATGGTTTATAAGTGCTACCACCACCAGCATAACCAATAATTCCACCTTTAGCATGGCCTATTCCTTGTAAATTTTGAGCTGGTAACGTACCAATTCCTTGATCCTCTGGAAGCGGCGTAGGTGACGCACCCGTTGGCATATTAGGATTATCCCCAGATAAAGCGCCGCCACCAGGAACCATAGGCTCCGCAGGCTCCATCTTGTCAATATCTTTCAAACGATTGATTAACTTTTTTGCTGTTTCAAAATCTTTATTTGCAATACTTTCATCAATAGCTTGTCTTAATTGCTCTTCTGGATCAACAGGTTGTGTGGGTTGTCCAGGTTGCGCAGGATTGCCCATTTGCTGAATAGCCTGATCTTTGACCGTGCCTTGAGGAGTAGGCTGGGGCGCTTGTTGACTCATAGAGTTAACTTGGGACGCAAGTGCAACAAGGTTAGGATTGCATTGGTGTTGCATCACATATTGTTGTAGCTTGCCCTGGTCTTTTAGGCTAGATAACATAGCCATAGTCTGATCTATTTGACCAGGCTGGAAAGGTGTAGTGCTTGGATTAAACATATTTATCCCATCTTAGCTATAGCTAAATCAACAAGGCCGTTTGATTTTCGTTTCTTTTCTTTAATAGCACCACCCTTTGCAGACTTAAACGCACCCAATCCAGCGGCCGTAATACCCGCACCAGCCACTTGCGATAACGTAGAAGGCGGCGCTGTATAGGTTTGCGATGTTGTATTCGTCATGGGTAATCCATGCAAAATATTGGACTGGAAACTAAGTTGCTGATAAGGATAGTTCTTGTAATTAAGATAACACTGATACTGCTGATTCAATACGTTTTGAGCTTGCTGTTGCTGAGCCGCGCCCATCTGAGACTGAACACCAGTGATACCTAAGTTTTGGTTGTATTGAGAATTGCCTAAAGTATTAAGCGTATTTGCCGCAGTGTTTGCCGCATTGATACCCTGCATACCTAAGTTAGCACCAAACTGACCCTGCTGAGCATTGAGATTAGCCGCCGCTTGATTTGCAGATTGGTTAGATTGTTGAGCAGTTAAGTTAGCTTGTAAATCAGCCAAATTGGCCGCTTGGTTAAACTGGCCTTGCTGAAGTCCATATTGACCCATCAACGACTGATTTGCTAAACCAGACTGCTGTAGCATCTGTGCATTTTGTAATGCAGTGTTGTAATTCATTCCCTGGTTGGCTTGCTGAGCCTGTAGGTTTCTAGCTTGGCAAGTGGAGAATTGAGCTTCGGCACACTTATAAGCCTGGTTATAAGCATTACCAACTAGATTTTGTTGAGCTATCTGATTTGCTTGGTTTTGAGCGCCCGTTAACACAGCACAGCGTGTACCACCAAACGCACCCTGACCTACTGCCGATGCTTGGTTTTGTTGCTGTTGCTGAGCCTGTTGCTGTTGCATCATTGCAATTTGAGGTGCAAGAGATGCCTGTAAGTACGGATTCATATACTGCATTGCAGTACCAGGATTTGTAAAGTTACCTGTAGATACGTTACCAGGTCCTTGCATTTGCGCCGCATTAGCAAGCGGAGCACCCTGTAATTGAGCACCAGTAACAGATGGAGCGTTAATTTGAGATGCTGAATAAGGATTGTATGTATACCCTGCATTTAGTCCAGCAAGACCAGCCTGACCTGCCATTGCCGTAGCACACTTCAATTGCCCAGAAGTCTGCATCGTTGCCGCATTCTGAAACGCCTCTTGTTGCAATGGACTGAACTGAGCTACAGTACACCCTTGGTACTGCATATATGGGTTTGCAGATGTACAAGTTAGCGATCTAACCTTGCCCATAAGGGAAGTTAAACACGGTGCAATATAGTCAGGTACTGACGTTGTTGTGTAATTGACTTGGGTAGGGCAAACCATGTTTATTCCTTATGCAGGTAAAAATTTTTCAGAATGAGAGTTAACAGCAACTTTGTTATCGCCTACTGAATGTGCTCTATTCTTTTGAATACGATCCATCATTTGATAAAGTTTGCGAGCTCCTGCTTCAGTCGATCCATTGCCAAGCTCAGACACGATTCGAGCAGGAACCACGAACTCACCATCAGCAAGACGGGCAGGCTCAGGGTTATGAGCACCAATAGTTGCAGGAATTGAATCAGAGACACCATCGCCTGGACCACGCAGTAAACGACCTCCATCAGAATATCCTCCTAAATGACCTACAGGCATACCGCCTTGTGCATATCCAAGCAAACCGCCGTTGGCATGACCTGGCACAGAGCCAATAGGTCTACCATATGCATCATAAATATATCCGTACTGGTCCGTATATTGACCATTTTGGTACGGCGTAACTATGGTTCCATCTGATAAATAGTTTGTTCCGTTTGAAATATATACAGAACCCTGTACTTGTTTAGCATCAGAAGGAACTGTAATTTGATTAGGTGTTGGGCTTTGATAAGAGTTTGATGCTCCTTCTGGGCCAAGCTTAGAAGCACCTACAGAAACCGCGTATGGCTTTTGAAGTATAGAAGCTGTTGTAACTCTAGGCTGAGTTGTCTTACCCATAAGGAAATCATAAGCCGCCTTACTATCTCCAGAAACCGTGTTGTATTCTGTATTAAACTGATCCATTGTGGTCGGAACGTTAATAGGATTACCCAAACTACCGCCGCCCATTTGATAAGCATTTAACAAAGAAGAAATACCTGTAAAACCACCTACGGGTATGCCAGGAATTTTAGGAGACTGAGTAACAGAACCATTTGGATTAATAACTGTACCACCACCCACAACCCCAGGTCCTGTAATGCCGCCAACCCCTTGATCTGGAGCTTGTGGCATTTGTGATGGAGGAAGCACAGGTGCAGGCGTTACCACAGGTGCAGGCGCTGTAGGACCAATTGGAACCTGCATTTCTGTAGGTGTCGTTGGATTAGGAATTGTCGTTGCAGGTAACGTTGTTATACCGCCTGTAAATGGAGACTGTACAGGCTGTTCTGGAGGCGGCGCTGGAGGCGGTTCTGGAGGAGCAACAGGCGTAGGCGGCACAAACGCAGGAGGCGCTTGTACAGGTGGATTATTTACATCTTGTAATGCAGTTATTCCAGGTGCTGGAGGTGCAACTTGTTGCTCTGGCGGGGGTGCAACTTGTTGCACTGGAGGCGTAGGTGTTGTATCTGGAGGTGGAGGTGTTGTATCTGGAGGTGGAGCAACATTCCTACAAGCGTTATAACAACCGTTATAACTTGATCTATCCTCTAAAACACCTTTAGGATTTGAGAGATTATCAAGTTGTTGTTGTATGCCTTGTTGCCTAGTTATCCACATTTGTTGATTGCCCCAGCATCCAGACTCCTCTGCTCTACATTGATTACGTTGAGCATCAATTAATTCACTTTGTAAATTACTTGTTAAATCAGAAAATCCACACTCTACTGGTTTGTTATAGCTACCACCATTGGCAAAAGCAACAGCACCACCATTAGCAAGAGCAACAATACCGCCATTGGCGTTACCTTGACCAGGATTAAAACTAGAACTACCAAAGTTGGATGCATTTGTAACCGTTGTAGGCGTAAATTTTTCAGTATAAGGATTATATGAATACTGGCGAATTACATTAGACGGAGGGCTTGTAGCCGCCGCAATTGTGTTAGGCTGAGCCGCTTTCTTCAGCGCTTGAGCTCCCAATGCAACAGCACCTAAACCTGCGGCTACTGTATAACCAGGATGTTCAGCATAAGATGTTGCAATAAAACATTTAGCTTTTTGCCACATACTTGGGTTATTAGTTGCATTTGTAACGGCAGAAGCATTAGCAACAGGGGCAGGTGTGGCCGTAGATGCATAAGGAGTGGCTCCAGATGCCGAAGGATTCATCACCGCAGAACCTGGAGTAACTTCGGAAGACATGGCAGTATTACTTGCCCAAGGCTGACCTGTACTGGTATAACCTACTGAAGGATTAACTGCATTTTTTGCGCTTGGAATTGAATACTGTTCCAGTGATTGTTCTATACCAGCTCCACCCCATCCTGCCAATCCAGCACTTAATCCCTTACTTAAGTTACCCGTGGATAATCCTACAATTCCACCCGTAACAAGACCAGCATTGGCCGCTACACCCATGCCAGTTAATCCACCTAAACCACCAGCTCCTAATAATTCTGGTGCAAAATAAGCTAATGCGGCTCCTCCTATAGCATCTACAACAGGATTGGAAATAGCTTGACGGCCACAAATGCCCACGCTTTTTCCAAGCTGGCCTATCGCCGAACTCCCGCTTGTTAAACCGCTAAAAAAACAGCCCATGCTTATCCCCTTAATTTAGATGAAATTTTA
>Ga0007807_1000796_pt1 | contig 10717 bp, 21 predicted proteins | sample CryBogCBE12Aug09_FD_71220 | JGI IMG/M metagenome (GOLD analysis project Ga0007807, IMG submission 71220) | Freshwater microbial communities from Crystal Bog, Wisconsin, USA - CBE12Aug09 | ecosystem: Environmental > Aquatic > Freshwater > Lake | place: Crystal Bog, Wisconsin, USA | collected...
CCTGGAAAATACAAACTCTGTTCCATGGCCCAAACTTCGTTGACTTTGCTGAGTCCATTTTCAATGATAATATTGGCCATCTTATTGGCCTGCACATGTACTGGATTATTACCCGGTTGTCTTTGCTCACCAATTAAGAAACGCTCTAAGTTGGCATGCATGGCTGTGCCTACTCCTGCGGCTTCTGTGGTAATTTGTTGTGCCTTTTCATGACCTATACGCTTCTTCCACTCGTTAAGACCAGTCATGTCTTTGGTTGACCCAAGTATTGTGGTTACGCTAGGAAGTCTTTCACCGTCTGGCGTTTGATATACTCTTTTACGAGTTACTGGGTCATTGACCTGGAGGCAATTTTTATATTGGAAACGCTCTACAAATGGAGGTGCTGTGTATATTGTCATAAACTTAATTATAACAAGTTAACATTAGAATGTCAAATATTTGGCTTAAGATTCTTGGAATTAGATTTGGCCATTTTTTCTACATTTGGCCCTGCACCGCCTTGATTGCTAGGTGGTTCATTTACATCTGGATTATCTGCATTGGTATTTAGAATAACCGTACCGTCATTGGATATATCTCTAATAACATCACCCTGCGGATCTACAGCATTTTTAAGAGCTATAAGTCCGTCGGGTGTACTAATACCTAGTCCAAAAGGCTTTAACATGTTCATTACTGTAGGGAACGGTAATGACGCAGAGTCGCCTGCCTTGTTGGCAAGACCTTGTAGAACCGCTAGTACATCTCTAGCGGATCCTTGATCTACTTCAAATAATCTCATTTAGCTAGTTTAGCAATGATTGAGTGAGATTCAGCTAGTTTGCGAGCACGACGAGCTTCACGGCTTTCACGCATTGGACGACCTGCTGTTTCTGCACCACCTGCGGCCGCATCGCTAGCACCAAATTCATCGCCACCGATGTCAGCACCTGGATTCATTTCATCTGGACCTGCGGCATCTAGTCCTGGCTCCATACCAGCATCCATACCTGGTTCTTGTCCCATTGGTGTTTCTGGAACTGCTTCGCCTGCTAGTGCGGCAACTGCATTACTAACAGTTTCACGCTGTTGTGTTAGAACTTCTAAGGTAGCACTTAGAGCTGGACCAACTGCATTTTTAAATGCTTCAGCTTCAGCGGCACCAAAATCTGCACGAATAGCATCTGCCAATTCAATCATAGATTTAGTTTGATATTGACCAACTCGTTGCATCCAACTTGTATAATCATTGACGATATCACCAGCGGCCGTAATTGCCTTGGCCTTGCCTTCTTCGTCTTCTTGTAACAAGAAATGTAGACTTTCATTTACAAAGCGTACATTGTGTTTGAAATTGCTTTCTTCTAGTTTGCCTTGTTTGGCCAACTTGGCACGAACAGCGCCTGCTACACGCTCGCCAGCAGCCTTGCTACCGTATTCTTTACCGGCCTTCTTTGCAATCTTAGCAAAGTTCTTACCTGGCTTACCTTCGTCCTTGCCTTCCCACATGCCACTGCATTCATTGCAATCGCAATCCTTAGGATGCTTCATGCTTTCTTTAACTTTCTTAGACTTAGCATCGCTGTCTGGAGTCTTAGGAGCATCTTGACCGCCATAGTTCTTACCTGCTGTATGCTTTAGACCAGTAGCTGTCTTAGTAATGGTACCACCTGTGCTAGACTTCTTGCTGTCGCCAGTTTTCATACCAGCTGTACCAGCTTTGGCTTTCTTAGCATCATCGACTGTTGGAAAGCCTTCTTTGACTTTAGCATCTTTAGCGGCTTTCTTCATTGGCTCTTTCTTATTACCATCTTTGTCTAGGTCTAGGAAATCTGGCTTAGCACCTTCTTTAACCTTAGCACTCTTGGCAGCACTTTTCATTGGCTCTTCTTTGTTGCCATCTTTGTCTAGATCAAGAAAGTCAGGCTTACTGCCCTTTGCTTTCTTAGCATGTTTGATGTCGCGTACACCTTTCTTTGCTTCATTAAGAGCATCCATTTTATCGCGTAGTTTTTGCATTTGTTCGCCTAGCATTTCTTTTATCCTTGTGTTAAGCAATTCTAACATTGCCTTGTCTTTTTGGTATGTTTCATTAGTCAACAAATCGTTGACGCCTGCTGAACCTTCTTGTTGAAAAATACGAGTTCTCAATTTATTACGGAAATCTTCCAACTGTTCGCGATCGTACTTTTCTAGACTGACACGCGATCCGAATTGCTTTTCTAAATTTTCTTGTAATTTAGAACTAGTGATTTTGCTGTAAAAAATGTTGGTTTTCATATTTGGTCCAAATGTGGTTAATGTTATTTATACGAGTTTTCTTAGTTTTTCAAAACTCTTAACAATGTCAGTTTTGGCTAAATTCTTCTTGGTTCGTTTGATATGGTACTTGCTCATCATTATTTCAAACTTGTCATAAGATTGTCTATTGCGTTCTGCTGTTCTTTTGTATAGAGTTTCCTCAAAAAGAGCAAAGCCGTATTCTTTATCTTGATTTAGTATTTTGTCATTTATCCAACGACCTAGTGCAAGATCATTAGCAATGATAGTAGCAGTTTGAGGTAAGTTGATATTGTCAACAATGGGTTCGGATCTTTTGTCTAATACTGCGTAAAAGCCATTAGACTTTTTTACAACTCTATATATGCCTAGACTTATTGAACCATCTCGATTTTTTTGAGGTATTACAATACCGCGCCGACGGAAGTCCTGAATTACTTGTTCAGATAACTTTGAAAATCGATCAAATATATCATTCGTTGTGGGTTTCATCTAGATTTTTTACCAATGTAGTATTATCTTTACTTATTGAGTACACACCTTTGCGTACAAGATTTTGAGCTAGCCATTGGTCATGATCGTCGAGGCTGTTTAATGACACTCGACCTTCGTGCTGATTCAAAAACGATTGTTCTTCGTTAGTGATGGCAATTGCTAGCCCTGATAATAATTGTTGGATTTTCATACCGCTGGAGTTTTTAATTGTTTCTGTAGGTCTTGTTGTTTTTGTTTAAGACCGACAATCTGTGCGGCTATTTTATCTAGATCAGTCATTGACGCTTGTAATGACTGTTGCTGTTGTGCTGTTTGTGCTTGATTTTGAGCAGTACCTTGTGCAGGAGTTTGCGTAGGATTTTGCCCCATCGGTTGTCCTGGTTGACCCTGTTGTGACGGTTGTCCTTGGACTGGCTGACTTTGAGTATTCTGTTGAGGTGTTTGTGGAGTGGTTTGTGTATTTTGCTGTTGAGATTGCGCACTGGGATTATTTCCAGTCTTTGGTAATCCGTCCTGCTTTAACGGATCTGTGGAGGCGCCAACAGTACCTATGGCTTCAAATACTAATAACTCTGAGATTTTCACTTTAATGACCTTTTTGTAATACCACAATCAACAAACTTAAAATGCCAGTGATAACTGTACCGGCCGTGCCAATCATAACCTTGGTCATGCTGTTATGGCTATCTTCAATAAGTTTTTGTAACGAGCCTACTTTGGTTTCGATACCTGTAAGTCTTGTTTCTAATGATGAGTAACGCTGGGCGCATAAATCAACATGCACCTCTAAATTTGTTTTTTCAATTTCTATTGTTTGTACAGACATTATGTCTCTCCTGGTAAGGTATATTACAGTGCTTTAACAGCCTTGGTTGCCTAAATTGTGCCTTGAAGAGCCTTAATGATAGTGTTTGTATATTGTTTATTCTTCAGTTCGAAAACTGTCGTGCTTATATTTACCGTTTCTGTAAGATTTTTTATTACAGGGACGCCTTGTATATCTTCTATCAACCCACCAACTGGATTGTTATCATTGTCATTATAAACACTTTGTCTATCGGGACTAAATCTAAATGTCCACACACTATGCTTGCCTTTATACTCTGTACCAAAGCCCATGCCTTTAACATCTACTGTTTCTACCACGGGTCTAGTATTATAGGTTACAATGGATCGTAGTTCTACACATTGCATCAGCGTGATAAAATTTCTCTGTTGATCTAACTCTAACTGACTGCCTTGGTTGGGTCTAGTAACACCTGTGCCAGTAATGTCTATCAATGTCTGAATCTCAATTATATCCATAAAGTACCTATATAATGTATTTATGGCCAAAAGAAAAGGGAGTTAAAAAACTCCCTTTGTCTAAACTAATTACTAATTAGAATGCAACGCCACGAACACCGGCTGCAACAGAGCAGTTGCTCATTGCAAAACCTTGGTATGTCTTACCGTTTTGTACTAGGCTAGTTAGGTAGTTAGCGAAAGTAGAACCTGTACCAACTGCACCATAAGAAGCATAGTCGTCTGTACCGTATGCGCCACCTAGAGCTGCCACACCAATAACGATTGTTGTGTCTGTGCTGAAGCGTGGAGTACCGATGATTTCGATGCTGGTCTTAGTTTGGATAGCTTCTAGAGCAACAACTACTGGGCTACGAGCCAATTCTGGAGTAGCTTGAGTTACGTCTGCTGATAGTAAACCTGTTACGTCTGTACCTGCGAAAGTGATAGTGTAGAAGTCTAGAGTTACACCATTCTTGAAGAATGGAGCTACTGCTGATTCATATTTGTGATAAATTTGTGCCATTTTAAAATCTCCTTGATCTGTTAGAGCCCAACTATTGGACTATGGTGTAAATATTTAGCCATTTTGACAAAAATTGTTTCAAATGGTGTCAATATCGTCTTCTTTTAGATCACCCTCTACAATGGTTAGACTTTTGGCAGTTTCTTTGTTGTCGCGTAGTTTACGAATACTACGGGTAAATTTAGCAGGATCATTGGCTCTAATGCTGTTGACAAATCTACGCTCTAGCTCATAGGCCTGCTCTGGCGGAAAGTTTTCTTTGATTAAAGAAAGTAAATTGATTGCACTATTAATAACATGGGTAGCCCTGCTTTCGATGATAGCTTCGCTGTTTTTCTTTTCGGATATAGCGTTTAATTCTTCTAAAAGGCTTCGGGTGACTCGTTTCAAGATATTATTTCCTTTTGGTATTTAGCGTAATAACACAACTATATTATAACATATTAAATGGCATAATAAAACCTTGCAATTTGTGCGACCACAATATATAATAAGATAAATACTCAGTAGAAACCATGAGTATCTGCACATTTTACACACAGGAGAAAAATAAAATGTTTATACAACCGTTGACAGGTTGGGTCAAAAGCCTAGCCGAATCATTTCAAAAGCCAGCTACATATGGCTCAGCACTAGAAGCTTACATTGTTTCTAAAAATCCACAAGACGCAGGTGAAGTAGATCGTCTAATGAAAGAGTTTGATCACAAGATGGCAAACCGTACCAATGCGGGGTGGCCAGTATGATCAAGCGTACATTTAAATTTATCTACAATTTGTTAGTTGATATCGGTGAAGCTCGCCATGCACAACTAAAGCGAACAGGAACCACAATGTGGTATTAAAATGCCGTTCCAAACTGTTAGAAGGGTATTACCGCATGAGTACCCTAAGTATCGTACGCATCTTAAGGCCCTTGATCCAGAATCTAGGACACTTAGGTTTGCTAATCCAGTCTCTGATGCCGTAATTGATCAGTTCTGTGACAAAATAGAAGCAGATCCTAGCAAGCATATTTTGTTTGCCATAGAAGATGCTGATCTAAGTTTTGTTGCTATCGGACATATTGCTGTGGAAGGCGAAATGGAATTGGCATTCAGTGTGCTTAAAGAGTATCAAGGACAGGGCATGGGAAGTGCGTTGATGAAGCGTGCCGTCCAGTGGTGCAGGACCAATAACATCTTAAAAGGATGTATGGTTTGTTTATCCACTAACTCAGCTATTCGACATCTATGCCGCAAGTATGGCATACTTGTTGAATCTGAACATGGTGAATCTTTAGCTGATATAGAATTAGACAGTCCCGGCCTAGACACATTTGTATCTGAAGTTACTGATACAAATTTAGGCATGTTAGATTTTATAGGCAAAAGATTTATCAAGCCATGGGCAAATATAGTATAACAATTTGTTCATAAAACTTTTATTGTGCAGTCTATGACTGTATAATAAATACTTAGGCAGTAGAACTACTGCCTATACAGACATAACACACACAAGGAGAATAATATGTCACAATTTGAAACACCAAAGCTACCGGAAGTTAAGTTTAATAAGAACGGTTACGAAATCCGTACAGATATCTTGGCAATGGCTAAAGATATGGTTCAAAACGAATACAGTACTAAGTTTGCTGGTTGGGAAATGTCAGCCAAGCGTGATGAAAAGACTGGTCAGATCGTTACCACAGTAGGTATGCCTGAGTTCCCAGGATTAGATAAAGTTTTAGAAACAGCTGAAAAAATGTACGCATTTGTTAACGCCGGCGCTAAGACAAAATAATATTACTGGCATAGCCAAACATTATATATTAAAGCCCCCAATGGGGGCTTTTTCTTTTATACTATAGGTTTGCTATTTAGATATTCTGGATAGCGTTTATTAAAATGACGCATTACAATACCAGCAATGGCATGTGCTTGATTCTCATGCGGACTACCTGTTGTGCCGCTTTGGTCATTTAGTTCGTGTTCAGTGTCTTGTTTATAATGAACAAGTTCGTGTGCGATAGTTCTTAATATATCGTTAGGATGACGATTCATTAGGGCAACATATAGAACATGCACACCGTTTTCATATTTGCCAAATGTTGGTTGTACATCGTCGTGTATGTGTGCTTCAAACTTCATCTTAGGTAAAGAGTCAAGTTTGATATAGTGCATAGCAATAGGTAAAAATTTCTCAAACATACTTAGAAAATTTTCTTTGTGTGTTTTGAGATCTTTTATGTTTTCGTTGATAAACTGTTTTGCTCGCATGGTGTATTTAGTGGGAGTTACTTTATCTCCCGGCTCACTACGCGGAGCAGTTCAATTGCGCGGACGCCTGTTACCGTTGACGACTACCGGCCCTAAGGTGGGTTTCTTCTGGATATGGAATGTTGGCCATCCCACATCCGAATCTTACTAATCCTTCATACAGGGCTGTAAGGATTGCGCGGCCTATCTGTCCCATCATCTTCCGGATAGACTGGATAATCATTGGGATTAGTCGGCTGAAGCGTTTGCGCCACAGCGGGCCCTTTTGGCTTGCGTGAGAGCCCCAAAGTCCACCGGCCATTCTTTGCCTGGTTGTAGTTCAACTGCGCCTTGTGGAAAAGCAAACTGTACACCAGCTGTTTGTTCAATCTGTTGGATTGGTAAACGGAATTTGGTTAAGTCATTGCCTAAATTCGGATAAGGAGCAACATGTGGGAAAGCCCAACCAGCGATTTCTTTAGTTTGATTGTTGATAACAATCTTGTAGAAACCATGTGGTACCACAACACCCTTGCCGATAGTTTTATCACCGGCGCCATACACACCACCTACATAAACAGTGTATGATTGATTGCGTTGTACTGCCCAACCGCGAACACTAGTTTCTAACAGCTTCCAGATACCACGATTCAATGAACCAGCTTGTGGACTCATGTTGGTCATTAGGAAGGATTCAAACTCCACTTGAGTGTCCCACGATAGGTCACCATCTGGAGACATGTGCCCTTTGTCGTACCCTGTACCAGCATAATCTGCGGGAGTGGCTCCATTTGGAACAGATTGATCACTAGCAAAAGCATTAGTGCGAGCGACACAGCCGAGAGCGTTTTGAGGTAATAGTTCATAGGTTACATACTTTGGTAGTTTAGCAGCCGCATCGTAACCTACTAGGTAGGCCTGTCGGCAAATAGGTTGTACACCTGCTGTTTGTGGGAATCCGTATGGAGCATGTACCCGACAGGTCTGTGGATCTTGCGGTGCTCGTTGTGTCCAAGCATTTGCCAATCCTGTGACTGCGAGTAGCAGTACGAATAGTAGTTTTTTCATATAATCACCTTTATAAAGTTGGTATATTATTTATATTAAAATCCAGCAGTAGTTAACCTTGCGGCTATTTCATCTAAGGCCTGACTAATAGTAGTAACTGTTGATTGCCAATTAGCAGGGACTGCCGGGGTATAACTTGCTGTAGATGATTGAGGATTTCCGTCAACCCATGTATTTTCATAGTAAATGTACAAACGACCACTGTTGCTATCCCACCACAATAGACCATCGTGTGGATTGACTGGAGGTGTTGAACCTGAGAATGTTAAGCTACTGCCACTTAATGGTAGACCACCTGGAGTAGATCCATCTGAATATTTTAGTACAGGAGCGATGCCCGTGCCAGTTGTTTGTTCGTAGAATAAGCGTCCAGCTTCACCAACAAAAGTATTAGTGTCTATACTTGAACTTCTACTTGAATAAACCTTGTGTGTTAATGGCACGGTTTACTCCTTAGATATCTAACGGTTCGTCGCTAGCTAATTCTTGTTGTGCTGTTTGTTTGATGCCGGCCATTTTCTTCATACGCTCCAGTTCATCAGGAGGATTCTCGGCATCTTGTTGTTGGTCTATTTGATCAAACCCGTTGCTGAATTCATTATCAACATTCAATGATTTTTTAAGTAATTCGATCTTCTGTTGTAGTGGAGGAACCATTGTGGTCTTGTCACTGTCATCTGTGTTATCGGGTTCAACAGGGGTTAATGTGCCGGCAGGCGCAGGCTGTTGAGCCATTGGCTGTGGTGCCGGAGCAGGCTGGGCTGTAGGAGGAGTATTATTGATAACAACAACAGATGGTTGTTGACTGTTAGATCCCGAATCTAATCCACCTAATAACTCTGCTAGGCCTGCTAAAATTTCACTTGCTCTCATATTTGTTTCCTGTTCGTGTATTTATTAGGTGACGCTGTTTCGTTTACCAAGGAACATTTGACTTTGTCGTTGAGATGGCCATGTATTGGTATAATCAGTATCGTTAAAATAGTTAGTTAATGCATTGCGTAAGTTTTGATTAAGACTACAGGCATCGTATGTTCCTATGGCCACAATCCATCCTGCTGGCATAGCCTGTAGAGCTGATGCTATGTTATCACATAAAGTACCATTACCATATGTGTCGTAACAGGTTGTACTTTGTATGGTTCCGTGATTATCTAATATCACTACAGTATGCCCTCGTTGCATCCAAAATCCCACACCGTATTGATTACCAATTCCGCCAGATCCAGGATCAGATGATGTGGTGCCACGATTCATAGAATCAACTCTGTTGTCTGTTCCATCTGGAGCGAGTGAGTGATCGCTGGCTACAACTGTACCGTTAATTTTGATGTAACTTCCGTGCATGAGGCTAGATCTAACTAACGGAGTAGTATTTAAACTACCATCAAAGTTAGTTACAATAGCCTGTACTCGGACGCCGCCAATACTTTGATCAAAGGTCATGTAGGTGCCACCCACTAACTGATTTTCAAAGAATCCATAACGATCAACAGTATTAGCAATATTAATAGATTTGGCAACTGTATGTGAGCTACCTTCAACTCTGATACGCCCTGGTCTTGACCACATATTATCTACCGTTTAATTCTTCGATTGTGTTGGCTAATTCTGTAACACTGATCCAACCACTACTAGATACCTGTAGATGTGCTAGACGCTGTCCGCCGTCAACTGCAAAGAACTCAACGCCGCCGCCTGGAATAATCATGCTTTGTGTTGTAGCTGTTACACCTGTAGTCAATATTGGTTGTACATAAGTATCGTTCTGTACTGCTACACGAACAATAGTTGTATATGTACCAAATGCGCTGGTATAATAACTACTGGTGTTTGTAGTTGTATTTTGTGTTTTGCCCGGGTAGTAGGCACCTTTTCTGTAAATTACTGACATTGCGTTTATTCCTCAAATAATATGATATGAGCGTTAAAATCAGCAGTTAAATTACTGCTCAACTCAGCTCCATCACCTTCGTTTAACTCAAATCCATTGCCTTTTACTGTGCCGCTAACAACATAGATATAAGCATTTGATATATTTAGCGTGTGAGTTCCGTCGAGCCAGCCTGCTTGAATACGCATACGCTGTTTAAGATCTATGTCTACAGGGCCAAAAATACCAGTATCTTTGTCTATGATTTCGTAATAAGGATCCGAGTCTCTTAGGGTTACTCGTGGAGTTATCCAAATTTGTAAGTAACGGGCAGGTACGCTACCTACTGACGCTTCAGTGTGCCATATTGATTTACCGCACCACATGTGCTGTATTTGTCCGGCTACTGCTCTGACTGTGTTGCCCAAGCTGTCCTTGTGTTCTAGCTCGCCTTCAACTAGATACCCTAAGATGTCGTAGTTGCGATGCTGGTGATTGGGTACCATGTTACCAGGCTGTTGTATATCATCGTTGATAACCTTTAAGTTGCCCCAGTTCATATACTTTGGGTCCCAATAGGAGTTATTGCTAAATGTTCTGCGGCTCTGTATCCAACCTACATCTAGAAAGCCCCTAGTGTTAGCAGGGCGTATCTTCATATTAGCAGTGATCACCTTGCCAGGTGTAGGTTACGGCATTTTCTGCTACCCATTGTTGTCCTGTTGTAGGATTCAGTGGAAATGTTAGTGTTGTCATATCTATATTTAATCTTATATGCCGTATCTTCCTTTTGTATATACATAGTTCGTATAAATTTCTCTAGCAGTTAAAGCACGAGTATAAATCAATGCTTGCCCTATATTGCCATTTAGTCCTTCACCACCGCCAGACCATGTAATGCCAACTTGTAGTGTACCATCACTGGTGTTTAGTCCTGCCGCTTCTCCACCAGCATACAATATACCATTAACAT
>Ga0007807_1000805_pt1 | contig 10630 bp, 16 predicted proteins | sample CryBogCBE12Aug09_FD_71220 | JGI IMG/M metagenome (GOLD analysis project Ga0007807, IMG submission 71220) | Freshwater microbial communities from Crystal Bog, Wisconsin, USA - CBE12Aug09 | ecosystem: Environmental > Aquatic > Freshwater > Lake | place: Crystal Bog, Wisconsin, USA | collected...
TGTTCTGTGTTAATGTTGTATCCCAACCGCCTTCAAACAGCTCTCTTAATCTCATAATATATGATCCATTAAGAATCTAAACCATTCTCTAGTGCCTTCTTGAACAGCAGGTGCCGGATATAAATGTTTAACTGCTTCCCATTTTTCTGGTGCGTATTTTTGTAATGCGTTTTTAATCCCTGTTAGACTGGAGATGTCTCTAGCCGTTACTTCTGGACCGATTAGTATCTTAGCAATTTTGTCTTTTTGGTCACCACTGGCAACAACCTGTTTTGTATTCCTATCGACTAGTCCGTGATCTGGGCTAAACTGTAGATTGCCTTTTTCTTCGCCTGTCTTAGGATCAATGATAGTAGACTGACTGGCCAGTTTTGCCATTGTGGGATATAGTTCATTCCATAGATCGCCGCCACGCATTTCAGGATCTAAACTAAAATCATGTGTATGTAATGGCCATGCGCTTCGTGGACGCACGATAAGATCAATTGAATAGCTCTTGCCACCATCTGTGTAATGAACAGTTAGTGTGCCAGGATCAGTAGGCATACCATTTTTAGTCATGAAGTTTGCCAAAGCGGCCTTGCTGGCACTCATCTGCATTTTGGCTTTCTTTGCAGGATCTGCCATTGCATTAGCAAGAGCTTTTGCACCTACTGGCTTTTTAGATGTTTGATTCCACGCTTCGATGTCTGCTGGAAATTTTTGTAGTAGTTCCTGAGGATCGATCATAATATCAATATCGCCCGAATCTTGTCTTAGTGTTCCGGGATAAGGATGACCGGGATCGAAGCTACCAGCACCACCCGATGTCCAACCTGCTTCGATGCCTGCTTTTAACAGTAATGGGTTTATTCTTTTCTTTGCGGCTAGAAACGCTTCTTTGGTCACACGAGAAATTTCTACACCTGCAGATGTTAATCTTTTACCAGCTTCTTGCATCTGCATGTTAATGTCCTAGTTTATATTTGTCTTTGACGATATCCTCACGGTAGTGATCGTATAGTCTTTCGCACATCTCATGGCGCATTTCTTCGGGAAATAGTTTACCAGGACGGCCCTTCATTTTGTGTTTATGATAGTATTCCATGCATCCTTTTTTGACCATTGGCATGAACGCTTTAACTAGTTCTTCTTTGTTATCTGTTTTAGATTGATGGGCTTTTTTAATGTCTACTGCTACAGGATGAAAGAAATCTTTATGTAATTTATCATGATCTATGATAAACCAAAAAAGATCGTCACCCATGTTGCCAGTATCTTTCTTTTGATCCGGTTGTTCAGTTTCGATAGGCTTACCGAAGAATTCTACTAGTTTCATTTTTAATGGTTCCTCTAACAGGTCGCAATCAAGCTCACCTCTTTATAGAGTATTTATTACAAAATAACCAAATGAAAATTTAGTGATTATATAGGATTGAAGATACAGTACCAGCTGTAAAGCTAACATGTCCTCGTAACCAAACAAAATTGCCAGTAAAATTATAGCAATCTACAGTAGCAGTATTTCTAGTATCCATTACTGTATAGGAACTAGCGGCATTATCGACAGTAAACCAATCAGATTCGATTGGATTAGTGGCTAAACTAGCCTGCATAGTAATGGTTCCGACAAAATCAGGGGTAGCAGTATACATGACTGTATGTAGCCCGTCACTTGCACCATAATAGCCGTCACCTTTAACAATACCGCTAGTATAAACCATTGTACCAGTTGCGGTGTTGGGATATACTACCTGTACACTACTGGTACTATCGTATATGGCAAATGTTAAACTTTGACTTAAGGCTGGCATAATAATCCTATGTTAGACTAGTATTTATGCTAGATCTTAGAACATATTCTTCAGTCCTGCGCACATATCCATGACTTGCTAACAGTACCATGGTAACCATCTTGATATCTTTTATGTAGATATAGTGCTCAGTCCAAACACATTGACCAAATTGTAGATAGTTTAAAGTCCCGGGGCTAACATAAACTTCGCCTTCTTTATAGTTGGCTATCCATTTTGCTAGACTTTCTCTCACATTAACCGGTAAGGTTTTAAAGATGATTTTAAATTTATACTTGTTTTTAGGATAACTATCTCTTAGAATGATCTTATTGTTGGTAAGCATAGCCTCCAACTCATTGGCATTCACTGGTTCAAAGATTTCTTTTATGTATTTGTAAAATAATTTTTGTAATTCTTCATAGACGGCCTTATCCTGTAGATAGATATCTACACCGCCTGTGTATACTCGTATTTTTACTTTATCGCCGAGAAACGGTTCTAGCAGTTTAGCAAATGTTCTAAGTTCTGTAAAATCAATTTTACGATAGTAGGCTGGAACTTGAGTTTTTGCACTATCGTAGTTTACTATCCAGTCTATGCCCCGGCGTCTAATCAAGTGGCCGCCTTCGATCTCTGTACTGATCTTGTACGGCCACTTGCCATAAAATAATTTGTTAGTCTTCTGTTTGGACAGTGCTTTGTTCATTATTTTTAATTTTAGAAATAGGAAGTATATCTGCAATCTTGATAACAATTTTATCGTCTTCGATACCAAGTTCTACAACACCACCGTTGGTTAATTTTCCGAACAGTATCTCTTTACTTAGCGGTTTCTTGATCATATTGTCAATAGTACGCTGTAAAGGTCTTGCACCCATCTTGCTATCAAAACCTTTCTTAACAAGGTATTCAACAGTTTCTGCACTTGGTTTAATAAAGATATTTTTATCTTTGACCAACAGATTAAGTTCATCAATAAACTTCTTAACAATCTTAATCATAGTTGTTTGATCAAGTTTGCCAAATCGTACAATGCCATCTAGACGATTGCGGAATTCGGGTGCAAAGAATTTATTAACAGCATCTTTAGGATCACTGTCCCGTTCTAAGCTACCAAAGCCTACTGAATTCTTTTCAGCATCGCTAGCACCTAAGTTACTAGTCATAATGATAATAGCATTGCGACCATCGGCTTTCTTGCCATTGCTACCTGTAATAAAACCATTATCCATTAATTGTAACAGTACAGTAAGCACATCTGGGTGAGCTTTTTCAACTTCATCTAATAATAAAATACAGTTGGGGTTTTCTTGTAGGCTGGTAATAAGTTGACCGGCATTGTCATCAAAGCCAACATATCCTGGAGGCGCACCAATGAACTTAGCCACACTATGTTTTTCTTGAAATTCACTCATATCAAAGCGTACAAGTTTAACATTCATATTTGTTGCTAGTTGTTTAGCCGCCTCTGTCTTACCAACACCAGTTGGACCAACAAACAAGAAACTACCTACAGGTTTATTAAAGTTTTTCAATCCTGCTTGTGCAATAAAGATCTTATCTAACAAACTTTCAATAGCAACTTCTTGACCATAGACCTTGTCTTTCATGTTCTTTTCTAAATTAGACAAATTAACATTGTCTTTGTTAGTGACTTGTTCGACTGGTAAGTTAGCAATCTTACTAATCTCAAATAAGATTTCATCATGGTCAACAATGCCGCCATCTTCGTCACGCACTTTAAAACGAGCGCTGGCGCAATCAATTAGGTCGATGGCCTTATCGGGTAATTTTTTATCTGTAATATATTTTACAGAATACTTGACTGAGTCAATAATTGCTTGGTTAGTAATCTTAACACCGTGATGTTTTTCGTAGTACTTCTTAAGTCCTTTAAGGATCTTGATCGCGGTTGCTTCATTGGGCTCATCAACCGTAACACGCTGGAACCGGCGCATTAGAGCACGATCCTTTTCAAAGTGCTTACGATATTCTTCCCATGTGGTACTGGCAATAACTTTAATCTTGCCCTTACTCAAACTGGCCTTGAGCATATTGGCCATGTCGTTGCTACCGCCATTGGCAGCACCAGCGCCATTCATCATGTGTGCTTCATCAATGAATAGAATACACTTGCCTTTCTTTTCTAATCCATTTAGCACAGCCTTTAATCTTTCTTCAAAATCGCCGCGATATTTGCTACCTGCTAACAATGCGCTGATATCGAGACTATACACAGTATGATCTTGAATAAACTTAGGCACCTTGCCTTCAAAGATTTTACGAGCAAGGCCTTCTGCAATAGCAGTCTTACCTACTCCGGGGTCACCAATAATGATAGCATTAGACTTTGTGCGTCGAGCAAGGATAAGCTGAATTTCTTCAATTTCTTTTTCTCGACCAATAACAGGATCAATCTTTTTAGCTCGCGCCGCCGCACTGAGGTTAGCACAGAATTGTAAAATCATTCTTTCAACTTGTGGGTTATTGGCCTTATTACTTTCTTCAACTTCTGCAACTTCTTTTTTAATATAGTTGATGAATTGATCTTTTTCAATCTTGGCTTTTCTTACAAAATAGTTTGCATGAGTTTTCTTTTCAGCAAAAATACTGATAAAGCAATCGAGCGGTTCGATTACCTGACGACCGCTAAACAAGACCTGTGTAAATGCTCTATTCAACACACGGTCTACGGTGTTAGTTTTTTTTGGTCTTGAAACGTCGGTGTTTACAATGTCTACTAGTTCGTTGGTTATGTAATTTTCTAAATCTTCTTTTAGATGATCTACATCTGCACCAAAATTAACTAACAGTTCGTTGAACGGTTCGTTATTGAGCATGCTATAAAGAAAATGTTCTAGTGTAACATACTCATGTTTATTATTGGTAGCTAATTCTACAGCATTTTCGAAGATTTGTTCCAAATCTTTATTTGGTTCCAACATTATTTAAATTTCCTTTTTACTCTTACGGTTTTAGTTTTTTTGGGTTTTGATTTCTTAACAGCCAGTGCCCATTTAAGACTACTTACTCTATCCTGAAATACAATGCCTTCTAAATGGTCTAATTCATGTAGGAAGCATTTACAATTATATCCGTCAAATTCAGACTCTTGCCATTCTCCTTTGCTATTTTGCCACCTTGCTAAAATCTTCTTAGGTCTCTTTATATTAACAAAAACTCCGGGGAAACTCAAACATCCTTCCTCCAGATCATCAACTTCGTCAACTGTTGCAATTACCATGGGATTATAAAATGCCTGTGCGGCTTCTGGATAGTCTCGATGACCCATAACAAATACTCGAGCCTCTACTCCTATTTGATTTGCGGCAAGACCGATGCCGTCGTTAATTAACATAAATTCGATCATGTCTTTTTCAAGTTGTACAGGATCTACTGTAGGATTCTCGAAATCAAATTCTGGAATCTTTTTTCTTAAAATTTCATCTGGGAATGTAACTATTTTCATTTAAAATTCTCTATAAGGCAAATTCGTTGAGCTTCTGTTATATCTTTTGGAACAGTGATATTAATACTTATCAGTAGGCGTCCTGTAAATCTATTATCATTGAATTTAGGCATACCATAACCTGCCGCCGCAAGCACCTGCCCATGTTGTGTTCCAGGAGTAACTGTTAGCTGTAAAGTTTTATTGTCAATAGTATTGATCTCTAACATTGTACCTAACATAGCATCGATGCAAGAAACATTTACGCTGGTAAACAGATCATCGCCTCGTCTCTCAAACCTTGGATGTTTTTCAATGTTAACAGTTAAGTGGATATCACCTCTTGGCAAATGTTGAAAGCTATCATCACCCATTCCACTTAATCTTAAGGTAGTACCTTCTGGGATACCTGCAGGGATTTTAATTTCTAAAACCTGATCTCTACCACTAGGAAGTTGTAGAGTGGCTAATAAGTCTTTACCACGGAACGCATCTTCTAAACTAATGGTAGTTTGAATATTTAAAGTTCGATTGCGTTGTCGTTGTTGTGCAAAGCCTGATCCAAAGAATGGATTGCCTCCTCCAAACATTTGACTAACTATATCCTCAAATCCAGGCGGCATACCACCTCCTCCAAACCCGTTAAATTGAGGTTGCGGGTTATCGTATTGTTCTTTCTTTTGAGGATCGCTAAGTGTAGCGTATGCTTCTTGTATTTCTTGGAATTTCTTGGTATCTCCACCTTTATCGGGATGATGCTTACTAGCTAGGCTTCGAAAAGCCTTTTTAATTTCATCTGGAGTAGCGTTTCGGTTAACGCCTAGTGTTTGATAGTAATCGGACATAATAGAAAAAGGTATAGCAATAGTATACTATACCTTTTGTTAAATGTCAAGTTCTAATTATTTTTTGGCAGGAACAGTATCATTGCCTTCTAGTTTCTTATGTACTTTGATCATTTTGCAATCTTGAGCAACAGATCCGTCTGCTTTTTTAACTGGCTTACCTGCCTTGTCTAATTTATCGTGGCATACTTGTTTTGTTTCTGCCTCGGCAAATGCTGTACCAACAAATGCTGTTGCTAATAATGCAATTAATAGTTTTTTCATTTTATTTCCTTTATTAAATGATAGGATCTGCCGCTGGCACTGGTCCTAGTTTACCGCCAAACCCAGGCGCTACTTGCCCTGTGACTGGTGCTGGTGCCGGAGCTGTATTTGTTGAAGGTGTGCTTCCAAACCCGCCTCCGCCAAAGCCACCTGCGGCAGGCGCTGTTGCCCCGAACCCAGTAGATGCTGGTGCTGAACCAAAACCACCGGCTGGTGTACCGAAGCCTCCTGCTGACGGAGAGCCAAATGCTGAAGCCCCGCCCCCAAATCCTGTTGCTGGTGTTGCTGACGCATTTCCAAATCCTCCAGTTGAGTTACCAAATCCGCCGCCCATTCCTCCTGCTGGTACACCACTCATGCTAGTAGTGTTTACAGAAATTTGTTCTGTAGCAGTTGGATTAGCGGCTGTGCCTGCTAGTTTTTCTTGTGTACGACCGAATGCACTAATACCTAATACAGCACCCATGGCAATGTGAAATAGGCCAGCGCCTTGAAGTGTTAGTGGATTCCATTGTGTAATGGGTACATGATTAATACCCTGCCATAAGGCCCATAGTACTGGAAATACTGCCATATCTAAAGTACAGATAAGCATATACATCCACCCCATCATAGGACGCCATAGTGTCTGCATCCAATCGCTTTTTCTTTCTGCCATTCGTAACTCCATTAAGTTAAATTGTACTTTTATTTATAGTTAAATACGATAAATTATAGGGCTTACTATGGATTATGATACATCTATTACAGACAATCTGTTTTCTTTTGAAGAAATTGATCTGTTAAATCAGCTAATAGCAGAACATTGTAAAAATCCAGAAAGGGTTGTAAAATCAGAATCTGGAGCATATTATACAGTTGGCAATGATGCCGAAGCTCTTATAAAATCAAAAGTTTACAGTTGCTATGATGACAATCTGATATTGAATATAACGATGTATGATACACACAGTCCGGCATATCCTCATCTTGATATCAGTTCATCGGGTCCTGATTATTCGGCCTATACCTTTATTATTCCTTTAGATACCTACAATGCTCATACTATTGTGTTTAATGAAAAAGTAAAAAGCACAGAAACTTATGTTGAATATTTAAAAATAACTACGCCCTATTCACCGTTTAGGATAGATAGAGCATTCTATAAGCAATACCTCTCACATATGATGCCGACAGATATAGATAGGCTTAGTGTTGAATTAGTGTACCCTTGGACCAAGGGATCTATGGTTGCATTTGATCGCTACAAATTGCATTGTAGCGATAATTTTTTAAAGAATGGATTGACAAATAAAAAAGGTATTGTTATATGGTCTGAATTAAAACCATAACCAAATACCTTGGCTCATTAAGAATAAACCTAGTCCAGCAACACCAAAACTTGCCCAGAACATGCCCATATTAACTGCCAAAATACTAGCAGATAATAAAACAATACTTAATTGATATGCTGTACTAGCATAACTGATCCAAGGGCTACGCTTTTTAGCCTCGTCTCTTTCAGCTTCTAATTTTTTAGCTTTTTCAAACAAGGCCTTTTTGCCTTCTGGACCTTCATCATATTCAGCGGCCTTCTGAGCCCATTTTTCAGCTTTAACTTTATCGTTAGTTTGTTCAGACGCTAACATATATTCGGTCTGTTTAATACTTTTAGCCTGATAGAAGTTCCATACATCATTGGCTTTGATGGTGTTATTCATAACGGTGGAACTTAATCCTCCACCAATGTAGGTATTCACGGCTAATAACAAAGCAAACACATTAATGACTAACCCTGCTTTATCTTTAATCTTTGCTTCTCGCTCGCTACGACTGCCTGCTGGCGGCTTTGGCGCATTTGGATCTTTTGGTTGCTTGTTGATTAAATTTAACATTGAGTCGATTAATGCCATTTTATTCTCCTAGATATTTTGCAAACTGTTGAGCTTGGATATTGATATATCTATCGTAATTTCTATTTACAGTTTCAGTTACCGGTTTATTGGTTATCTTTGTTATGACATCCATTACGGCATTTTTATTAGTCAACATATCATCAAGTGTAAGTTCGAATAGATTATTTTTATCAGCATCGTCGACCCATACTCTGTCAAATCTTTCTCTTTCTAATGGTGACCCAGCAAGAAGCTGATCAACCGGAACTGCATTAAAAATTTCTGTCAATTCGGCATTTGTTAAATCGCGCCATTTTGTTATATTCTTATTAATAATTTTATCATTTTTATCTTTTATATCTAGATATGTTTGATAAAAGTAATTTGAAGAATTTAGTGGCATACCAATAAACATTTTAAAGAACTGATTAATGACCAATTTCCTTGCATCAGATTCTTCATGCGTGATTACCAACACCTTAATGTTATTTTGTGCTAGATTTAAATTGTCTAAGATTTCTTGATCAATCTGACCTGTTACAACTACAAAATCACGATTAGAATCAGGAGTTACATCTAAATTTAAGTATAGATCAACAATGTTTAATGAATTAAAATCTTCTGGAGTAGTTGGAGTAATTGATTTAAAGTTTGTATTCTTAGTTAACCAATCGTCGAGTGTTTGATTTACACTGCCAACTGCTGACATTCTTATGTCGTAAATTGCCTGCTCTAATGTCCATATTAATAAGCAGGCCATAAATCCACTATCGACCCCGTTAGTACTAGCAACAACATAGGTTGTGGTATTTACATTTTTCATTTTAAGCTCCTAATATTTGTAATGCGTGTTGGTAACGGCGAGTGCGATCATCTAAACCTAGTGTTCCACCGTTAATAATTTTAGTCATCTTTTCGATATCGCCTGCATCGGCCCATCTATTAAGATTATTTGCTTCCCAGAACCAACAAGCTGATTGTACGCACCCTTCAAATGTTGCTAGATAATCTGGTAAATTATTGATATCTTCTTGAATACTATCAGCAAATGCTTGATAGTTTGAACGACCGGTCAATTGAATTAGTCCGCGACCGCAAAAACGATATCCGTCTCCGCTTTCTTCTGGACCATTGCCCATACGATTAGCATAGGCTCTATTGGCAATTTTTTCAGGTTGATGTGCATAATCGTTTGCATTACCAGCATTAAAATAATGTGGCCAAACACGGCACAAACTTGCGGCTTGATAATTTAAATTTTCTTTGATAGCAGTGAATCCGCCACTTTCGTGAGCGCATTGTGCTAGGAAAGCGGCCGCTCTCTGCGGAGTGCTTATATCGTAATCTGGCAATGCCTGTGCTAATGCGTTATACCAGTGATCCAAATAAGGATTTCCAGGTATAATTTGTGCTAATTGTTCTTTTGTTAATATGCAGTCTGCCATTTTTTATCCCACTAAACTTGCTAGATTAATTAATCCGTTTATAGCAGTATTTAGCATTTCCAGGTTAGTCATGTCATTCATGCTTTGGTTAATCCTTGCACTTGTAGCAATATCAGCTATTGCCTGCTGATATTCTTCTTTGCTAAGTTGTCCTGCTTTAAACATGTTGGTGTACTGTGCGGCATCGCTAGCCGCTTGTTTTACCGCCGGATCTGGGCTTGTATAAGCCTGACCTAAATAACCTTCATATGTTTCTACGCTCATCTTGGTCTCCCTGCAACAGTTGCCTGCATTTTATTGGCGTTGGTTTCAACACTAGTGAATTTAATCTTACAAAACCCTGGACTTACTTTATCAAACTTAGCATATTGATCTGCTAGACCCTGTGCTATAGTATGTAAATCGTTACTTGCTGATATTAGATCTTTATTGCGCGGTATATGTTCACTATACAGTACGAATAATTGTGTATCATTAGCTAATTTAATAGCATTTGCCTTGCTGGTTACAGCATCATCACATTGTGATTTGTATAACTGCGCTTCCGCCCTAATGTCAGTAATAAGTTTGTACTCATTAGGATCATAATGTGTCATTAGATATGCATCTACTACTGCACATCCTGACAACATCGATATCATTACTGCTAGTAATAGTTTTTTCATAATCTACCTTATTTTATATTATTAAAAATATCTTTTTGTGTGTTATACCACTCAATCCAATTGTCTGTTTTGATTTTGCAATCATAATATTGAGAATAGTTATTTGTTACACCAGTAAGGACTTGACTTAATTCTTTTGTTTGTGCAGGATCTAATTGTGCTAAATCTGAACATGTTGTTAATAAATCTGCAGGAGCTTCTGGAAATTTATATGTAACAGGAACTCCTTGAGTTGCACATCCGGTTAATACAATAATCGAACACATTAAAAGGAGTTTTTTCATTTCTTATCTCCTGCTGGCTTCAAGAATGGA
>Ga0007807_1000813_pt1 | contig 10560 bp, 10 predicted proteins | sample CryBogCBE12Aug09_FD_71220 | JGI IMG/M metagenome (GOLD analysis project Ga0007807, IMG submission 71220) | Freshwater microbial communities from Crystal Bog, Wisconsin, USA - CBE12Aug09 | ecosystem: Environmental > Aquatic > Freshwater > Lake | place: Crystal Bog, Wisconsin, USA | collected...
AAACACTATAAGGATGTATGGCGTTGATCGCCAATACCAAAATTTAAAACAAGAAGTACTAGATTTAACCGACACAGTACTGAGTACTGGACAAGTTTTGGATGGTGCATTCACTGTGAAGTTTGAGCTTGAAATAGCTCGCCGCCTAAATCGTACTTACGCTATCGCAGTAAATAGTGCCTCCACAGGCTTACTTTTTGCCTTAAATTCGTTTATTTCAGGCAAGAAACCTGGGCTTTTGATACCCGCAGTTAGCTATATTGCCACCATGAACTCTGCGATACTATCTAAGTATGCAGATATACAAATCTGTGATGTAGATGCTGGTGGATTAATAGATTTAGGTAAAGCCAACCAAGTTATGGGCACCGAGATACAAACTGTTATGTATGCTAACCTGTTTGGCAATACTGTAGACTGGGATCGATTTCAAATAATGACCCAATTCTTTGGCAGTGATCGAGTTAGAGTGGTCGAGGATGCTGCACAGAGTTTTGGCGCGAGTTTTAATGGTGTTCCCAGTGGGTGTATGGGCGATGTTAGTGTGTTGAGTTTTGATCCCACAAAGAACTTAAACAACTTTGGATCAGGTGGTATGATTTTAACTGACGATGGCGACGTTAACGAATTTGTTAAAAACATACGTGACAATGGCAAACACACTGGGCACGAGATACCGGGCATTAACAGCAAGATGAGTGAAGTAGATTGTGCAATTATGACAATGAAACTTTTAAAACATTTTGATAAATGGCAAGCACGTCGTACTGAGATTGCTGAATACTATACAAAAGAATTACAGGAGTATGTGGAAGTTCCTGTAACTACACCGGGTACTGTTCATGCATGGAGCAAGTATGTAATACGAGTTCCCAATAGAATGCAGTTAAAGAAACATCTTGACTATAATGATATTGAAAATAAACCCACCTATACCCGTACACTATACGAGGAATTTGTGGGTAGAAGTTATGCACCGGTGGCATTGACTGGTGATGACAGTTGGGAATGCCATCGCTTCACTCGAGAATGTTTATCGTTGCCAATATACCCCGAGTTATACGATAGTGAAGTAGAACGAGTTGTTAAGACTATTCGGGAGTATTTCCGCTAGGCATAGCGTAAGTCTGTGCAAAGATATCTTTTTTAACTACACCATAATCACCTGCGCCGTGGCGAACAATATAGTCATTACCGGCTGTGTAATTTAATTTTTGTCCATTATATTGTAACACAACTGATCCATCATGGTCTGCTAACTTAGCAATCTTCATAATCTTTTTAGGTGTTCATTTACCATTGCCCAAATCATCTTTGAGTTGTGCAAACTTTTCCGGACTGATAGGGTATTGCTCGCCTTTGGGCCCGGTCATAATATAATACCCGGCTTCATAACTCACGGGCCCTTCCAGTGTTTGCACAGTTCCTGGTTGTTGTGCAATCTCGTACTTTTCCGTTGCGGGTTTTTTGTAGGTGTCGAATGCACCCTGTTTGAACCAGTCATCAGTGATACCCGACTGTTCTGCTTCTTTTAATATTTCATTTATTTTCATATCGTTTCCTTAACCAAGCCCATTCAAATGATAGTTTAAGTAGTTCGTAGTCGCCATTGACTTCGTTATAGTATTTATCTGCATCATGAGCACCCGCTAGACAGTATTCGGCATAGTTGCCTTGGGCCTTTGTGCACCATACGTCAAGTCTATGGCTATTTTCCAATGTGGGTGCAGTGGCATCAAAGTGCTTTAACTTTATTACTTCTCTAAATGCAGTACGCCATGTCATCCAGGGATCCTGGTTAAAATGTGCAGTTCCCGACAATATCGGCACCGATTCGTGCGGTTGTGATAGCGTAAAGTCTATTCCTGGAGTGTTATTTTCCAGCACTAGTCGCCGGTTGTATGCTATTATGCCTTGGTGACCGTATTCCAGGCCGTTTACCGGATTCCTTGAATTAAAGATATAGTGCTTGGGCGTTTGCCAATAGTCCGGCATCCAATCAAACCATGGGAATTCACTACCAGCCACTTCCAACTTAGCAAACACAGCAAAGAACCAAGGAGTACGGCTACGACGAGCAGCTTCTTGATACGCCGCAGTACGACCATTTACGCCACGAACCCATTCAATGTCGGTGGTATTGCTTTGATAGCATAAATGTTCATACCAACGTTCTTCGTCGGGCTCGCCGTTGCTGATGTAAACAATATCTATTCCGGGAAATGTTTTGCCATTGTAGTATTCATTTACAAAATGATATTTGTCTAAATAGGGATAATCATATATCTGTGTCTTCAAGTGTTGCTTGATATCTCTAGGCACCTTGCAAGTTGCCCCGGATCGAGTGGATCGTACTACCGTACGATCTTTCGCGCTCCACAAACAATTGGTTGACACTAGGGTCAAATCTGGTTGATTAGTAAATAGCACATACGGAGTCTTGAAGTCGTACTGTTTGATTTCTGCAATCAAGTCATCACCAGTATAAACATGAACGGGCATGGGGTAACGATCAACCGAGATATTTTCCACATAGTTAATAACATTGAACCAATCCAACAACTCAAGTTCAACCATTTGTTGTTTAAATGATTCTACGTGTATATAAAATGTATCGCCACGTCGTTGACTGCCACTGGCAAAGCAATGTATCATTTCGCGTTGCCAAGGTTCTGGCTCCCAAGTAAAGTCAAAGTAGTTGTACCGGCATAGACTGCTGACGACCCATATGTACTCTGTTTCGGCCGTGTTTGCAATGCGTTTTAACACATCCAGGTACTCGCCCACAAAACGTGTGCGTATTGCTTCACCTATGGCCACTTTGAAATAGTTGTAGTTGTCGTCACTTTCGGGGTTGCCATGATCCACATAGTAAATGTCCGCAGTGGATTCGGGCTTGTCTACCATTTGGTCTTGAACAAAGTTTAGATTGGGAAACTGTTCTAGGCCAGTGGCCCATCTAGCATGACGTTCAAATTCCCACCGATTGATTAAAAATGTGTCACTCCACTTGTTGTGCTGGCTAGGGAATACATGCGTCATGTAACTTTGCCAGGGCTCGGCGTGCCAATAAAAATCAAACTTGTCGTAGTTGTATTCACTACCAATGACCCAAAAACGATTGCCCTGTGCACGAGTCACACATCGTTGTATGGTTTCAAACAGGCTGTTCACATAGCGAACCTTGACCACTTTTTCGTAACGTGCTTGTAGTCGTTCATAACGTACCTGTGCCTTGGCATTGCCACGATCAATAAAGAATATTTCCAGTGCTTTTACTGCGGGTTTTTCTTTTACCACACGTGGTATATCGCCCCAAAACTTTAGTTCAGTTGCGCCCGGCACAGTATAAGTTAAACCAACACTTTGTTGATAGTCAGTTCCAAAGTGATATATGTAAGCGGGTTCGCCAGGATCGGGACGCCAACTGTAGTCAATGTTGGCAACATCAATTTCTTCAGGTACATGCCAAGCATCAAGATTTGGCAATAGCTTAGCTGCAGGATAATCTATAAACTTGCGTTCAGTCGCTCCGGCCACATGATATTCAACTGTGGGCATTTTTATTGCAGGCCAGTGCTGATTGCCAAATACATAAATGTACGGTGGGTCGCCAGGATCAGGACACCAGCTGCGATCAAACTCGCAGTCGATTAACACATGCCAATTGTTGGTTGTGGGCAACAGTCGAGCCACTGGTTGGTCTAGGTATTTGCGCTCAGTGGCTCCGGGTACCACGTATTCCACCGTGGGCATGACCTCGGCCGGATACCATTGATTGCCAAACACATACACAAATGGTGGTGCGCCGGGGTCAATGCGCCAAGGTTCCCAACTGTGATCAAATTCGCAATCGTGATGCTGAACAAAATTGGTCTTGTTGCCGGCCAATGTTGCTATCGGGGAGTCAACATATTTGCGCTCGGTGGCACCTGGGGTTTGATATTGCAGTGTAGGCTCCTCGGGTGCAGTGTTCCACTGATTGCCAAACACGTAAATGTATGGTGGATCCAGCGGATTGGGTTCCCACGAGTAATCAAAATCGGCCACTGGTTTGATTTCATCAAACAACTCGGCTCTGGGCAATCGTGTGGCACGTGTTTCCATGTACTTGATTTCGGTAGCCCCAGGCACTTGATACCGTACACTGGCCTTGTGCTCGGGTGGATTCCACTGATTGCCAAACACGTAAATGTATGGTGGATCTACTGGATTGGGTCGCCAGGTCCAGTCCCAGGACGCTTCATCAATGGGTTCCAGCACTTGCCAATTGGTTCGATCCGGCAACAATCGAGCCACCGGTAGTTCTAGAAACTTTAGTTCGGTGGCGCCGGGCACTGTGTATTTGACTGTGGGCATGATGGTGCCAGGATAGTGTTGATTGCCAAACACATATATCTGTGGTGGCTCCCAGGGATGTGGCTCCCAATTGCGATCAAACTCACAATGTTCCAACATTTGATATCGTTCGGTAAAATGTTTTGTGGGCAATTGATCTTGGTGCACATGGTATTCGGCATCGACATGATGTTTGTCTACTAGATATGCGCCATAGAATCCGCTCCACTCGGTTGGCCAAACATGTGTATAATGTGCTTGCCATGGTACTGGTACGTAATCAAAATCAAAATTGGAGTAATCATTGAGTCCATAAATAAACCAGTAGTACTTGGTTTTAGACTGACGTGCTGCATCCTCTAAACTCTCTGCAGGTTTTTCAAACGCAAACAAATTGGGCTTAGTCCCTTTGTAAAACACATCAAACATGTATAATATCCATAGTCATTACGAAAATATCTTTCATTATTTAAAGTCTATTGTAACATATCGCAGGCTACTTTATCTACTACCTTATGGGGCAACTCAACCAGAAAATCTAGAACGTATTGCCGATGACATTGGGCATACCAACGAAGATGTAGTAGATGGGCCAATGTTTATTTGTTATGATCAAGAACCTATTTTGGGCGAGTACAATTTCAAACTGTTTGATTATATTAGAGACAATTGCCAAGGACCATTTATACTTATTACCACTGAAAAGAATAGTGCCCCTTTGGAATTAGTCAAACAAAGATATGGTTGGCCAGTTGTATACTACTTTCATCATGTGTTTGCTGCTCACGATTGGTATAGAGGAATTGAATATGATTCAAGACTAGTTGAGCCTGTAAAAAGAAAATTAAAGAAAAAGTACATCACGTTTAATAGATTAACAAGTAACAAACGAGTGTACCGTAGTTTATTTATTAGCGAGCTAGTCAAACGTAATATACTAGATCAAGGGCATGTAAGCTATGGAGATATTTGCCCAGACAATGAACAAGGTTATGAAAAAAATCTATTAGCGGCAGTAAGTGAAAAATTAATCACTGAAGAGGTTGCAGTAGAAGCAATTGCCAGTATCAATCAAGCACCATTGCCCTTACGAATTGATTTCAAGGACGAGCATTTGATTCCCAATAATAGTTTTGCTTTGAGTGCAGTCACTGAATCGCAAGAGAGTTTTGTATATATTGTAACTGAAACTTGTTATTGGGAGCAAAAATGTCATTTAACCGAAAAGATATTTAAACCTATTATTAGTCGAATGCCCTTTATCCTAGTCGGCCCTGCACATAATCTAGAATACTTGCGTAGTTATGGGTTTAAAACATTTAATAAGTGGATTAACGAAAGTTATGACACTATAGAAGATCCTATTGCACGTATGAGCATGATTGGGGCCGTACTGTCGGATTTATGCACATTGAGTTTGCATGATTTAGAATGTATGCTTGCAGAAATGCAAGAAGTACTAGACTATAACTACAATTTATTTCATAGTCAGAAATTTATCAAGGGATGCTGGGACGAGCTAACTCATGGACTATCCGATGCTTATAAGAAGATAGTAACCGATCCTGAATAATAGGAAGCCAATGATTAGTATTTTGAGTGTTAACTCTAACATCATATGAGTTTGGTAGGTTAAACAATTGATTTGTGTCCGCAAATCTACTCTTTTCAATGGTGTCAACCCAGACTGTAAAATGTGCAGCAAATATCAATCTCATTGGCGCCAATGGACAAACAAAATCGCATATAGCAAAATCACAAACTTCACTGTCGGCGGCTTCACGCATACGGTGAGCTTGCCGCATCCTACCGCTTTCGCTAAAGTCCCAATCATTGTATTTTTTGCGTACAACGTCGGCATTATACCATGCTATTGTATAGCCCTCGGTTTCTAGTACTGACTTTAATGCCATTGCCAACGTGGTTTTGCCTGCTCCCGGCAAGCCCATTATCAATACTCTCACTGTCTGCCCCACTTTATTTGGTCCCAAACACGTTCATGAATCCAGTAATATACTATTTTAGTTACAATTTCAATAACAGTTATACTAGTAGCCATGCCAATACTACCAGTAACAATCCAGCTGATAATTAGAGTATCTAGACTTCCAGTCAAACGCCAACTAACGGCCTTAACTACACTCCGTATATGTGTTTCCATTATGCTCGAAATCTCATGTAAACACTGTATCTCAAAAATCCTGGAGGTATTGAATGATGTAAACCATGCAATATATCTTGAGCAGTATCAATTAAATACCCTGAGTTTCTTCTATAGGGTATTTCAAACATCAATTGTTTTGGATCAAGATAAAATGCTGTGCCCATCATTTCAAAATTTCTAGTAGGATCAGTCATGTATATTTGTACTGCATGTTCAAATGCATCTAAATCATAATGCGGAGTTATCGCATACCCTGGAAGATCAACCCACATACTTGAACTTATGTGTGTTACTTGTTTACCTAGTAGTGCATTAATTTGATTTAATATTGCAGGTCGTTGAACATAAGCGTCTATATCACTAACAGATCCAGTATATACCATTCTGCCAGGATTGTGTTCAAAGTTTGGTATGCTTGCCCAATTGGGGCTTGTTTCATTAAACTCCTTAAAGAGAGTAAACAATTGCGTATCTAATTCAGAGTTAAAAAAATCGTCAATTAAAAATAATCTAGAGCTATTGGCAAAATTTACGGTTGCATTTACATTCATGAACAAACCTTTACGCCATATTGTTTTTCAAATCTGTCTGCATCTGCACGGTCATTGACCATGGGCTCGCCGCGTATGTTCAAGCTGGTGTTAAGCAACATAGGACATCCAGTTATAACAAACCATTTTTCTAACAGTTCTCTTATTCCTGATCCGTCTTGACCAACTGTTTGTACTCGACTTGTTCCATCGTGATGTACAATAGCAGGAAATAGATCGGGATACCGGCAAGTAGCCACTGACTGCATGTAAGGACTAGTAGCAAAGCCCCTAGGCATATCAAAATACTCTTTGGCATATTCTTCAAGAATAACCGGCGCGAAAGGACGGAATTTTTGTCTACGTTTGATTTCATTTACTTGATCCTTTATTTCTTTTCCTCTCGGGTCCGCAAGCAGGCTTCTATTTCCAAGCGCTCGCGGCCCAAATTCTGCACGTCCCGATGCAACTCCCACAATTTTATCAGACAATAAATGATCAAGCAAGTCATTAACGGGATAACTGCCAGGGATATCGTGTCCCAAAAATGCATTATTCCAAATAATACGGCCACCATAGGCCAAAGCGGCAGCGCCAAGACTGCTTCCAGCATCACCAGGGTTAGGCATAATCCAAATGTTATCAAAATAAGCTCCTATATGTCTGTTAGCACTACAGTTGAGTGCAACTCCGCCCATGTAGCATAAATTATTGCTCCATGCCAATTTCTTTGCACGATATATAACATTCAATATCAGGATCTCTGCGACATTCTGTGCACTATGTGCCATTTCCTCTACCGCAGCTTCTTGAAAAAAGTCTTGGGTAAAGCCCAAGTGCAAGTTTTGTCGTAGTCTGATCTCGTACTCATTTTCAATTACTGCGGTTTGTACTAAGTCATCGAATACGTTAGTACCGTATGCGCTCATGCCCATTGTAATGTATTCTTCTTCATTGGGCTTTAGGCCACAACGTTGCGTCATTGCGCTGTAAAACAATCCAATACTGTGTGGATATTTTTGTCCCCATAACTTAGTATACTTTGCCCGACCATCAATGTATTCTGCTCCCCAGATACTGATAGTGTCCCATTCGCCTATAGCATCAATGACAACTACAGTTGCACGATCAAATGGGCTTGTTTGAAATCCTGCTGCTGCATGACTTAAATGATGATTGTAACTTTTAACCGGTATACCAGAAATATCAAAAATCTTTAATTGATCTTGTAATATTTTGCGAGTACTCAACTTGTTCCATTCAACGCCCTGCCCACTGTACCACTGCCGTGCTTGTTTGTACAAGGGACGTTCGTAATAGGCAATGGCATCAAGACTGAAACAATTCTCAGTATTGACTAAATCCCATACCATTTCCGAATGTATGTTGGGATCGTTTTTGATTTTACTGTATCTCTCACTGTGTGCGGCAAATAAGATATCCCCCCGAGGAGATAACAATGTTACTGCGGCATCATGAAAGCCAGCCGAGACTCCTAATATGTTCATAAATTTTATCTGCTATTCGTTCGTGTCCTAGTTCCAGCGGATGTCCGCCAGGACCTTTTGGACAATCTGCCATCCAATCTACCATTCCACCATTGGGCCAATCAATATAGTATTTTTGATCGATTCGACTTGCAAATTCTGTAAATTTTTTTATTGCTTCAACTCCAAGAAATCCCGGAAGTATGCCAAGTCCTTGCATACTGCAAAATAAGTAACGTTGATTATTATATTTAAAAAAGTCCTGTAGTGTAATCAACTGAGCCAGCCACGTTTCGGCTGCATGATTTTCATTATAACTTAATCTATAGTAATCGTCAATCCATGGCAACTCTTTTTGAAACCATTTGCCCGAATTAATTGTAACCGGAAAATCCCTGTCTTGATAGTTTATATCAAGTCTTGATAGCTCACTCCAGCCACAAACCACAATATCATATTTTTTCTTTACTGTTGCTGACAGTGCTAGCCTAAATGTCCTACTATTACTGGATCCCGGCAACGACAAGTTGTCAACTTGGGTATTTAATTTTTTTGCCAAAAGAGATGGCCAAGCAAACTTACTCGGCGGTAAATGCGTAGTTACAGAATAGTTCATTGGACGGTCGGGCAATTCTGACCCGTAGGTAAAACTATCGCCAATTGCTAATATCATTTGTAAATAAAAGGATCTCTTTTACGTAGTTCTCGTAATTTTTTACGGTAGCGTATTTCAAGTACAAGTCTGTTGTATACGGTTTTTAACCAATTCATTGAATTTTTCCTTCATTAATTCTGCAGCTGCTTGATGTGCTTGCTCAAGTGGATGCGTTGTGCCCACTGGGTATTTATTCTCTACGGCCCATTGATAAAAACCTCTTGGTGTTGTGGTTTCCCACTCGTTGCCTTCGGGAAAAAAATACCAATTGTTAAAATCAATTTGTTTAAATAGACTGTTAAGAGTTGTATCTAATGGAGTACTAGGATAAAACATATATGTGTCAGCACAGGTAAACAAATAAGGAATATTTTTTATTTTTAAATAGTTTTGTAAATATACAATTTCTTTGTAACTACTGTATATTTCCCAATATTCTCTGCCTCCTACATGTTGATAGAAAGTTTTTGCGAACTCGGACACTCCTGACATTCTAGCACGGCTATTGTGTTCGATTTGATCAATTATTATACCTTTGTCTTCGACTACATATTCTTTTTTAATGTTTTCAATTGTATCAACCGTCCATGAATTAAATGAATACCATGGCGATTTCTTTTGTCTAGTATCATAATCAAATCTAAATTCATACCGTCCAGGAAATGTCCAGGACGCAACAACTGCCGTTATACCACTTTGTTCGCAACGTTCAATTGTGGTACGTGCAATAGCGTCATTGCTATATCCAGGCCATGATATGTCCTCGTATTCTTTTGCAAGTAATTTAGGGAATGTTTTAGTAGGATCTGTAAGCTCGCTACCATAAACAAAACTATCTCCGGCTACTAAAATCATATCCTGGTCGCATTCTTTCAATTTGTTGTTGGTAATAATCTGTGTCGGTCCAAGTATAATCATATACTGCCTGTGCATCGCCTGCTTCTATACTCACGATGTCAAGATACTTGGAAAGTATAGGCCAGACTTCTCGGAAGTTGGTGGTTCCAAAACTGGATTGTAAATCAACCTGTCCTATAGGATGATATCCATAATTGTATTCTGTATTTTGTGCATCAAATCTATTACGATGCAACCACGCTCTAAAGCCTGTCATTTCCTGTGTGTGCCAAGGATGCGGGCCGTGGAACACAACATCCTGTGCCCATTCTATATCAAACTCGCCGCTATAATAACGCAGATGAGTAATAGCATCGCACGTAGCATCATCAATGTCCACACCTTTTTCGTCTCGGTAAACTTCATATAGTGTTTTTCCTATCTGTGTCCAATGCAAGTAAACTTCACCAAACTTTCTATCGTATCTGGTTTCATCAAAAGTTGTTTTGTATTCATTGGGAAATTCTATCCTTGGTGCATTTAAGAAAG
>Ga0007807_1000873_pt1 | contig 10076 bp, 9 predicted proteins | sample CryBogCBE12Aug09_FD_71220 | JGI IMG/M metagenome (GOLD analysis project Ga0007807, IMG submission 71220) | Freshwater microbial communities from Crystal Bog, Wisconsin, USA - CBE12Aug09 | ecosystem: Environmental > Aquatic > Freshwater > Lake | place: Crystal Bog, Wisconsin, USA | collected...
CCGAACGCCCGGGCGGTAATACCGGCGTCCACCGCAAGGTGCGGCGCGATGAGGAGTTGCTCTGGTTGCACCAGCACGGCTTCACCCGAGTCATTTCGATTCTTCCCTCGACGCTGCCCCTCGAGGGCTACGCCGAACGGGGTCTGTCACTGAGTCACTACGTTCTGCGGGGTGGCCCCCAGCAGCGGGAGGTGCTCGAGGCCTGCTACCAAGACCTTTCACGATGCCTGGAGAACAAGACGGTCGTCCTCCTCCATGGCGACGACGTGTCCGACCGCCTCCTTGGCGTGCTGGCCGGGTACCTTCTCTGGAGCAAGCGAGCGCCCACCATTCCGACGGCCGTGGCGCTCATTGAGCGACTCTTCAAGCGCTCACTGGGCCCCGACGGTCGCAGTCTGCTGAGCGACATTCCCGACGCGCCATGACCTCGTCGAACGGCTCGGGCACCGTCGAACTCGTCGGCCTCCGCGTGACGGCCATTGTGGGGGTGTTGCCCCACGAACGGGTCACCCCACAGCCACTCCGCCTCGACATCAATTTCGTCCGACGCATTGACCAGGCCGCGGCGAGTGATGATCTGCGGTTCACCACGAACTACGCCGAGGTCCTCGCGCTGACTGAGCAAGTCGTCATCAACGGCGAGTTCCTGCTCCTCGAAACGCTCGTGACGCGCGTGGCGGACGCCATCTTGTCCTTTGATGAAGCCATCGAGTCGGTCACGGTGCGCGTCGCCAAACTGTCACCCCCCGTACCGCAGGACATCGAGACGGTCGGTGTCAGCACGGTGCGTGTTCGTACCGCGTGAGACGCTGCTACTTCTCCCTCGGTTCGAACATGGGGGATCGGGGCGCCCACCTGCGCTTGGGAGTCGAGGCGATGAGCGACGGACCGTGGCGACTTTCCCCCGTCTACGAAACGGCACCGTGGGGTGGCGTGGATCAAGACGATTTCTGGAACCTCGTACTCGAAGTGGAGACGGATCTTCCGGCTCACTCGTTGCTGGAACGGGCCCTCGCCGTTGAGGCGGTGGCGAAGCGCACGCGAGAGGTGCACTGGGGTCCGCGCACTCTCGACGTCGACCTCCTTCTCCTCGGTGATGAGGTCCACGAGGAGCCGGCGTTGCTGGTGCCCCACCCTCGCCTGTGGGAGCGACGGTTCGTCCTCGCACCCTTACGTGGCCTCCGACCCGACCTCGTGAGCGAGGCGGCACTCGCCGCGAGCAACGGCGAGGTCCGGTTCCTCGGTACACTCGAATCACTGCTCTGACCGAACGGCACCCTCGAGGGCCGGAACGGAAAAGGATCGACCATGACACCTACGCCACGACGCCCGCGATTGCCCGACTCTCGAGACCGCTCGTGAAGGTCTTGACCACGATTGCCGAGTGGCGTGCCTACGCCGACTCGAGACGCCGCGCGGGTCGCACCATCGGACTGGTGCCCACCATGGGTGCGCTGCACCAGGGGCACGCCGCCCTTATTCGAGCGGCAGTCTTTAACGGTGACGACGTTGTCGTCACCTCGTTCATTAACCCGTTGCAGTTCACGCTGGCGCGGGACCTCTTGAACTACCCCATTACGCCCGAACAGGACGAGGAGCTGGCACGCGGTGCCGGAGCCGGCGCGCTGGTGCAACCGAGTATCGCCGAAATGTGGCCCGACTATCCGAACGAGACGTACACGTCGGTCCACGTCGCCACCCTGGGTGACGTGTTCGAGGGTCGCGATCGTCCCGGCCATTTTGATGGTGTCGCGACCGTCGTCGCCAAACTCTTCGCCATTACGGGTCCCTGTCGGGCCTACTTCGGTGAGAAGGACTTTCAGCAAATTGCCGTGATTGAGCGCATGGTGCGAGACCTCGCCTTGCCCGTGACCCTGCAACGGGTCGCTACCGTGCGTGACGCCGACGGCCTCGCGTTATCGAGTCGCAATCGCCACCTCACGCCCGAAGGGCGCCGGCGCGCCCTGTCCCTCTACGCGGCACTCGCCGGCGCCGCCTCGTCAACTGAAGCACCGTCGCAACGGCGACTCGCCATGGCGGAGGTGATGCGCGCCGCCGGTGTCGACGTGGCCTATGCCGAGATCGTGCACCCCGTGACGCTGGTGCCCGTGAAGGAACACTTCGAGGGCGAAGCCCGGGCCCTCGTCGCCGGTGTCGTAGACCATGTTCGACTCATCGACAATGCACCAATCACCTTGGGAGGCACGCATGCTGCTCGCCATTGACGTCGGTAATACCGAAACGGTGATTGGACTCTTCGGGGACTCACCGATGGCCAGTCCCGACCGAGGCTTCGCCCGGGCCACGGACGAGCGAGGTCTGGCCTACCACTGGCGCATCGCGACCAAGGCCGAGCGCACACCCGACGAGCACGCTCTCATGCTCTCGCAACTCCTCGAGCTCGAAGGTCTTAATGTTCGCGACACGGTCACGGCAATCGCCATTTCGTCGTCGGCGCCGACGGTCACCACGCAGTTGCGTCGTATGGCCGAACGCTGGTTCACCAGCCTTCCGCTGACGGTGCTGGGACCGGGAACCAAGACCGGCATGCCGATCCTCTACGAAAATCCCCGGGAAGTTGGTGCCGACCGCATTGCCGACGCGGTGGGAGCCCACGATCTCTACGCCGGTGCACTGATCATTGTGGACATGGGCACCGCCACGGTGTTCGACGTCGTCTCCGCCGCCGGTGAGTACCTCGGTGGCGCTATCGCGCCGGGTGTTGCCATCTCGCTCGAGGCGCTCTACAGCCACGCGTCCGCGTTGCGTTCGGTCGAACTCGCCGAGCCCCGATCGGTCATTGGTCGCTCGACCGCCGAATCAATCCAGTCCGGCGTACTCTTTGGCTTCGCGGGCCAGATTGACGCAATGGTCGCGCGCATTCGTGCCGAGATCGGCGACTGCACCGTTATCGCGACGGGTGGTCTCGCAACCCTTATTGCACCGCACACCAGCACAATTTCTCACGTAGAACCGTGGTTGACCCTCCACGGATTGCGTATCGTTCATACCAGAAACCACAGCGGAGCTTGATGTGACCACCCCCTACACCTTTGACCATTCGGCCTACGCCGCTGACCTTCAGGCGACCTACGGTCACCTGACTGAGGGCGAGGAGTCGGGCGTTGTCGTTAACGTGGCGGGCCGCGTCATGCTCCTGCGTACGCAGGGCAAGTTGGCCTTCGGCACTCTCCGTGACTCCAGTGGCGAGATTCAGCTCTTCGCCCTGGCCGCCGTGACCGAGGGCTTCGACGAGTTCGTCAAGTTGCACCTCGGTGACTGGGTGGGAGTGACCGGCGAGGTCGTGCGCACCAAGAGAGGCGAGCTCTCCGTCAAGGTCACCTCGTGGGTGCAGCTCGCCCACGCGCAGCACAATTTCGGTGACAAGTGGGCCGGCATCGCCGACCACGACTTGCGGTACCGTCACCGCGAGGCCGACCTGTGGGCCAACCCCGAGACGCGCCAGGCCCTGACTCGCCGTAGTGCGGTCGTACGCGCCGTGCGCCAGCGCTGCTGGGACCAGGGCTTCATGGAGGTTGAGACTCCCATATTGAACGCGATTCCTACCGGCGCCGCCGCCCGACCGTTCAAGACGCACCACAACGCCCTCGACTCCGAATTCTTCTTGCGCATCGCGCCCGAACTGTGGCTCAAGCGTTTGGTGGTGGGTGGCTACGAGCGGGTCTTCGAACTCGGTCGCGTCTTCCGCAACGAGGGCGTGAGCCCACGCCACAACCCCGAGTTCACCTCGCTCGAGCTCTACTGCGCCTACTGGAACTACGCCGACATGATGACCTTCACCGAGGAACTGGTGGCGGGCGTGGCGATGGACGTCCTCGGCACGACGGAGGTCGAGTACCAGGGTCGGCCCTTCTCATTCGCCACGCCATGGCCGCGTCGCACCATGGCCGACATTGTGTCGCAGGCCTGTGGGGAGGAGCTATCAGTTCACACACCACGTGAACGCCTGGTCGAACTACTCGCCCAGCACGGCGTCACCGCGCACGCCTCGTGGGGTGCGGGACGCTGCCTCGAGGAACTGATGGCCGAGGCCGCGGGTGACCAGTTGTGGCAGCCCATCTTCGTCACCGACTTTCCCGTGTTTTTTTTTTACTGGTACGGCGACCACCGAGAGGACCCCGAGCTCACCGAGCGCTTCGAGTCCTACGCGGTCGGACGGGAACTCTCCAACGGATTCACCGAGCTCAACGACCCGGTTGACCAGCGGGCCCGCTTCGAAGACCAGGCCCGACTCGCCGCCGCCGGTGACGACGAAGCGATGCAGATCGACGAGGACTTCATTAAGTCCCTCGAGTGGGGTCTCCCACCAACGGCCGGTCTCGGCATCGGTATTGACCGCTTGGTGATGTTGATTGCTGACGTCGCGAACATTCGCGAAGTCATCGCCTTCCCGACGCTGAAGCCGCTGCGCGACTAGAAGGCGGGAAACTCCGCCATCAGCGACTGCAAGAAGGCGTTAAGCCCGTCCTGAAGGCCCGTCGACGGGACGACGCTGAGGGCGGTTGCGGCGAGGGCGACGAAATCGTCGGCCGCCGCAATCGCGGCCTGGATACCACCCGAGGCGATGACGAGTTGGCGGGCTTGCTCGCGCTGACCGTCGTCGAGTGGGCCACCGAGGAGTTCTGCCAGTTCGGTGGCCTGCGGGCTCTCGGTCAACGCCATGATGGTGGGGAAGGTGTAGACGCCTTCGGCGATGTCCTGGCCGGCCGGCTTCGAAAGCTTGTTTTGCACGTCAATGACGTCGAGGATGTCATCGCGAAGTTGGTAGACCATACCGAAGCACCGACCGAACTCGGTGAGTCCGTCGCGAATCTCGTCGTCGTGCCCCGCCGTGAGCGCACCCACGCGGCACGACGCGGCCATGAGCGCGGCGGTCTTGCCCTCGATCGCTTCGAAGTACTGCTCGATGGTGCGACCGGTGTTGTAGATCGTCTTGACTTCGCTGGCCTGGCCACGAGTGAGCCACGCGAGCGTGTGGGCCATCAAGCGGGCCATTTCCACGCCGTGATCGGCGGCGATGCCCGCACTGCGGGCCATGAGGTAGTCGCCACCGACGATGGCGATCAAATTGCCGTAGCGAGCGTTGACGCTCGAGACGTTGCGACGAATATCGGCTTCGTCCATGACGTCGTCGTGGTAGAGCGAGGCCAAGTGCATCAACTCCACGGCCACACCGCCCATGAGGTCATCGTGGGAGGCTTCGCGCTCCCCGTAGGTGGCGGCGCTGAGCGCAAGCAGGGGGCGAAGTCGCTTGCCACCGGCTTTGATCAGGTGTGTTGTGACGCTGTCGAGGTACTCGTCGCCAAAGACGACCGAAGCCTCCAGCATGGTTTCGAGGCGCTGGACGTCGGTCTCGATTGAGGGGAGGCGCAAATATTCGTAAGGATTCACTCGGCTAGCCTAGGGGGAGAAGGTATTGCCACCACCATGTGCACGCCGCGGACAGCCACACCGCATGTTGCGTCTGAACCTCCTGAAAATTTGACCGGCCTAGCAGGATTCCGATGTCATGGGGCACCGGTACACTGCTAGCAACAACGTTTAAAGGAATTCAATTGTTCGAGCGTTTTACAGACCGAGCCCGTCGAGTCCTTGTCCTTGCGCAGGAAGAGGCACGTGACCTTAACCATGCCTTTATTGGCACGGAACACATCCTGCTTGGTCTTATCCGCGAAGGCGAAGGCGTCGCCGCCAAGGCGCTGGACGCGCTCGGTGTGACGTTCGACGTCGTGCGCGAGAAGGTCGAAGAAGCGATCGGACCCAACGCCAACCCGAGCCCCGGCTCGCCCCCCTTCACACCCCGCGCCAAGAAGGTGCTGGAACTGTCGCTGCGCGAAGCGTTGCAGCTCGGCCACTCCTACATCGGTACCGAGCACATGCTGCTCGGCCTCGTGCGCGAGGGTGACGGTGTCGCCGCACAAGTCTTGAACGAACTCGGCGCCGACATGACGCGCGTGCGTACCCAGGTCATCCAGATGATGACGGGCCAGACGGCCAAGGACTCGGGGTCGTCGGCCTCGTCGTCGTCCAAGAGCGCCGACAGTGACGCCTCCGGCGGCTCCGCCGTGCTCGACCAGTTTGGTCGCAACCTGACGCAGTCGGCCCGTGACGGCAAGCTCGACCCGTTGGTCGGTCGCGACAAGGAAGTCGAGCGCGTGATGCAGATTCTCTCGCGTCGCACCAAGAACAACCCCGTGTTGATCGGTGAGCCCGGTGTCGGTAAGACGGCCATCGTGGAAGGTCTGGCGCAGAAGATCGTCGCCAATGAAGTGCCGGTGACGTTGACCGACAAGCAGCTCTACACCCTCGACCTTGGCGCTCTGGTGGCCGGGTCGCGCTACCGCGGTGACTTCGAAGAGCGCCTGAAGAAGGTGCTGAAGGAAATTCGCACCCGAGGCGACATCATCTTGTTCATCGACGAGATTCACACGTTGGTGGGCGCGGGCGCCGCTGAAGGCGCAATCGACGCTGCCTCAATTCTGAAGCCGATGCTGGCGCGCGGTGAACTGCAGACCATTGGCGCCACCACCATCGACGAGTACCGCAAGCACATCGAAAAGGACGCCGCCCTCGAGCGTCGTTTCCAGCCGGTCAAGGTCGACCAGCCGTCGGTGGCGATGACGATTGAGATCCTCAAGGGGCTCCGCGACGTCTACGAAGAGTTCCACGCAGTCAAGATCACCGACCAGGCCCTGGTGGCCGCGGCGAACTTGGCCGACCGCTACATTGCCGACCGCTTCCTGCCGGACAAGGCCATTGACTTGATTGACGAGGCCGGTAGTCGCCTGCGCATTCGTCGCATGTCGGCACCACCCGCCGCGAAGAAGTTTGACGAGGACATTGCTCGCCTCCGCGCCGACAAGGAAACGGCCATGGAGAAGGGCGCTCTCGAGCAGGCCAAGGCCCTCGACGAGCAGGAGCGTGAGCTTCTCGCGAAGAAGGATGCCCTGGACGCTTCGGTCAAGGCCGCGGGTGGCGACACCTTCGACCTCGTGGACGAAGAGACCATCGCCGAAGTGTTGGCCAACTGGACCGGCATCCCGGTGTACCGCCTCACCGAGGAAGAGACCTCGAAGTTGTTGCGCATGGAGGACGAACTCCACAAGCGCATCATTGGTCAGAACGAGGCCATCATCGCCCTCAGCCGCGCCATCCGCCGCACCCGTGCCGGTCTGAAGGACCCGAAGCGCCCCGGTGGCTCCTTCATCTTCCTGGGGCCGACCGGTGTCGGTAAGACGGAACTGGCCAAGACGCTGGCCGAGTTCTTGTTCGACGACCAGGACGCGCTGATTCAGCTCGACATGTCGGAATACATGGAGAAGCACTCGGTGAGCCGTCTGGTCGGTTCGCCCCCCGGCTACGTGGGCTACGACGAGGGCGGTCAGTTGACCGAGGCCGTTCGTCGCAAGCCTTTCTCGGTGGTCCTGTTCGACGAAGTCGAAAAGGCGCACCCCGACGTCTTCAACACGCTCTTGCAGATTCTTGAAGACGGTCGCCTGACCGACTCGCAGGGTCGTCAGATTGACTTCAAGAACACCATCTTGATCATGACGTCGAACCTCGGCACCGCCGACCTGCGTAAGACGATGGGCTTCGGCAAGGGCGACGACCTCGCCAGCTACGAGCGCATGAAGGAAAAGGTCCACGCGGCGCTGAAGAACCACTTCCGCCCCGAGTTCTTGAACCGTATTGATGACACCATCGTCTTCCACGAACTCTCGAAGGACGAAGTCATCGAGATCGCCCAGCTCTTCATCAACCGTCTGCGCGAGCAGTTGTCGGTGCAGGGCCTCGGACTCGAACTCTCGGCCGCGGCGCAGAGCTACCTGGCCGACAAGGGCTACGACCGTGAGTTGGGTGCCCGCCCGCTCCGTCGTGCGATTCAGCACTACGTCGAGGACGTCTTGAGCGAGAAGATTTTGTTCAAGGAGTTCCACGCCCCCCAGACCATCGTGGTGGACGTCGCCGACGGCCCCGACGGCCCGCACTTGACCTTCGAAGGTGTGGACGGCCTGCCGCCCTCGATTACCTTCGAGAACACGACGCCCACGGCCTAAGGGCCCGGGACATCGAAACGCCGCGACGTTGTCGCGGCGTTTCGTCGTTAACGTCACGCTCGCCGTCTACAGTCGCAACCATGAAAACTCGTTCCGTTCACGTGTGCCGCGAGTGTGGAACGACCTCGGTCAAGTGGGTCGGTCGCTGCCCCGGTTGTGGCGAGTTCAACACCTTTGATGAAGAGTCCGTTGTGGTCTCAGCCAACCGTCCAGCCTCCGCCGTGGCAACGGTGGGTCTCGCCGGTATTGGCGACGACGTGGCGCCGCGGCGCTCGACGCTGGTCGGGGAGTTTGATCGTGTCCTCGGTGGTGGACTCGTGGAAGGTTCGACGACGTTGTTGTTTGGTGAACCCGGTGTCGGAAAGTCGACGCTGGCTTTGATGGTGTTGCGAGCGCTCGCCGCGCAGGGTACTTCGGTACTGCTGATTGGCGCCGAGGAGTCGGCGACGCAGGTGGCGCAGCGGGCGAAGCGACTGGGGCCGATTCCCGCCGGACTCGACGTAGCCAGTACGACCAGCGTGGCCGCCGCCGTGCAGCTCCTCGAGGAGCAACGACCGAGTGTCTGCGTGATTGACTCGATCTCGGCGATGAGTGACGAAGGGGTACCCGGGGTGGCCGGCTCAGTCGCGCAGGTCCGCCACGCGGCCGAGCGTGTTTGCGCGGTCGCCAAGGCCACTGGTACGGCGCTGCTCCTGGTCGGGCACGTCACCAAGGACGGCGAGTTGGCCGGTCCGCGAACGCTGGAGCACCTCGTCGACACCGTGATTCGCATTGAGGGCGACCGTTACGCCTCACTCCGCTTGGTTCGCGCCCTCAAGCACCGGTTCGGGCCAACCGGTGAGGTGGGGCTCCTCGAGATGGTGAGTGACGGACTTCGCGAGTTGCCCGACACCGCGCTCTCGTTGCGCCAAGCCAACGCACCGGTGTCGGGCGTCGTCTTCACGGTGACCAATGATGGTTCCCGATCATTTCTCGTCGAGCTGCAGGCCCTCGTCGCCTCCAGCACCGGCTCACCCCGTCGCGTTGCCCACCAGGTCTCCTCCCAGCGACTCTCCCTCCTCCTCGCCGTTCTCGAGGCCCGTTGCGATATCAATGTGGCGACCGTGGACGTCTTTGCGGCCACCGCGGGGGGGCTCTCGGCAACCGAGCCGGGCGTGGACTTGGCGCTGGCTATTGCGGTGGCCTCGGCCTCGGTTGGTTTCACGGTGCCCTCGGGACTGGTGGCGGTGGGGGAAGTGGGCTTGGCCGGTGAACTGCGCCCCGTAAGTGGACTGACCCGTCGGGTGTCGGAGGCCCAGCGATTAGGGGCGACCCGCGTGGTGGTGCCGAGCGCGGGTGAGCTCGAGCCCGTAGCGGGGATCGTTATCGAACGCTGTGAGACGCTGGCCGCGGCGATTGCTGCAGTGCGTTCGTAGCATCGGACACGTCTGTGGAAAAGTGCGGTAGAATAAGCAATCCCCTTTCGCCGTTTGGCGATTGCCTTACGAGGAGAATCTGAGTACATGGCCACGCACAAGTACAAAAAGGGTGATCGTTTGGTCTACCCCCACCACGGCGCTTGCACCGTCGAGAAGATCGAAAAAATCACCGCCTTCGACGTGAAGCAGGACTACCTCAAGTTGAAGGTGGCCTACACCGACCTCGTGTTGATGGTCCCCGTCGCCAACGCCGAATCGGTCGGTCTCCGTGAGGTCATCAACGACGAAGAGGTCGAGGAAGTCTTCGCCGTGCTCCGCAAGAAGGAAGCGCGCATGCCGACCAACTGGTCGCGCCGGTTCAAGAACCACTCGGAGAAGTTGCGTTCCGGCGACATCTACCAAGTGGCGGAAGTCGTCCGCAACCTGTCGATTCGTGACAAGGACAAGGGACTGTCGGCCGGCGAGAAGCGCATGCTGACCCGGGCCCGTCAGATTCTGGTGTCGGAGTTGACCTTTGCCTTGAACGTCGACACCGACGCAGCGGAGGCCAAGCTCGCCTCGGTGCTGCCTTAGTCGTGAA
>Ga0007807_1000883_pt1 | contig 9988 bp, 10 predicted proteins | sample CryBogCBE12Aug09_FD_71220 | JGI IMG/M metagenome (GOLD analysis project Ga0007807, IMG submission 71220) | Freshwater microbial communities from Crystal Bog, Wisconsin, USA - CBE12Aug09 | ecosystem: Environmental > Aquatic > Freshwater > Lake | place: Crystal Bog, Wisconsin, USA | collected...
AAAATGTTTGGTTTTGATATTGCTTATGGTTTTGATTCTCTACAGTACACAGAGTACAATGGTAACGGTGAAGTAAAAGGTTTTTATGGCTGGCACATGGACTGCTTACATGATCAGTACCAAATTCATGACCGTAAAGTTTCAGCAGTTGTACAGCTTTGTAACCCAGAAGATTATGAAGGCGGTATTTTTGAAATGGACGGAGTAGCAAGACCTGAATTTGATGTGAGTAAGTTTATGCCTCGTGGCTCTCTTTTAATTTTTCCATCGTATTTGCAGCATCGTGTTACACCCGTTACAAAAGGTGTGCGCAAGAGCTTAGTCACTTGGTACAACGGACCAAGGTTTAAATAATTAATCAAGTTTAGTTAAACCAAGAACAGATTTAGCAACATACTGAGCTAACTGTTCTCTTGCAACTGTATCTTTAGCACCAAGCTTTGTGTGCTTAGTTTGCCAGGATTCTATGTCCTTTTTAAACTTGGCAAAGACTCCATCTATTTCTCTTAAAGCTATTTGTGTAGCTTTTTGTTCTTCTGGTACTCGAGGTTCATATAAACCAACCTCTCTCCAATCTAAAGCCACTTTTGGTTGATTAGGATTGATTATACTTTCCTCTTCTTCATCGTATAAACCAGGTATAGCGTCTTCAGAACCAGCATATTCAGTACCGCCTGCACCACCTGTTGCCCAGGACTCCCTAAGCACTTTACGGTATTTTTTAATTAAAGATGAATGATCTGTAGACATTTACAAATACTTATGGCTTTTTTTTAAAAATACACTATATATTTTATATGGGACTTTACGACACAATATACTACAAAGATAAGCTACCTACTAATAATGCAATGGAAGCGGTCGGGTATGACCCAAATGAGCTTATTATTTCCTATGAGTATGAATCTGAAGATTGTGTATTAAGTCTAACGAGGGATTTTCAAACTAAAGATCTTGGACAAAACATGTGCGAGTATACTGTTGAAAACGGAAAACTCTCTATAAAAAAATACAAAGAATTAAAACAAGCAAGTTGGCAGACTTGTAACGGGTGGTTTAACGGGCTGCAACGTGGTGAAGAGTATTGGGAAAATGAAAACTATAGTGGGACAGTAAGGATGTACGATTTCAGATACGATGTAGAGAGTAAATGGGACTGCTGGGCAGAGTATAGTGTTACCTTCACAGAAGGAAATGTTACAAACGTTGAAATATTTGATTTTAAAGCTGTAGATAATACAGAACGGGTAAATACAAACAAAGCACTAGCGGATAAGATAAAATCCCAAAACGCTAAAATCCTTAACAAGTATTTTTTACATACAAAACCATTAAGATGGTTACGGCGTAAAATTCACAATGCTTTGTATAGTACTGGTAATTTTCTCGTACACTTAAGTTTAAAAGTTTATTAACTATGTAAGTAATAACTTACATGGAGAAGTTAACATTTGAGTTTCATAATGAGCTAAACCCATTAGTGTGGGAAGATAGCCATCTCAAATCCGATATAAGAGAAAAGCTACTAGAAATAGCTCAAGCGTTTTTAGACAGTATTGAAATAGATGTTGATGTTGAAGACATTACTCTAACTGGTTCATTAGCAAATTATAACTATACAAAATATAGCGACTTTGATTTACATATTATAACCGATTATAGTGAGTATCAAGTAGAACCAGAACTATTAAAAGATTATTTTAATGCTAAGAAAACTATCTGGAATACCACTCGGGATATAACTATAAAAGGTTATGATGTAGAGGTTTACATACAAAGTACAGAAGAACCTCATCATTCTTCTGGTGTATATTCATTAAAAAATAATGAATGGATAGCTAAACCAAATCCTACAAAAGAAAAAACAGAAATAGATTTAACACTTGTCAATAAAAAGAAACAAGCTATGTTAGATATGATTAACTATGCTTTAAGCGATGAATGCGATGTAGAATGTGCAGAAAAAACAAAAGAGAAGTTTATGGAGCTTAGGAAAGCCGGTTTAGAAAAAGGCGGAGAGTTTGCACCGGAAAACCTTGCGTTTAAAGAACTTCGTAGGTCTGGAGATGTAGAACGTTTAGTACAAGGAGTATTAAACAAAAAGAGTCAACAGCTTTCATTAGATAGCTTGCAAAGAGAGTCTGAATCTACATTTAAAAACTTTATGAAAGTGGGAGAAAAACGCGGGCCTCGTCACCGTTCTCTTACAGCCGGTCTTAATAAAATTGGACGCTCCGATGTGGCTAAAAGTTTTAATATTGTGGCGGCAATGCACAAAAAGAAAAAAACTGATAGCCATCAAGAAGATAAATTAAAGAAACAAAAGCAAACAAAAAGCGTAGCTAACACTTTATTACCTTACAATACTGCTATGGATATTATAACCAAGCATAACTTAGATATACAAAAAATTAAGTCCGGTAAGCCTCGCAGATTGAGTACAAGCGATACAGAGATAGGATTTAATCCTATTACAAACACATTCTATTTACGTAAATATTAACACATGAAGAGCTTGAACGCATTACAAACTAAGTATGAACTTTCATACGTTACAGAAGCTGTAAACGAACTGTATTTAAAGACATTTTTTGAAGCATTAGCAGCTCCAACCCCTGTTGCACAACCAGCTCCTCAAGCTCAACCAGCAGCTGCTCCAACACAAGCCCCGGTTGCTTCTGCTGCACAACCTGCAGCTCCAGCTCCTCAAGCACAACCTGCTCCTGCAGCGCCTGCAGCTCAACCAGCTCAACCAGCTCCTGCTGCTCAACAGCAACAACCAGCTCAAGCTCAAGCTCCTCAAACACCTCAAGATTTAGAAAAAGCAGTAGAAGCCGATCCAAAACAGTTACCTGGTTTAATTCAAGCTTTAGTTAATAACGTCAAGCAAAACCCTCAAGCACTAACGGCTTTACAAGCAGCGGTTGCAAGAAACGATATAAACGCAGTACAACAGCTAGCTGCACAATATGCTCCTAAACAAGAAGAAACATTCGTAGGGGAACAAATTGACTACATTTTAAAGTACGTTGACACTCTTTCCAATAAAAACGAAGTACGTAAAGGCTTACAAGAGTATGTAGAGTCTGGTGGTAATATAGACGTGCTTAGACAGTATGACGAACAGTACGATGCAAACGTGCTAGGGGTTTATAAAGAATACTATCTACAAGAAGGGGTATGGGACACTATTAAATCTGTTGGTAAAGATATTTGGCAGGGTGTTAAAAATGTAGGTGCTGCAGCAGCACCTGTTATAGGTAAATACGGTCCATGGGCTGCATTAGGTGCTTTAGCTGGTGGCCCATTAGGTGCTATGGCTTTACCTATGTTAGCAAAAGCGCTTGGTGGTAAAGGTGGAGACGATAAAACAGATAAAACAAAAGAACAAAAAGTAAAACCTATCAATAAAATGACTGGTACAGATCTTTCTGGGGTGAGCGATGAAAAGTATAATTCGTTACCTTTATTAGCAGTAAAAAACAAATTTAAAGTACTTGACCTTACACCGGAAGAAGAAAATGAAATTGAAAAGGGTGCAGTGCTTAACTTATCTGATAAACAAGACAATACAGTACAATTTACATACAAAAATGGTTTAATGACGTTTATAAAGGTGTCAGGCGGATCCGGTGCAGCTCCTGCTCCAGCTCCAGCACCGGCACCAGCGCCAGCTCCTGCGCCAGAACCAAAACCAGAAGAACCAAAGCCAGGCAGAACACGTAGGCCTAGAGCAAAACCTGGTTTTATAGATGTTAACAACAGTATATATACCCCTGCTCAGGTAAAAAATGCAAAAAAGAAAATAGCTAATAAAGAATATGGTAGTAAAGAAGAGTTAGCAAATCTTAAGAAAATAGCAAAAAACCCGCAACGTAAAAAGAATGAATTACCAGTAGGGGAAAAAACATTTATGTCTTTAGCTAATAAAATCATAAATGAAATGCACAACTCTTCTAGTGATGTACCGTTAGAAAAAGCTAACAGCTAATGAATGAGTACTGTTGTACAGCAATCGATACTTAATAAAGGTAGGCAAGATAAGTTTCTGCTTGTCTTGAACTTACCTTCTATACTTAAGAGCGTTAATAAAACAGATGCTGGTTCAAGAGCAACGGATGTATTAAACCTGGATTCTTTGCAATATTCAATTCATGGTACAATTGTTCCGGAAACAACCATACCTGAAATAGAATTGCCGTTTGGTGGACAAACAGCAAAAACCACAAGTTATACTAAAAACTCTTACAAAGCTGTAACTGTTAGTTTTACAGTTGATAATCAATTCAATAATTGGTGGGTGTTATGGTATTGGTTAAATGTTATTAATAATAATGCCACGGGTACATATAATGCCGATGGATTAGCACCGTCTGACAATTTCTATGGGGTTGAAAACTATCAAACTCGGGTGACGGTATACGGTTTAGACGAATATAATAACAAAGTAATACAATGGGATTACTTAAACGCCTTTATAACTACTTTAGGTGACTTGACCTATAGCTACAGAGAATCTGGTCAAATTGAATCATCTTTTACGTTTGCATTTGGACAGTTAAACACGCAGTTACTAGACCCTAATACTTAAAAATACAAATAAGTGTTAGGTTTTAGGGGCAAAAATACATAAATAATAGTAAGAAACTTTTAAATACTATGCCACAACGCACCATTCAATCTCCTGGAGTACAGATTAACGAAGTTGATCTTTCCCAAATAGCAGTAACCCCAACTGGTACTAATGTTTTAGTAACCGGTTTTGCATCGCAAGGACCGACTTATGAAATTGTGGAGCTTGCTTCTTTAAGCGATTTTCAAACTGTATTCGGTACTCCTACAAACGCTGCAGAACGTTATTTTTACTATTCAGTACAGCAACTTTTTAATGCGGGTGGTAATCCAACAATTAAAGCAGCTCGTTTACCTTATGGTGATAATGCAGGTGCTGGTACAGCAAGCAACTATAGTGCATTAGCATTTCCAGTTGTAGCTATTCCTTCTAACCCAAGCGTCTATACAACTTCACAAGCGCTAGCAAATAACATTCCATTAAGTTCAGCTCAAGGTTATTACTTTGGGGAACCAGCACTAGTAACTTTAACACCACAACAGTATACAACAATTAGTCAAGGTGGTATTAATTGGAATGCTACAACAGGTAATACTGGTTTAAGTAGCTTTACTCTATCTGGTGCAAATGTATTAAGCAATCTTGGTGCAGCTGGTTTAGTTGTTATTAACGAAGGTCAAACAACTATCAACGAACAATTCCAAGGTTATTATTTAAACTTAGCTGATAGTTTAACAAACAATCCTGCTACAAATTTTGATGACGCAATAAACGTTAAGTCAATTAACAGTTCTTACTTCCAACCAAATATTACTGGTGCTGATTCAGAGTATACAGTAGTACCAACAAACAGCATTGGTTTTACAACAACAGCTCCTTACACAGCTACATACGGTAGCTTGTCACAGGACATTGAACGTATACCTACATTTAATATTGCTGCTTCAGGTTACGGCGACTGCTTAATTATATCGCTATTCAAATTACGTCCATCCCCATTCTCACCTAACACAACGACATTACAATATGTGTTAACTGAAGGTTATGCAAGTTCATTATATGCTAACCGTACAATACAAGACGTTAACGGTGGTGTGCCGAAATCGTTGTACATGCCAACAGTTGTCAATCCTTCACCAAACTTACAAGTATTTGTAAATCCAAATATTTCTACAGTAACAAATTGGCTTGACGCTAATGGTAACTCAACAAAGAGAGTCAGAGTTTATAAAGCTAATACTTTATCGACTATGGCTGCAGCTTTAACAAGCGATCCTGATTATACATTCTATACAGTTGCTTCATCTTACTTAAACGTTGCTAACCCAACATTTACTACAGCTAATAATCTTTATGCTTTCGGTACATATGCTGATAGCATTCCATTAAATAGCTCAAAGACAATTGGTTCAGTACCTGCTAAATTACAGTATGTATTAAATGCTGCTGCTAATACAGATATTGTTAATGTTGATTTAACAGTTGATGCAGGTCTTTCAACGATTTGGGCTTCTGTTAACACAACAGGTCAGACTGAATTTGACGATACATTTGTTAATACAACATTACTTGCTCAAACTCAAGCACTTAGTGCTTCAAACGGTAACCCAGTAAGCAATACATTAATTAATAGCTGGAATGCAATTACAACACAATTTACGCAATTTGCAAGTCAAGTTCGTAAAGACCATGTATTTATTTCAGATCCATTACGTTACATATTTGTTACAGGTCAAAACTATAAGACCCTTAACAATATTAACTTAAACTTCTCACAAAACATTTACTGGCCGCTTAATAACTGTTATTCTCAGTTTAATACAAATTATTCAGCTGCTTATGCAAACTGGGTACAAATCCAGGATGTGTTTACAGGTCAAAATGTATGGCAGCCATTCTCTGGTTATGCTGCAGCAATGATTACATCAAGTGATGCAAATAATTATTTCTGGACAGCTCCAGCAGGTTTAAATAGAGGTATTATAACAGGTATTAGTGATATTGGTATTAATCCGTTACAAAAACAACGCGATCTACTTTACAATATCTCTCTAAACCCTCTAGTTTACTTCCCAGGTGAAGGTTATGTTGTAATGGGTCAAAAGACACTACAAACAACACCTACAGCTTTTGATCGTATCAATGTACGTCGTTTATTCTTATATCTAGAAAAGGCAGTTAATCAGACTGTTAAGTTCTTCGTATTTGAACCAAACACTACATTTACTCGTAGCCGTATTGTTAACACAATTACACCAATATTTGAAAAAGCTAAGACAACTCAAGGCTTATACGATTACTTAATTGTATGTAATGCAACTAACAATACCCCGACAGTTATTGATGATAACACATTAGTAGTAGACATTTACATCAAGCCAGTTCGTACAGCAGAGTTTATCTTAGTAAACTTCTATGCTACTAAGACAAGTCAAAACTTCAACGAATTGGTAGGTTAATACACTAAATAATTACATACTATGCCACAAACAATACAAGACTTCTACAGAGTAGCACAGAGCCGCGGATTTCAACGTGATTTCATGTTAAGGATTCGTTCGATCGGTGATGCTTCAAATCAGAACAGTGCATTCGACGAAGACGATTTCGTCTACATTATGACAGGTAAGTTACCTGATCGTAATGTAACTAACCAAGAACTACCTTATATGGGTTTAAAGTTCAATCTTCCAGGTACAATTACATACCCAGGTTCTGAAGGTTGGGACGTTAAGTTCCGTAACGATCTTAACGGCACTATCCGTACAAGACTTGAACAATGGCAAGATACAGTATTCAATTCAGACCCAACATCAGCTAATCAAAGCACAGGCGATTTAAAGTTGCCTGGTATTGATAGAGTGCTTCAGTTAGATCTTATTGATGAAAACCAAAACACTCTTAACACATACTATCTATATGGTGTATATGTTCAAGCTCTTGGTGCTCCTGAGTACGATCTAACAGGTTCTGGTAAACCAGTTGAGTTTACAGCTAAACTAGCTTATCAGTTCTGGAATCATTACGATTCAGGTATTTCTCCTGAAGTACCTTTATACAATCAAGGGTAATTCTTTAATTATAAAGCAAACCTCACTAGCAATAGTGAGGTTTTTTTATGTCCAAACATTAAGTATTATTGATGTCTCGATATGGTATAACGGATTTTTACAACACAGCTGCACAATATAGCTTTGCCCGTACTAATTTGTTCAGAATCACAGAAATTACAAATGGACTGTATACACCAAGCGAAAGTGAAGATTTGTTTCTTTACATGCGTACGTCAAGTATACCACAACGCAAAATTACAGTTAATGAAGTAAAATTCAGAAATTTCACTTACAATGTACCTTCTAAAGCTACATATCCGGATGCAGTTGGTAATTGGCAAGTAGAATTCTTTTGCGATAAAGACTATGTATTAAAAGATATCTTTGAAAAATGGTCTGTTAATACATTTGATGAACATTCTTCTACTGCTCAAAACACTCAATGGTGGGATACTAATATAGTGTTATCTTTATTAAACAATTCTTCTACAGATAACTCTTTAACAGAGCTTACCCCTATTAAACAATACACTTTAGTGGGAGCATTTCCTTCTACTATAGCTCAAGTACAATATGATATAAGTACAAAAGGAGAAATAGCTACATTACAAGTTAATTTGGGTTTTCAATATTTTATTTCTGAAACATTAAATTAATATGGGCGTTGTAAACAATCAAACATTATCAGATTTTTACACGGAAGTACAGAACCGTGGGCTTGCTCGAGACTTTCAGTTAAAAGTCACGCAATTTATAGTGAATGGTATTGATGCTCTTAATAGTGGTAACAATAACGATTTAGTATTAATTAAAACAGCAACATTACCGGGTAAAACAGTAAATGCAATTGAAACGACCTTTATGGGGTTAGATTTTCAAATACCAGGCAATGTAACGTTTGAAAACAATAAAGCTTGGAACGTTAAATTTTATTGCGCTCAAGACTATACATTGAGGGCGTTGTTTGAAACGTCAACATTAAACACTTTTGATCAAACAACATCATTGGGTAATATGGAACCCCGAGATCTTGCTCAAAACGTGATACAGCTTTCATTGCTAGATGATAACCTAAATGAAATTAGAGTGTATAAATTGCTTGGTGCTTTTATTACAAAAATAGAGGAAGAAGATTACGATATGACCGGTACAGGGGCTCCTGCAGAGGTTTCAGCTACTATAGCATATCAGTACTGGACAGTAGAGGAGGGAACTAACTAATGACTCAAATTATAGGTCCACAAGTTGTTGGTTCTGTTGATAATAAAAACGGAACTGGTTCTGATGTAGAAGCTTTTAAAAACTTCTTAAAGGATCCTAATACTCAAATACCTTTAGAGTCAAACTTTTTAGTTATATTTGAAAGCACTCCAGGGGTGTTTAATGCTAATGCTGCTCCAAGCTTTTCTGAGTTGGGGTATGAATACAAATGGTCAGTAGATTCAACTAAAGATACTTTATTAAGTTTAATTCAGGCTAATTCCAATACTTCTTTAGCGGGTAATGTTTGTTTATTTGCACAAAGCTTTAACACTCCTTCAGAATCAGTAGACGTACAACGACCATCAGAAGTAGCAGGAGATGGTCCTTCTGGTAGTTTACTTGCTGGGGTCTACGCGCAAGGTAGAAAACAATACGAGGAGCTCACTTTAACATTTTTAGAAACAAATAAGTCATTTATTGATTTTGTAATAAGACCGTGGATAACGCTTGTAGGGCATTACGGTTTAACAACTAGAGCTGCCAACTCTACTCAAAATGTTAAAATAAATATAACTTGTGTATTGTTTGACAAAAATAATAACAATGCAATAAGAAAAATATATAACTTTACGGGCTGTGCTCCCGTCAGTATGGGTGGTTATGAATACTCTTACGACCAAGACGAGGGTGTAAAAAAATTAAAAGTAAATTTTGTATTTAATAGGTTTAGCATTGACGATGCAAACCCGTCTTCTTTACCTTCCTAAAGATTTTTTATAATGCCAGTGTAAGTGTTTAAGATGGCTTTTATATATGGAGTTAAGCTTACTGGATTTAAGGAAAAGAAATGGATAAATGAGCTACCTTCTAAGCTATATAGAGATCTTGTAAAATCCCTTTATAACGTAGACGATACTGCATTCCTATTACATCTAAATAACGTTATAGAACATATTTGTCCCGGGATATTACATGAAGGCCTTAATGTTATAGATAAAGTTATACTTCTACTTAATATGCGAGCTATTTGTATTAGTCCGAACCTTGCTTTAGAAGGAGAATGCCCAGTAACCAAAAAAAAATTTAAAAAGGAAATAATGTTAGAAGATATTATTTCTAAAGCGGAAAATGTAACATACGAAAATACTATTAGTCATGA
>Ga0007807_1000892_pt1 | contig 9950 bp, 21 predicted proteins | sample CryBogCBE12Aug09_FD_71220 | JGI IMG/M metagenome (GOLD analysis project Ga0007807, IMG submission 71220) | Freshwater microbial communities from Crystal Bog, Wisconsin, USA - CBE12Aug09 | ecosystem: Environmental > Aquatic > Freshwater > Lake | place: Crystal Bog, Wisconsin, USA | collected...
GCGGTTGACTCAACATCTTGCTGCTGGTAAACCATAGCCCAAGTCTTTGGGTCAATTAAGCCTCTGCGACGACGAAGGTGTGGGCCAGACCAGCGCGGATACAATCCATCTTCATCCGCTGGAGTTTCATCAGTATCCCATGGCCGATCAGACTTTGGCCATAACGTGATCCACTTTTCAGGATCATCGTCAAATTCGAGTACGGCTGGCATAGCCAGATATGTCCACGGGGACTTGTTATCTGGGTACCGCTCAGGGTTACGCATTTCGCGGTATAGATCCATAGGATCAACGCGGGTACCTACGACAAGGATCTTACCTGTAGGACCAACACGAGTTAAAACTTCCTGTTGGATCCATCGGATCTGCTTCTCATACTCGCCAGCATTGGCAAGAGTCACACAGTCATCGAGGATGATTAGATCAGCACGCGCACCGTAGATCTGTCCACCGATACCAAGGGCTTGGACGGTAGGATCTTTTTCACCTGAGTCACGCTCAAGGTAGATGGCATCTTGCGTCCACTTTTCAGCGGTAGCCTTAAAGCCTTCGGCGGGAGCATAGCGACGCTGAAGTTCTGCCCACTGCGGACTGGTCAAGCGTTGCTTGATGGCGTAGAGAAATTCCTTGGCCATGGCCTGAGTCTTAGATACAAGTTTGATTCTCACATTGGGATTTGTAACGATTCGATATGTTACATAGTCAATGGAAACTGTCATGGACTTGGCATGCTCAGGTGGCATGTTGACAAGAACATAGTTCTTAAATCCTGGCTCATAGGTCATATTGCCGTGAAGCCAGGCTGGCTCACCTTCCTCAAGAAGTGAGGTGATGTTGCGCTGGTGAGGAAAGGTTTGGGAGTTTAAGTACTTAGCCCGAAAGTCCTCAAAACTAATGTTCGCGTCATCTTCGCTGATTACGCCTTTTCGCTTCTGGATGACGCGTGAAAGATCCACTGCTTCTTTAAACTGCGGATCGGAGACGCGATAATACTCATACGACTTGACGCTCTTGCCGACTGCGCGGCAAGCGTCTTCAATTTTTACCCCATCGGCAATCAGCGCGATAAGGCGCTTCTTAGCCTCTGGGGCGGATAAAGTTGCCTCTGGGGCAAGTTTATAGTTGTTTGACTTTGGTTTAGCCATAAACCTATTTCTCCTACCGCGAAGCGTTGCCTATGGGCAACCCTTGGGTTGTATTTGGGGGGCGCCTGCAGCGCCTAACCCTATGGGTTAAAGGCAGGCCGTAGAGCCTGCCATTGGGTAAACCGTTGTTCGTCTCAGCGGCGCCGTTCGCTTGAGGCTCACTCTGCCGTGAGCCGAACGGGCAGGGCTGTTTTGTTTTAACCCCTATATATACTAAGGCGGGATAAATCGCTTTTATCCCTACTTGGACCGTGTGATGTTAGTCACATTAAGTAAAACCGCAGGTCAAAGCCTATATTGGTTTAAAAATAATTGCCGTTTGAGCCTCGGCGCCTATATTTAGAAAAAATATTTTGGTGGATAGTAATAGTATAGATACACCTACGTTAAAAACCCTGGGGTTGAATTGTCCGATTTGCCCGATTTATTTGTCGACTTACTGGTGAGTAATGTCCGATTTGATAGCATTTTTTTGTCCGCATTGTCCGAATTGTCGGGGTGGTTTTGTCGGTTACTTGCGGGTATTGTCGACAATTACGCCCGCATTTACGACCCATTTTGTCGACTTTTGGGGCGTTAAGTTACCGATTAGTAACCTTTCGCGGGCGTTTTGGCGTGTTGTGAGACGGATGTGAGTGGACTGTCTATCCACAACCCTGTGGACAACACCGAGGCAGCCTGTGGATAAACTTAACCCGAACATTTGTTCGACACGGGAGCCTCGAACTAACCCGAACCGAACATCTGTTCGATAAGCAACTGGCAACCCATTAGCAATCACGGGGGCAGACTGCCAATATCACAGGCTTTCAATTGGTTGAACTTTCAACTAATTATCTGCCGAAATGGTCAAAAAACTATGACCAGTCATTTGCCCAAAATGGCTTGACAGCCTACTTGAGGGCGTGTATTTTTCTCTTATCGGCAACACCGCCGAACCTATGGAAGGGAAAAGAACATGAGCAGAACATCACTTGACACGATCAAGGACGGCTACGATTACGACAATCAAGCCTGGTACAAGGGCGGAAAGTATGTCCGCTGTGGACATCCTGACTCTATGGATTGCAACTGTTTTGGCAAGATCAACGAAGGCAAAAAGGTTATTGTCACCCCTGCCATGATTGCACACCTTGTAAGCCAATGGGGGAATAACTAATGACCGAACTTGAACTATTGACAGCACTTGAATCTCTCAATACACTCAGAACATTCATTGAATCCCAATTAGAGAAGGTAGGCGCATAACATGAAACTAGTACAAGACACCGCAAGTGTGTGGGATACCTACATGATTGAAGGCTACCCATTCGGCATAGAAAAAATAGACGCACACGATTGGGTAGTATTTCGCCTATTCGGCTCACGCCGTGTCTACCTACGCGACACAGGTTTTATCTCTAAGGCACAGGCTCACGATTACCTCGTGCCAATTGTTGAGAACTACCGCTCATCCATTATCACGGCTGTAGTCGCATAATGCGCCTTACTCGTCGCGGGCGTATCGTTGTCTGGCTTTTAGCCGTCACCGCCCTATTTTTGACAGTGAACTACCTCAATCACCATTGGCGCGTAACTGTCTGCCACAACACCGCCGACGGCTACACCTGTGGCACTACATGGAAGAACTAGACAGCAACGACAGGGCAGGGCTTACCCCCTGCCTTGTAGTGGCTTGCTAGATTGGCAAGACCAAAACCCATTGGAAGGGGCTAGAAATGGAAAACACCTACACACCGCAACAACAATTTGCACTTGATGTTGCGATGATTCTAGAAAACGACGGAAAGTCATACCAAAAAATTCAACAACGAGCGAAAGAGATTCGCAAGCACTCGAATTCGAGTGCCTCGCTACTTAGCGACTTTATCCGCGAAATGGTCGAAAGCAGCGTAATTAACGCAATGAATGACATTGACAATGTAGGACATTGGCTCATTCGCGAGGTAATGTTCGGGTGGGGCGTTGCGCCTTACGACATCATTGCTCGCGAGATTCTCGCCGAATTGGAATTAAACGAACCTTTCTACACTCTCGAAAAAGACGGCGCGTACAAGATTCGCGGTACTTATGAAGACATCAAGCAGCAATTGGAAAAGGACGGCGAGTAAATGACTATCAACTACGAAAAGACCTTTCAAGGCGCGTGGGTGTTGTCTGCCTTCGTCGGTGGCTACTACGAACGACGCCAATTTATGGGTTACACCAAAAAAGAGGCAACGCGCCTATTCCGCGAATATGTAAAGGGATTAAACAAATGACGCAAAAATCTATTTCGTGGGGTGAACTTGCAGAATTGACCCACGCTAAACAAGTCGAGGCTTTTAATTGGTGTGCCTGTGAGGAGGGTGAAACTTATCCTTTTAGTGATTGCCCCGTTAATTCTGACTATGTGGGCTATTGCCTAGATTGTGACGCGCAATTAAGCGCGGAAACTGTCAAGGCTCACACCTGCCCTTCGATTGCCCCTATCTGTGGCGATTGCCTTTACCCGCTCAATACTTGCAATTGCAGGGAGCGATAAGTGAGCAGCCTACCTACTATTGAAATTAAAGGCGAATTGTGCGCTTATTGTGATAATTGCGCTGAATTTATAAAGATCAGCGACGAAATGCCCCTGTGTTTCCAATGTATCCACGACGGGAAGGATGTGCAGTAATGAATAAGTGCTTAAAATGCCAGGAGACGGGCTGTCTAGTGCTAAGCACTACTAACGCCGATTACATCTGCGAGGCTTGTGGCGAGTGGCAGGACGTCACACTCAACGACGTGTGGGAGACTGTAGCGTGAACCGCCTCGACTATTGGAAACAGCAAGCAAAAGAGGCAGAGGCGGACTTTTACCGCCTCAACGCCGAACAGGACAGACTAGATGAAACTGTCACCGCTCTCGTTGATCTTATCCGCGCCTCTCGACAGATTGAGCGATTGGAGAGTGATTTGCCGTCGTGGCTGTGACTAAATCCTGCTACGAGTACGACTCACAGGCGGGCGAGTGGATAGCCACCTGCCCCGCTTGTGGCGTTGTCTCGTACTATCCCACCTTACGGGAAACACTCAAGCAACACATTAGACATTCACGTACAAAATGTCTAAATGGGTATTGAAAAAATAACCGATCAAGCCGTGTAAGTCGGTTAAACCGATCAACTACGCCCGCGCATACGCCATTGGCAGCGTATCAAGCCCCTTGATACGCGTGACGAGTGAATTGCTTGCACTTCACTCTCGCAGCGCGGGTGTTTTTATTCTTGACAAAGCCGTGAAATACGGTTTTAATACAACTACGCCAGCGCAAACGTCACTGGCAGCGATTGGAAGGTAAGAAGTGAGCATACGCGAACAAAACACGCGAGTATTGCGTGACATTGAGAAGATTACAGAGCGAGCCTTACACGAGGCGTGGCTTACAGGCTACAACCAGGCTATCTACGATATGAACAACGACGTAGATGTAAAGGCAAGTGACAATGAGTAGAGCCGCCTGCTACGAAAATGGCGTAGACCCTGACATCTGGTTCCCCGAATCTATGAAGATCCGAGCCGAGGTAAATAAGCGGCTCATTGTAGATCAAACTGAGACAAAAAAGGCGTTACTCGCTATGGAGATTTGCGAGACTTGTCCCATACGGAAAAAGTGTGTTGAGGTTGCTATGCAAGATATGTCCAGCATAGACTATGGCATATACGGCGGCACATTACCGATGGAGAGAAGAAAGGCTATTAACGCCACCTATCGCGGAGCAGAAGGCGATATATGGCAACAGAACCTTCGCGCACTGGCAACCGCGAAAGGCTTGACTGTAATAGATATTCCCCCACACGAAAGGCCAACATCATTTATACAAATGTATCTCGAACAACGCCCACGTCGCGGCGCAGAATCTACGGATTTTTAGCATTTATGGTCATGGCAGTATGGCTCTCAAATAGCCCTACAAAGGCTGCAAACGAGCATTTAACGCCCGCTAAACCCTTCGCCCACACTTTATACCTACGACAAGGCGGCAACGCCCGACAATGGGGCTGTCTAGTGAAGTTGTGGACGATGGAAAGCAACTGGCGAGTGGATGCAGTGAACAAGCACGGCGGGGCAAGAGGCATACCTCAAGCCCTGCCAGCCAGCAAGATGGCACAATTCGGCACAGATTATCGCTATAACTATCAGACACAGATCCGATGGGGCTTGCGTTATATCAAGACTCATTGGAATAATAACGCCTGTAACGCCCTGAAACACGAGAAGCGTGTCGGGTGGTACTGATGGACATTGAGCGTGCAAAGCAGAAGATAGAAGATGCAAAAACATCTATGCCATTGGGTCATAAAGACTACGAATGGATGGATGGATTTAACCACGGCCTAGATTGGGCCTTGCGTATATTGGAAGGGGATAAAAGCGCATCATGACCCACGACGAACTATTGAAGAAAATTAAAGCGCAGGAAGAATACTGGACTAATCTCGTTCACTACACCAAGCCTGAATTTTACGAGAATACAGTTGACCAGCGCAACGCATGGCAAGCCTTGAAGGCTGTTGTGGAATTGCACAAACCATTCTTCGGGCTTTGCCAAGTATGCAAACAAGAAGGTGACGAAGATACTTTCGATTACATAGGCGTTTCATACCCTTGCCCAACCATCCAAGCAATTGACAAGGCACTGTCATGAACAAACTACCTACAGTATTTATCCATATCCTTGCCAAAGATAAGGCAGATGTATTGCCTTACTGGCTTGAACAGAACCTAGATAACCTGGATTATCCACGCGACAAGATTTATCTGCACTTTCGCACAAACAATAACAACGATGACACGGCCAAGATTTTGCACCAGTGGATAGACGATCAACCTATCCGCGCTGCACGCGGCTATGAGTCAGATGAGCATATGTTCGCATGGAAAAGCATCACCATTGACGATGAGGACATAGATGTACCTGTCCAGAACTACGGCGTACACGAATGGAATCCAACACGCTTTAAGGCACTGGCTAAACTGCGCCAAGAAGGTATAGATGAGGCTATCTTTTGGGAAGCAGACTTTTACTACACCTGCGATGTGGATAACTTTGTTATCGGCTCAACCTTAAAGCAACTGGTCAGTTACAACTTGCCCGTAGTAGCCCCTCTTATTCGCTATGCGGTGGGTAAAGACGAGCATGCACCTTATGCCAACTATCACAACTTAGCCACGGCAGAAGGCTATTACAAGGACAATCACGCCTACTACTCAGTCCTTAACGGAGCAGTACGCGGGCTGATCTTGTGTGATGTGGTTCACTGTACCTATCTCATTCGCAAGGATGTGTTACCAAAGGTAACCTATGCCGATGGAACTGATGACTATGAGTATGTTATCTTTAGCCGCAACCTACGCAAACTAGACATCCCGCAGTATCTGGATAACACCAAGATCTACGGATACCTAACACTTGATGAGGATGTAGCCGCTTGCCAGAAATGGATGGCTACGCTAAAATAGGTTTGCCGCTCGCTCACCCTTCCAGGCTTGTAGCGGCAAGACAAAAGCCCGTCACCGAGGTTTATCGGCGGCGGGCTTTGTTCTTTTGCGTCTTCCCCTAACGCAAACCTATTTATCTTTTTGGGTTGTCCGTGCTGTAGTAGCCAGACCCTTGAAAGCGGACAGGAGCCGCGAAAAAGATTCGATCCATAAGATTGTCGCAGTGCATTGGGGCGGATGATTCCGCGTGGATTGATCGTTCAACTGTTTCCTCTACTCCGCACTTGCTGCAACGATACTCGTAACTAGGCACGATTTTCCCGATCTTTTCTACGAGATATATTCAACACAGAATATACTTCACGCTTGCGCATAAGATTCCAAAACCAAATCTTTGTATAAACCTTAAGTGTTTTAAGCCAGATCTTTTCTCTGAAAGATTTTTTACGGCGGGCTTCATCCCACCAAGCAAGTTTACTTAACTTCCATGCTTCTTCTTCTGTCATTCTGTCTCCACCTCCCGCTCAAATGGTGACTGTCCACCCAGGTGATTGTTTAAGCGTCGTAGCGCACCATCCACCTTGCGGTGAGCAGTAGTATCGCTTACTTGTAATTCTTCCGCAATTTGAGCAAAGGTCAACTGATGCTCAAACTTCAACTGCAATACGTCTCTGTCCATCTCATCCAACTTAGCCATCGCACGGCGAATGTCGAACAACTGGATGACATAGTTGCCACCCTCAGCAGGATTGCCAGAGCCAGATACACGCTCACCATCAACCCTGTGCGTTTCAACTACATCAGACCAAACAAATGGTAACAATTCAGACAAAGTGATAGGCGAGTAATACGCCTCATCTTCTAGCGAATAGCCGAGCGATTGCGCTTTGCGCTTGCGGCAGTATCTATCAGCATGGCGTGAGAGTGTCTTGCCCAACTGCTTTACGCCACCCTTATAGGCTTCAGCATCTTGATCTGGGTCAAGCCACTCACGCACTTTATTCTCACGACGCAATACCCATACCAAGCATTCCTGCTTAACATCGGATACATCGAAATAGGTGTGGTACTTGCGATGTACGATACGCGCAACTTGCGAGGCTACTGCCTCTGCTTCCTCAAACCAATCAGCCATAGATCGTCTCAGGTGCGTGTAGGTATTTCTGTTCTACTGCATAGACTGGCGCACGCATAGATGTATTGTAGTACTTAGCATCCTGTGCCTCGTAGCCATACATCCATCCGTGGATATTTGCAGTATAAAAAGTAGGCAAAGTTACCAGCAAATATTTGCGTGCTGGATCGTCCTTCTCTGTGATGAGCAATTTGCCCGTGGCATAAGCAGTGGTGCGTACTTCAAACTCGCCCACATCACCCATCTTACGCTCTGTAAACAAAGCAAACGGGAACTTATCTTGCCAACGGGCAATCGCTATCTCGCCCAAGCAACCAGATATCTCGCGTGCAACTTGTTCAACCCAAGTGGGTGCATGACCTTGTGATGCGTCATTTCCTTTGGCTCTGTTAAAGTTAAAGCGTGCGACTGCTTCAATCGTAGCAAAGGACAAGTCTCCGTGGGACATCTTTATTTCAATCATGATTTAGGCCATAGCCCTCTCTCGACCATCAAGGCGATGACTGCGTAATTAGCCATATCCTTAAAAGAATCTTCAATAGACTCATGCTGAGGAGTTGAGCCACTGCGTAGCAAGTTTTTAAGACGCTCAAACTTGTCACCAATACGCACCATCAAGCCATTCATTGCGCCACCAAAAGCGTTGTTGACATTGCCAGGGCCGTAGTCGGCCTGTTTGCTAATCAGCAAGTTGCCAATCTCATCCATTACTGACCAGACGCCTGCGGCAAATTCCTGATCTGTGGTATTTCCACGAGCAATTGGTTTGATGTTGGGATTGATATAACTTTCAGCCCAGTTGACTGTATCAACCTTATTGCTTCTTGTAAGTCTTGATTCACTCATCATCTCCCCCTGTCGGATATTCTCCAGCATAATAATAATTTTTATCTTCTTGATCTAATTCGTAACAGTGTATCATCTTTGAGCCGTCTTCTCGATACTCAATCATTTCAATTGAGTCAAGCACCCAAAGCAGGTGAGGCACTTCGCCACCATCTTTAGGCCCGTAGATAAACTGTGGCACTACTCTGCTTCGTATTCTATTTCTCGCAAGATGTACTGCACAATCTCTGGGTTATCTCGCAACGCCTCAAGAAAGTGATAGCCCACAATGTCGCACATTTCTTCTATATCAAGCCGCTTGCGGGTAGAGAACGGCGTCTCAAAGACAACAGCATGAGTAATCTCATGGACAAATACACGGATCATCTTGTCCTCTGGAATGTCAGGACGAATGTGGATTGTATTTGTATCTGGATCCGTCAAGCCATAAGCCTCTGGATCAGCGTAGTCGTACCTGATCTTATACTTCATCCCAGAAATGCGGATGGACTTTGGCCTGTTCATGCGGCTATTCTATCAGTAAACCAGTCGGCTCCGTAGGAAAGCAACACGTCGTTGACGTCCTCGTTGTCGGGGAGCATGACGACAGTAGCCTTGTCCAAATCTTCCTTGATCCGCTTGGCTAACTCTTGCCCAGGATTACGACCATCCTCTTTAACATCGTTGTCTGCAAAGATGTAAATGTTCTTATAGCCCTCAAATAACTTGGGGAACCAGGGCTTCCATTGGCTAACTCCCGCAACTCCAACTGCAGGTATGCCGACGACGCCCGATAGAATAATCGTGTCAATCTCTCCCTCGCAAATGGCAATCGTGTCAGAGTAGGTATGCAGGTCAACAACATTAAATAGCCCCACCTTCTGACCAGTAGGGTAAAGGTACTTAGGCGTGCCACCATCAATAGTCCTAAACTTCATTCCCACAACGCCTGTGGGCGTTTGGTACGGGATAGACAACCTGCCAATTGAATGCTCATGTCCAGCACTAGGCTCCACGACGCTTCCAAGAAGGAACCGATCCGCCACTTCCTTTGTGATGCCCCGCTCTGCGAGGTAAGACGCTGCCTGTGGTGTTAGATTGCGTGAATAACGCTCTGCTGCTTCCGTGAGCAAGTTCTTCTGCTCTGCGCTTAACATCTCTAAACTCCTTTAAGTTTTCCATGCGTGCTACGACATCGTAAACATCGCCGAGGATTTGGCAAACTAAACAGTTGTAGCCTTGCGAGTCTAAATTATAGGCTGCGCTGGCGTGTGAATCATCGTGCATAATGCACTTGCAAGGTATCCAGCCATGACGGTGCATGATTCGTACCCCGTAATGTTCTAGCACAGTGGCTAGATCAGGCTTACTCTCCATCA
>Ga0007807_1000901_pt1 | contig 9927 bp, 20 predicted proteins | sample CryBogCBE12Aug09_FD_71220 | JGI IMG/M metagenome (GOLD analysis project Ga0007807, IMG submission 71220) | Freshwater microbial communities from Crystal Bog, Wisconsin, USA - CBE12Aug09 | ecosystem: Environmental > Aquatic > Freshwater > Lake | place: Crystal Bog, Wisconsin, USA | collected...
GAAGTAGCTGTTCCATAAGCAACTGAAGTAGTTGTTGTTGCAGTACCGAGCGAGTTTGCAGTCGTTACAATTGGTGTGCCAGCGGATGTGCTTACAACTGTTGGCGCCGAAGCTGGATTCGGAACAGGAGGTGCTGAAGGATTACCAGCATTAACTGTTTGAGCAGGAACAGCGAGCGGAGTAAAGCTTGATGTGTTTGGTGTACAAGCTGAAGCAGCAAGCGAAACGGATTGACAAGTACCAGCATAAACGCCGATCATAGCAGCTGCTGCTGAACTTGCCTGAGATGTCGACAACGCATCAAATGTAATTGTATATGATGTACCAGCTGTAAGAGAAACACCCTGATAGATACCATCATAGGAACCAACAGCGCCATCGTACCATTGACCAGAACTCCAGCTACCAGCTGCAGCAGGATATGTACCATTCTGATACCAAACACCCCAGTTAGCTGGAGCTTGAATTGTTTGTGTGCCACTATTTGTTGAAACCTGAACTGGACCGCCAGCAGATAAATTGCCGTTAGTCAAAAGATTCGATGTTGTTCCAGTTACTTCAAGAACAGGATTGGTGAAGCTCCAGAAAGCAGGGTCTTGACGGAAAGCAAATCCAATATAGTCAGAACCAGTTGAAGCTGCAGTAAAAGAGAAACTGTAAAGTATGTTTTGACCAGTGGCTGGGTTAACAACTGAACCGATAGAACCAGCTGGCAAATTTTGAGCGTATGCAGACGTGCACACAAACAGCGCCAAAAGCGCCGAAATAATTCTAGACATAGGATGCTCCGTTATGTTGACAATTTTTCAATCATCAGAAGCATAACGAAAGTACCATTACCTTGTATTTATAATAAATAGCTTTGTGAGTTACATAATAAGGAATAACAACAATGGCTCTACAGAATTTAGATCAGAAGCATCTCGCATACATTTTCGCTCAATTTGCTAGAGACGCATATAAAGACGACTCCAGCGCTACCTTCAAACTTTATGAATTTGAAGATGATTACAAATTCTTTGATAAAGATGGCGCACAAGGTCACGCCGTATGTAATGATGATGAATTGATCATTACCTTCCGCGGCACTCAGCCAACTCAACTCAACGATTTACTCGCAGATTTAGACACGATACCAAAGCGTAATGGACCTGGATTTGTTCATTCAGGTTTCCGCCGCGAAGCTCGTAAACTCTACGATATGGTATTCGACTATATTAAAGCTCACCCAAACCGTAAGATCTATGTTACGGGACATTCACTCGGCGCTGCCATGGCAACTTACATGGCTCAAGAGATCAAATGGAATGGTTTGGGTGATCCTATTCTTTACACTTATGGCAGCCCACGTTTAGGCGATCGTTTGTTCGTTCATGCTATGAACATCGAACATCATCGTTACGTAAATTGTTTGGATATGGTGCCACACGTACCACCATCAGCCATTGGTTTTATTCATCATGGCGAGTTGAACTATATCAACTACTACGGCTACGTTAGAAAATTAACTACGTGGCAAAAGATAAAAGATCAGATGAGAGCCCATTGGCATTCGTGGAAGAAGGGGAAGTTGTTTGATGGGATTGACTATCACTCAATGGATCTTTATGTTCAGAATACCGAACGGACGATGACTGAGTGATTACTTTACTTCATATGTGAAATTAAAGTTAAGAACACATCTAAGATCTGTTTTTGGTTTACCAACTGCATGGTATATATCCCCATCAAATATAATCATTCTACCTTTTTTTGGGGATATAACTTGATCAATTTCTAATTTACCATTGATAATATCTTCTGGTGTTGCAGTGTCTTTAGTTTGTTTAAAAAGAACAGTATCACCATCAACATCATTAACATAATAAACAGCAATGTAGTATTTGTTTGGTAAATGATGATTATCAATATGAGGAACACCAAACAGTTTATCTTTTTCTGTCAATATTGGTAATTGCAATTGTACGCGAGCATTGTACAAATCCTTTACCTTACCACCAAGTTTTTCAACACCTTGGACTAATGGTTTATAACAAATCGGAAAAAGCTCATCTCTTTCTTCAGTTTTGAAATCTATCAATGGCTTTGTAAAAGACATTAACGATGATTTTTGATGTTTTGTTACTTCTGGGTGATAGTCATAGAATACTGTCCTAGAAAAAGTCCAAGCAGTTGTTTTGCTAAAAATACTATCATATATTTCATTTTGTGTTGTTTCATCAACAACATCTTCTAAAACTATTACATTATGCATTTTTCATATAATACCCAGCTGATGATAATAATTTAACTTCTTCTTCGTTTTCTTTCAAAGCTTCAAGAAATTCTTCATACGTTCTATGTATGTTTGTGACAATAGCTACTCTATCACCATAATACATCCCCTCATCTGGATCACTCGGTTCAACAAAGTGAATTAGAAATCCAGGATGAACCAACATCATACCTTCTTCAACGCGAATTTTTTTGAATGCAGTAAATTGATTCAACCAATTAATACCGCCACGTGGATCCATTATAATAAGATTGCCTGGATTTTTTTCATTTGTTTTTATATAATAAATTCCAACTCCAAAAGTAGTAGCATGCCTATGAGGAGTTATTCTGTACGGTGAATCGCTTTTTGTATATCGAAAATATCCTTTTGAAGCTCTGAAAGGAGCAAGTGGCATTTCTGCATATTGCGGAAAATACTTTGTTGCCAATTCAAGCATCTTATCTTTAACAGCAAGCATAGTTTCTGGTAAATCAGGTAACTGCCAAATATCTGTTGCGTTAAAAGTTCCAGGCGCACCATCTTCTAAAAATGGTTTAATATCTTCTTTGAGTTTTTCTATAAATGCTTGATTGAATGGTTTAGCCATAATCATTGGTGTTGGCCAGAGCTCATGTAATTGCTCTTCGCCTTCCATTCTTAAAAATGTGGGAGCTATTTTACTTTCATCCATTATCAATTTTTCCTTTCAATTCATCAACAAAATCTAATAATAGTTTATGGTGTCTACCTTGATGCCAGTATTGGCTTATGTATTGATATGGATCGTTGTACCAATACGATTCGCTTTCAGGGTGACAACCGATTATACCAACGTTGCCCTGAATGATCGCCATCGGCTCGCTGTTCTGGTATCGAGAAATAGTTTTGAACTGCGACTCATCGCCAACCATAACTCCGCCGTCATAAAAGAACATAAACTCTTTTTGATCTTTCCATGTAACTTTAGCGACAGTTCCGTAAGGTCTTTTTATATCGGCTGTTGGTCTTTTGATATATTGTTCTACGTCTACGCCTTGAAGAATATCGAAATAACGAGACCCAGCCCAATAAGCACCCATACAAATCCCAAGATACTTCCCGCCACCAGCAACGAAATCAGCAATTCTGTTAGCAGATCTGCGACGAAAGAAATTATCATAAGTGCTAACATCACCGACACCGCCAGGAAAAGCAACAATATCAGATTTGTCAAGAACATCTTCTAACCTATCATGAACACCGAATATGCGGACATCGTAGTGGGGAGTTAATGCTTTGACCATCCCGTTGCAGCACTGAAGACTGCACTCAGGATGATTTTGAAACAAAGCAATCCGCATAATAACTCCAAAGAGTAGTTTCTTTGGAGTATTTATTATTACTGATAGTATGTGTTTATCTTTTCAATAAATTCTTTTGGTGATGAATATAATTGTTTAGCGGCTTCTTGTAAAGTTTCCCCAGAAAGATAGTTCGTATCAAAATTAAGTTTTTTAGCATCATCAATAAAATCTTTATCTTTCATGGTTTCTTCAAAAGCTTTTCTTAGAATATTAACACGATCTTGTGGTACATATTGAGAAACCATATATGGACGACTAAAAGTTTTTTGACTGAATACGAATTCCAGTATTCTTTTCTTTTCCTCATCCTTTACAAAATCTTTAAGGTTTGGTACATTGTTGAAAACAGGAGCACCATTTTCGTTATCCATTTGTACCAAGTAATCGATTTGTCCGCTTTCGAAATAATTTTTAAATGTGCTCTTCATACTAACATAACTTTGAGCGCAAACAATTTGTATTTCGTTTGTTAATAATGCTCTTATTTCTTCTGGTTGAGAACCATAACCTGTAATAACTTTAACTTTTGGTGCTACTATATTTTTCAAAAGAATAGCCCAATCAACGCTCTCAGATCCAGGAGCAGCACCACCAATAATATATTCTTTGTCAATTACGTCTTGGAAAGAAGTAATACCAGAATTTGTGTTATAAACACATATGTTATAATCAGTATTAATACTTCCAATATAATTATATTTTGATGGGTCATGATTAAATGACACATTTTTTAAAAGTGGCTCCGCAATACTTCCCATCATCAAAGCACCAACCACAGTTCCATCTCTCTCACCAACATTTGTAACATAATTTGCAGCAACATGGGAACCAGCGCCTGGCATATTTGTTACAATAACATTTGGATTTCCTGGAATATTATTACTGAAGTGTCGAGAAAGTAATCTAGCGTATACATCATAATTTGCGCCAGCTGCACCACCAACAACGATTGTTACTGTTTTACCTTTATAAAAGTTTTCTTGAGCGTATACAACACCCATCAATAAACTCATCCAAAGTAAAAAATATCTAATCATTATAACCTCTTTTTATATGTCGGTAAATCTTATTATAGAAGTAAATCATAGCCATGTCAATTGAGAATTCCCAGAACTTTTTCTTTTCTAGTTTTGAAAGATTATCAAACCAATCCCAAAATGCTGACTTAAATGTCTCATCATTTGGATTAAAATCATTCAAGAAATTATCTACCATGGCTAACTTTCTTAATGATCGATGAGGACGGACAGCGCTATCCTTTTCAGCGTTCGGGTTACCAAGGTTATGAAGCTATGCTTCCCCGACCTCGCTAGAACACCTCAGTGTTTCTAGCCGTGCAAACTACGCTGCTCATCGAAACTGGGCGGGAGTCAGAGCATGACCTCTGATTACTGTATGGTGTTTCCATCCAAACACTCCCGATGGTGCTGGTTGCAAGAATCGAACTCGCGACCTGATGATTACAAATCAACTGCTCTACCTGCTGAGCTAAACCAGCGAAAAACTGTGGGAGCTGACCATGGCTCCCGTCGGGTCTATTTATATTGCGACCAACCAATTTGGGGTGGGCTAACTCAGACTATTTTCTCCGTCCGAGTTTAATCTCTTGTTACGCCCCCACCCAGCGCAACCGTATTCGCCTTACTAATTAAACTGGCAGCGGCGACGCACCTTTCCCAGTTAATTACAATTGTTTTCTACCTTTAGAGAAACCCAATTCTATATATTTGTCAATCTCTTCTTTTTTGATTTTTTTGTCTGATGCTTTCCTATATAGAATTTGTTATTTACTTTATTAGTGATTTTATAAATTATGTAGAACAAGCTAGACCCTCAGATGTATAATAGTTTTATTGACATTACTATTATACATCTGAGGCGCTTATGCTCCCAGTGTCGGAATCGAACCGACCTAACCATTGCTTAACAGGCAAGTCCATGCACCATGCTCGGATTTCTGGGAATAGAATTACTTTCCTCGTCTTTTACCGTTTTGTGGTTTAAATTCTGGAAGTAATTTTTTAAATCTTTGAACTAAATTTGGTTTAGATTTATCATAACCTGTTTGTTTAACGAACTCGTCAAAACCAACTTTCTTGTATATTATATAGTATATAAACTTTATCTCTTTGGACCACAAACTGTTTCGTATCTAAGTTGGTGTTCATAGTTACGAAAAGCTTTTGTCACACATACAGTTCCCAAATGATATGGACGCTCTGGCGGCAAAGGAACATCACCAAACACTACTTGTTCGCGTTCAGCACAACCAGTCAGTCCAATCATAACAAAAGAAATCATAACCAACTTACGCATATTTATTCACTCTTTATATATTGGTGATCTCTGTGGGATTCGAACCCACGACAACTCGATTAAAAGTCGAGTACTCTACCAACTGAGCTAAGAGATCGGGAATGAGGACAGAGCCTCACCCCCGTCCTCGATATTATTAGACAGACATCTTGCGAGCATTAGGTCCAAGAGCTGCTGAACCAAGAGCTGCAATACCAGCAGCAACAATCGCACGAGTAGGATTACCCAAACGATACTTTGAAGTAACAGTACCCTTTGAATTCTTGCTCTTATTCAAATAGATAGCATAACCAGCGCTACGTAATTGGCGAACTGCCTCATGCGGATTCTTCACGCCGAAACGAGAAGTCATTTGAGCAGCTGTGAGTTGCTCGCCATTTTGAAATGCTTCAAGAAGATTGTTTGTCTTAGTCATTCATATTTCTCCATTTTAACAAAATTAAGATATTCAAAGAATATCCACCACTCGCCCATCATCATCAATGGTACGAACTCGATAGTCGGGATAGCGCTGCTTGAGCGACTTCATCTCCGACAAAACTCTCTGCATATTAGGTCCAGCTGGCGTAACATGATATGTGCGCCAGTTACCAGAAGTGTCTTGCGCCTGAATATAATAATTCTTCATCGTCTCATACTCGCAATTTCAGCAGCGTCCTCTTTCTTGAAGACTGGAACTGAGTTAGACTTATGCATCGTAGCGATACCAATCAACTTATCGCCTGTATATACTTTTTCTTTCGGTGGCGCGAAAACGCCACGAACCATACCTGTCTTACCGAAAGCCGATCTATCAACTTTCATACCATTAGTATACTCGGATTTGAACATTAAGTCAAGTAGTTTTTTGTCAGCTTTTTGACCTTTTGTATACTTTTCGATAAACTTCTGATGCTCTGCCTTTGCAATGAGCTGCTTACGGTTAAGCTTTTTACCTTTAGAATTCGTTTTTGTAGTTGTAACAAATGCTGGGCAGAGATGCATTGTCATCGTTTGCTCCACATACCTGTACTCATCTCGCCTGTGCCTTCGAGATTAATCTTGTTTGGACCAGTATATTGACGATGAACATCAATAACATCTCCGTCTTTATTGCCTTCACGGAATGTTTTACCGTAACCAATGACTTCGATATCGCCCCAATGAAAGGGGATGTCGTCCTCATCTTGTTTCCAAATTGACGTAGCATCAACCACTGTAGGAATGATACCAGCGTCAATCATGTTCTTGAGTGTAAGTTGTCTTTTGTTCATTGCGCATACCATTCTAGTTCTTCTTTCAATCTCTTTGCAAAATCCCAATGTTTCTCAGCATATTGCAAAGCTACTGAACCACAGACCGAAGCACGACAGCAAGTTTCTCCGTCACTGGCTTTAAAGAAGGTCAGCTGAAACCCACCAGTACTGAAAGATGTTGTTTTGTCACCATTACGATACGCCATCGAAACCATGAAAGAGCGTAGTTCTTGCCAATCGCTATAGAGCTCTTGAGCCGAAGGATTCATAATAAAGACAGCTTGAGCTGTTTTCTCAAAGTCATACTCATCGATAATCATATCAAACCTCTTCTTTAACATAAAGCTGAGTCATATACTCGCAGTGATCATCATCTATCTTATCTGCAAGTTCTTCAATCTCAATTTCTAAGTCTGACTTTGAATAGCCAAACTCTTTCGCATTTAGCAAAATGTTACGAATTTCTTGCGCAACATTAACGCAATCCATATACCTTGGCTTATTCATATCAAACCTCAACTTGAGCTACTGTGCACTTGTTACCAGTTTGTTCTTCGTAGAACATAACCTCTTCCATCAAATTACCGAAGTCAACATTACGGCAAATCTCACGACCATTGTGGTTATATGCAACCCAGATCATAGCATCAGCTCCTCAACACAATTAAGAACTTCACCAGAAGCAGTCACCAACGATATGTTGGAATAGCCACCGATATCACGAAGAGTATACTTCTTGAACCAACCACGAGCCGTTTCGATAAATTTGAACTCTTCGAGAAGATTCTGCGAATCGAGACCGTAGTCACCGTAAATTTGATATTTCATTTGGAGTGCGTCGTGGGAAGCTTCGAAGTTATTGAATTCCATCATATTACTGACCTTTCACGTCAAAGTAGTGTGCAAAACCAAACCCGATAGCTATTATAATGAAAAATGCTATGAATGGGCTTATTGCTAAGGTAATTTCGTAACTGTTCATTATAACGTCCTTTCCAACCAATACATATATGATACCCCCAATTCTAATAAAAGTAAAGGGATATTTGATCTTAGCAATAACTTTTTTTATTGCTCAGCTTCGGCTTCTAGCTTTTTGCCGAGCTGCTCCCATGCGGTGATTAGATTTTTGATATTGAAGTCGTAGTTATGGTTAAGATTTTCTAAGCTTTGCAAATAGGCGATTTTGTCGTTGATATTGTCAAGCTCTTGAAAGCTCTTGTAAATATAGCTGAGGTCTAACATTCTGGCTTCCTTTCCAAGTTAGGCTTATATTATACTTCCAAACACAAAAATGTCAATAACTATTTTCGGCTTAACAATAACTTTTTATTGCTCAGCTTCTTCCTCTTCCATGACTTCAACAACGAAATCATGGAGAGCTTCTTTCAGTGCTTCTTTGGCTGGTAAATATCTTTCGTTTTTTATCTTCCACATTTCACGATAGTTGGAATACTTTTCTTCATCCCACATATCATCACGTGCATCGATCATCTCTTCAAGTGAATCGATAAACTTATCAATTGAAGCTATCTGAAGCTTGTATTTTTTCAACATTCATTTTATCCTCTGGATCTTCTGCGATAAAGTATTTTGCTTCGGCGTCGATTTCTTGATACGCCTCTAGCAGTTTACGAACCTTAATCAATTGATCGGATACACTACGAATTGTCTTTTGGCTGGCAATATCATTATGCCCTTCCTCAAGATCCATTAGTGCAGCTTCTAGATTAGAATCGACCGAATGATCGATATGGAACTTGTTTCCTTCTTTATCGACATGAAGTTCCAGAGGAGGAAACAATAATTTTATTACTTGTTCAATTTTCACATCTGCCGTAGTTTTCGGCTTCATCTTAAAGATTTTGAACATCTACTTTTTCTTTCTACCAATGTTATATTTAGCCTCAAGTGTCCAATTTGCTTTGTCCTTGTGAGGAATAATCTTCACTTGTGACATTGGAGCTTTTGGTTCTTTGATGCTATCTGCTTCAACAACTTTTACAAGACCCCATTCCTCAAGCAACTGAATGATCGTGTTACGACGACCTTTGTCTTCAGCTGTGAAGTCTGATGGCTTACCATCAAGAGCAAATAGCTCTTTGAAATGAACGATGTAATACTTGCCCTGCTTATGCAAAATATGGCAAGATTGATACAACTTTTGGTCTTTACGAGAAGCAACGCCAATACGTGTTAGAGTTTCTTTTATCTTCAAGAAGTCTTCTTCTTCGGCTATTTTCACTTCAATGAGCGAATCTACTGTAGTCATTCTATCCACCTTTTTCTAATTTTCTTCTTATCATTTCGATCTGTTCGGAAGAAAGAATAGATAGAGCTTCTTTGGCTCTTCGGTGGTTGTAACCATAGTACTCACGAACCAATTCTAGATCTTTATCCTCTTTCCGTTTGCCCCACTTAGCATATCGCTTCGCGGCACGTATACTATTTATTAGATAGTCGAATTGAAGTTTTTTATCTAGATGCGGGTTGATATTCATCTCATTGGCATGCAGAAGGCAATCCACAAAGTAAGATAGCCCTCTGTTAGTCATAAATGGACTGTATGCTTTCTCTGTCGCCTCGTCTACGATCAGTTGCTTCTTGTTCTGTGTGATGGCGTTGGTATAATCGAATGGGGTCATTTGAACTCGCACTCGATCATAATCTCTGCCAAACAAGCAGCCAAATTCACTTCATGATCTGCAGCAAATGCAGCCTGATACTGATACTTTGCGATAGTTAGAACTAACGCTGGAATATAAGCTGAAGTGAA
>Ga0007807_1000944_pt1 | contig 9715 bp, 8 predicted proteins | sample CryBogCBE12Aug09_FD_71220 | JGI IMG/M metagenome (GOLD analysis project Ga0007807, IMG submission 71220) | Freshwater microbial communities from Crystal Bog, Wisconsin, USA - CBE12Aug09 | ecosystem: Environmental > Aquatic > Freshwater > Lake | place: Crystal Bog, Wisconsin, USA | collected...
GCACGTGGCTGGTGCGGGCGAGGCCGTAGAGCGAGGCCGTGAGAGCGTCCATGACCTGCTCGTTGTAACAGAAGACCGCGACCGAGCGCGTGGTCAGGAGGTGCTGCTGCAGCGCGATGGCCTGGGGGGCGGGGTCGAGACCGTTCATGACGTCGGACTGAAAGATGTCGGGGGTGGCGATGGTGAGGCCCATGGCTCGCAACAGGTGGTCGGCCACCGGTTCACTTACCGCGACGCGCCGGTGGGGGTGGGCGAGGCGAAAGGCGGCGATGGCCGAACGCCAGGGTGCCAAGGAGTGGTCGAAGCGGACCAGGCTCGAGCGAAAGTACGCGGCGTGCGACGGGCGCAGCGCTTCGAGGGCCGAGGCGACCGCGCGAGCCACCAGCGGCATGGTCCGGGGGTCGTACCAGAGGTGGGGATCGAAGGCGCTGGCGCCGTAGCCGAGGAGCCGTCGGGCGACAATGACGTGCCGATCACCGTTAGTCGAGGCGCTTTCGAGGGCGTTCATGAAGCCGTCGTAGCCGAGTCCGTTCTGCACCACGAGTTGGGCTTCGGCGACCTTGGCGGCGTAGGCGGCCGACATTTCGAACGAGTGGGGGTCGGTACTGGGGTTGACCATGACTGCAGTCACCGCGACGTAGGGGCCACCAATCTGGGCGATCACGTTGGCGTACTGCGCCTCGGCTCCCACGGCGTGGACGGGATCGGTCGAGGCGCGGGCGGCGGGGGAGGCCGCCGCCGGGGATGACATCACCACGGCCAGCACGAGTCCGGTGAGTGCCGTACGACCGGTTCGCCTGAGGAAAGAAGAGACCACCGTGGTAGCCTAAAGTGAGAATGAGTCTCATTACAAGCGAGACAGGAGGGCGTATGCAGCCACGAACGTCGTTGACCGAAATCCACGAGTTCGTTGAGGTCTTACTTCGCCGCAACGACCAGCGTTACACCATTGGTCGTCGGGCGCTCGTGGAGGCCCTGGCTACCAACGGCGCGCCCATGAGTATCGCCGCGATCGAGGAGGCCTTGCCGACGCTCCCGCGGAGCTCGGCCTACCGGCACCTCACCGAACTAGAGAAGGCCGGTGTCGTGCGGCGCATCGCGGCGAGCGACGAGTTTGCTCGCTTCGAACTCACCGACGACTTTCTTCACCACCACCATCACCTGCTGTGCTCGAGTTGTGGCTCGGTGATCGACGTCACGCCCTCGCTGGACTTCGAAGCGACGGTCGCCGTGATGGTCCAAGAGTTGGCCGAGCGGTACGGGTTCGACGTCACGTCTCACGCCCTCGACGTCATTGGTCACTGCACGACGTGTCGGACTCGTTCGAACGAGTAACGAGCGCGTTAAACCACACCACCCACGCCTCTGACCGGAGGAGTGGGTGGTGGTGGGGCACTGCGGGGGCGGAGCCGTGGTCAAAGGGAGGAATAAACACGGACTCCACTGCGGTGACCGCGTCGAACGTTGGGGTGTGCGACGCGGGACTACCGATCTGTTAGCTGATGGCGATGCTGGCCCCTTCCGCGTGGTACGAGGCCACGACCGCGTCGAGCAGCGTGAGGTTGCGAAGGCCGTGAGCGAAGTCGGGCAAGGTCGGGAGTCCGCTCATGCCCGCAATCTGCTCCAGGAATGCTCGCGTTTCGAAAGTAAAGAGGTCGTTTTGACCGAGTCCCACCGCTGGGAAGTCCATGGGCAGGCCTCGGGTGATGTACGGGTGGTTTGGTCCGATGAGCACCTGGCGATAACCGTTGGTTGTGGGATTCGGAGTGTTGTCCGAGAAGCCAAATTCACCGGCGCGGGCGAGGTCGTACGTGGCAGCGCCACCGGACGCGAAGACTTCAAAGCCGAGTGAGTTCGGTAGTCCGTGGGAGATGCGTGAGGCCGAAAAGGTGCCGACGGCCCCGGACGCGAACCGGGCGGTGAAGGAGACGATGTCTTCGTTCTCGACATCTTCGTAAATGTCACTAACAGTGGTTGCGGCGTGACCTACCGTGACGCCGGTCGGAACCGGACGGCGTGGAACAACGGTGGCCAAGGTGCCCCCACGAATCTCGACGATGGGGCCAAAGAGGAATTCACCGGCGTCCATGAGGTGACTCCCGATGTCGGCAAGCGCGCCAGATCCCGGTCCACCCTTGTAGCGCCACGAGATCGGTCCCTGCGGGTTGCAGGCGTAGTCACACCAGTAGTGGCCGTTGAAGAAGTAGGGGGTGCCCAGTCGTCCCTCATCGAGTTCACGCTTGATGGCGCTGATGGCGGGCGACGTGCGAAGCGTAAATCCGGTTGCGGCGACCAGTTCGGGGTGAGCCGCAGCGGTGGCCGCCATCGACGTGGCGTCTTCGATGGAAGGGGCGAGTGGCTTCTCACAAAGCACGTGCTTGCCCGCACGCAAGAGGGCCTCGACCACTTCGCGGTGCATGGCGTTGGGGAGAACGACGCTCACCGCGTCGATGTCGGGCGCGTCGACAATGGCTCGCCAGTCGGTCTCGGCCCGCTCGTAGCCGAAGCGAGTAGCGGCATCGTGTGCGAAGTCCGCGTTGGCGTCACCCACGGCCACGAGTCGAATCGGGGGAAGACCGGGGGCGTAGGTGGTGCTCGCAGCGCGGTATCCAGCGAGGTGGGCACGACCGGCCATCCCGGCACCGATGACCGCCACCCCGAGTGATGACTTCGACATTTCAAGCTCCTTCAATCGAACAACCTGGACAGGTCATATCCTACAGATAATAGGTTGTCCTGACAAACTAATTCGCAAATCTTTACGACGAAGGCGTCCGTGGGGCAAGGAGAGGGGCTCCGTGCAGTCGTTAGAGGGGCCACCCACAGTGAGGGTGGCGATAGGTGGCGTTAGTCGCCGACGTAGTGGTGACGAATGGTCTCGAGTGCTCGGTCGAGACGCGCCAGTCCGTCACGGGCTTCGTCATCGGTAATCGTGCATGGGGGCACGGTGTGAATGCGGTTGTAGTTCGAGAAGATCATCAAGCGCTCGGCCTTGCAGGCGGCCAGGAGTTCGGTCATCGCGGGCGATGACGTGGCGTAGGGGGCGAGTGGCTCGCGGGTGGCTCGGTCGCGGACAAGGTCGAGGGCGAAGAAGACGCCGACACCGCGCACTTCGCCAATTACTTCGTGCTTCGCCGCGAGTGCGGTGAGACCCGGCCGCAACACTTCCTCACCGATACGGTAGGCATTTTCGACGATGTGTTCAGACTCCATTGTTTCAATGGCGGCCACCGCGGCGGCGCAGGCCAAGGGGTGCCCGGAGTAGGTCAGTCCACCGGGGTACACGCGGTCATCAAAGGTGGCGGCGATGGCCTCATTCAAAATAACGCCACCGAGCGGAACGTAGCCCGAGTTGACGCCCTTAGCGAAGGTGACGAGGTCGGGCGTGACACCGTGCTGTTGGAAGGCGAACCACGAGCCGGTGCGACCGAACCCAGCCATCACTTCGTCGGCAATGTAGACAATGCCGTAGCGGTCACAGAGTTTGCGAACGCCTTGCAAATACCCCGCGGGCGGAATCATGATGCCGGCCGTACCGGGCACCGATTCGAGAATGATCGCTGCGATGGTCGCGGGGCCTTCGAATTGAATCGTGGACTCGAGGTGCTGGAGGGCGCGCTCGCACTCCTCTTGTTCCGTGGTCGCGTGAAACTGCGAACGGTAGAGGAACGGTCCAAAGAAGTGGACAACACCCGACGTGCCATTGTCGACGGCCCATCGGCGGGGGTCACCCGTCAAACTCACCGCGGTGGAGGTGCCGCCGTGGTAGCTGCGGTAGGTGGCCATCACCTTGTGGCGGCTCGTGTGGAGGCGCGCCATACGAACGGCGTTCTCGACTGATTCGGCGCCTCCGGTAGTGAAGAACACCTTGCTGGCGCCCTCGAAAGCGTGATCAAGAATGAGCTCCGCCGCTCGCGTGCGGACGAAATTCCCGTGCTGGGGGCCGACCGTTGACAACACGGCGGCCTGGTCTTGAATGGCCTTGACCACGGCCGGGTGGGAGTGACCAATGTTGATGTTGACCAGCTGTGATGAGAAGTCGAGGTAGGTGTCGTCGTTCTCGTCCGTCACCCACACACCGTGGGCTTCCTTGATCATCAGGGGGTTGTACGCATTGGACGCGGACCAGGCGTGCAACACAGCGGCTTTTTCGCGCTGGGCGTGAGTGAGAGTTGATCGATCAGTCGTCATACGTGTCCTTTTGGTCTCGACGCCACGCTAACGCAGGATGCGGTCACAGTGAAGTGCATCGTCCCATTGACGCCGCCGACCAAGAGGTGACTAGTGAATTGGCAATGTCATTTCAAAGGAGTAGCGGTCGGCCAAGTACACGTGCTGACCCAGCTCAATCGCCCGGCCGGTCGTGTCGAAGGCGATGCGCGACATAGTCAGGAGCACGGCACCACGCGGGACGTGCAGTGATTGTGATTCCTTCGGCGTGGCCACGCGCGCCGCGATTTCCTGATTCGCGTAGTCCATCGCAATCCCACGGCTTCGAATCAAGGAGTAGAGACTCTCCGACTCCAACTGCGCCTTGGTAGGTATGGCGTCAAAAATGTCCATCGGCATGCGGTTCGTCATCAGGGCCACGGGCTCGTCATCGGCGTAGCGAATGCGCGTCACGGCGAGCACCGCGGTACCAGTTGACAACTGCAGCGACGTCGCGACTTCGACCGTCGAAGGCTCTACGGTCAATTCGAGCACCTCGGTCCTCGGTTGGCGACCCGAAGCCACGAGGGCGTCGAAGAAACTCGAGGTTGAGGCCGAGCGGTGGATGCGGCGGTGAATAACGACTGTGCCGATGCCCCGGCGTCGCACCACGTAGCCCTTGAGCACCAACTGTTGGATGGCTTGGCGGATGGTCGGACGACTCACACCGAGCAGTTCAGCGAGCTCAAACTCGCTCGAAATTGTTTCACCGGGCTTCACATCGCCGGCCTCAATCGCAATTTCGATCTGTTGAGCAATTTGAAAGTAGAGGGGGATAGGGCTGTCCCGATCTAACGAAATTGGCTGAATTATGGGCATTTCTCCCCTTACGAACGTAGTGACACAATACAGTTTTACCTCAGGTTATGCAGAAATACTAGGTGCTACAAATGTAAAGACATTTGCTTGACAATTGTATAATGACTTTGTAATGTATCCAACGTGCTCACCGCACAGTCATTGACCCTGGGGGATGAAATGAAATTAGGTGCCTACACCGCGTGCTTGCATGACAAGACTCTTGACGAGGCGCTGTCCACCCTGGCCGGACTGGGACTCACCAGCGTGGAGTTGAACGCCGGTGGTTTCATCCCTTCACCCCACTGCCACGTTGACGCCCTCTTGGCCAACGAGACAAACCGGCGCAACTTTCTCGCGCAGATCGCTGACTACGGCATTGAGCTCACGGCCCTTAATGTGAACGGCAACCCTCTTCACCCCGATCCCGAAGTTCGAGCCAAGCACTCGGCCGACCTCCGCAACGCCATTACGTTGGCGAACAAGCTCGGTGTCGGAACCGTTATCACAATGTCGGGTCAGCCTGGTGGCCACGCGGGCTGCTCGACGCCGAACTGGGTCGTCGAGCCCTGGGACAGTGCCTACACCGACATCCTCGACTACCAGTGGAACGATGTCGCGATTCCGTTCTGGAAGGACATCAACGCACGAAGCGTTCAGGTCGGTGTCAACGTCGCCATCGAGATGCACCCGCACAACATTGTGTACAACCCCGCCACCATGATGCGCTTGATCGAAGAGACCGGTGCCACCAATGTCGGTGCGGAGATGGACCCCAGTCACCTCTTCTGGCAGGGCATCGACCCCATCAAGGCCACCCAGTTCCTTGGTGACCGCGTCTTCTTCGCTGCGGCGAAGGACATTCGTATCAATCAGGAGTTCTGCGAAATCAATGGCGTGCTCGATGGCCGATTCCGCGTCCTGGGCCCCGAAGAGCCGAAGGTGTCACTCGGTGGTCGCTACGTCTGCAACGCCTGGCCAACCAACCCCTCGTGGCAGTTCGTGGCCGTTGGTCGCGGTCACGACGCGTTGTACTGGTCACGTTTTCTGCAAGCCCTCGAAGCTGCGAATCCTGAGATTCACTGCAACATCGAGCACGAGGACTTTGAATTGGGGCAGATGGAAGGCCTCGAATTTGCCGCCAAGACATTGCATGATGCTGTGGCCATGGCGGGCGAGCGGTAACCGATCGTGATGGTGGGGGCACGCGGATGCCTCGCACCATCAAAAAGTTTCCTCGCGGCGTAAACACTGGGAAGTGTGTAGTTGAGGGGTAAATGGGGGGGGAACGAAAGTTCCTCCATGTGTAGTACCAACACTATGGAGTGAAAATGAAAAAGAAAGTAATGATTTTGATGAGCGCCCTTGCTCTCTCAGTCGCGGGTACCGTTCCCGCCCTGACGGCAGGTGCTACGAGCAGCATCCCCGCGAAGGTGTCCATCGCCTTCCTTGGTGGTGCACCAACTGACACGTTCTGGACCTCGGTCAAGAATGGTGTGAACGCTGCTGGCGCCGCAATCAAGGCGAATGGTGGCTCGGTTCAGTGGTACGGATTCCAGAACTACAACAACTTCTGCCCCGACGCTGGCACCCTGACCAAGACCATCGCTGCTGCGCACCCCACGGTGGCCGTGATTCCTAACTGGTGCCCCACGACCCAGACACAGTGGATCAAGTCCATGGAAAAGGCCGGTACGGTCGTTGTCGAAGACAACAACGGTGCCACCTGGCAGGCTGACGGCGCAGTCACCTACATCGGTGAAGACAACACCTCGGTCGGTCTCAAGGCCGGTACGACCTTCATCCAGGAAGGCTTCAAGCACGAAGTCTGCGTGAACACCTTGCCCGGTACGGTCACTGCTCAGCAGGTCTGCTCGGGCTTGAAGAAGAACGCCCTGGCTGGCGGCGGTACCTACGCTGAGCTGGACCTGCCTTCGGCTGCTCACGACAACCCCTCGGCCGTTCAGGCTGCCGTGAAGGGCTACGTCTTGACCCACAGCAACGTCAACGCCATCATGACCATTGGTCCTGGGGATGCTGACGCTGCCGCGGCGGGCTTGGCTTCGGCCGGCAAGACCTCGAAGGTTGCGCTCGGTAGCTGGGACCTGTCCACCAACATTCTGAACCGCATCGTTGCCGGCACGCAGAAGTTCACGATTGACCAGGAGCCCTACCTGCAGGGCTTCTACGGCGTCCTCGTTGGCTTCCAGTACGCCAAGTGGGGCATCATCCCCTCGGCTCCGATTCCCACGGGACCGAACGTTGTTGACTCCACGAACGCTGCGCAGACCATTGCCGGTGCTGCCATCTACGTTCGTTGATCAGTAAGTAGTTCACGCGGCCATAGTCGCAGGTAGTACCCCGTTGGCACTGGTGCCCCACTTCGGTGGGGCACCAGTGCACCGGCGGGTTCCAGGGTCGTTAGGGCATCTCCGATCGACCGAAGTAACTTGAAGTCTTTGAAGCAGAAAACTATTTGAGGGGGAAGTATGGCGACGACACTTGCAACGCCACAGTGGAAGCGCGGAATTGCAAATTTGGCGTATCGGCCTGAATTCGCAGTGCTGATTGGCTTTGTTGCCATCTATATGTTTTTCTTGGTGACGAGCAGCGCCGTCTACCACTCCATGGCGGGTACCTCGACCTGGGTCGACCCCGCCGCCGAACTGGGCATCGTTTCGATTCCCGTCGGTCTTCTCATGATCGCTGGTGAGTTCGACCTCTCGGTCGGCTCCGTTCTCGCGGGCAGTTCCATGCTGCTCGCCATGCTGTACGGCCACTTTCACTTCAACATTTGGTTGAGTATCCTGGCCTGCCTCGGACTTGGCGCACTGACGGGCTTGCTCAATGGCCTCCTCGTCACTCGCACCAAGCTGCCCTCTTTTATTGTGACCCTCGGCACCCAATTGGTGCTGACCGGTATCACGCTCGGTGGCTCCACGTTGATTACGGGAAGCTCGTCAATTGACATGACCGCCACCGCTCCCGTTCGCGCGATCTTCGGTTCAAACTGGAACCAGTTCAACATCTCCATCATCTGGTGGATTGCGATTGCCGTCCTTGGTCACCACGTCCTGACCAACACCCGCATGGGCAACTGGATCACCGCCATCGGCGGTGACATTGAAACGGCGAACCGCGCCGGTGTGCGCACTGCACAAGTACGCATCGGACTCTTCATTGCGACGAGTGTGGCCGCCGCGCTGGTGGGCATCATTCAGACGGTCGAGTACAACGGCTCACAGGCCGCGAACGGACAGTCCTTCGTGTTCAACGCAATCATCGCCTCAGTGATTGGTGGCGTCTTGCTCACTGGAGGCTTCGGCACCATCGCCGGTGTCGTTCTCGGTGCGCTGACCTACCAGGTAGTGACCCAGGGCATCTACTTCACGGGCTGGGACACGGACTGGTCGAGTGCCCTTATCGGTGGGCTCCTCCTCGTAGCGGTGCTCGCCAACAATGGTTTCCGTAAAGCGGCTATCGCCCGTGGCGTAAAGAAGGGGAAGTAATCATGTCGACCGTTCCATCACTCGAACTCAAGAACGTCAATAAGAACTTTGTCGGCGTCTCGGCCCTAAAGGACGTCTCACTGCAGGTCTTTCCCGGACAGGTACTTTGCCTCCTCGGTGACAACGGTGCCGGTAAGTCGACGTTGATCAAGGTGCTTTCCGGTGTTCACCAGCCCACCTCTGGTGAGCTCCTGGTAAACGGCGTTCCCCACGAATTCGCTGGGCCGCACGAGGCGCTTCGCGCCGGTATCGCCACGGTGCACCAGACGGGTGGCACCGTGCCACTGATGAGCGTGGGTCGCAACTTCTTCCTCGGCGAAGAGCCCACGAAGGGCAAAGGAGTCTTCCGTCGATTCGACCGCAAGCGGGCCGAAACTGTCGCCCTTGAGGAGCTTCGTAGTCTCGGCATCACCAACGTGACTGACGGTTCCGCTCTGGTGGGCGGTATGTCGGGTGGTGAGCGTCAGGCGCTCTCGATTGCTCGTGCCATGTACTTCGGTGCGAAGGTCCTTATTCTGGACGAACCAACGGCCGCCCTCGGTGTGAAGGAGGCGGCCAAGGTGCTCCATCTGATCGTGAAGGCCCAGATGCGCGGCGTCGCCGTGGTCTTCGTGACCCACAACGTGCACCACGCCCTCGCCGTTGGCGACAACTTCGCCGTACTCATTCGTGGTACCCGGGCCGATGCCTGGTCGAAGGGTGAGCGCACCCGTGAACAGGTGCTCGACCTTATGGCCGGTGGTGAGGCGATGGGCGATCTCGAAGATGAGCTGCGCGACATTCGCGCTGGCGTGATGAAGGTATAGGAAGACACATGACGGACACTTCTCGTATTCACCTCGGATCAGCACCCGACTCGTGGGGCATTTGGTTTCCCGAGGCCGACGGTCAGGTACCGTGGACCCGCTTCCTCGACGAACTCGCTATGAGTGGCTATAAGTGGGTCGAGCTCGGACCACACGGCTACCTACCAACGGACAAGGACACGTTGCTCGCCGAAATGGCGAAGCGCGAACTCTCCGTCTCTGGTGGTGGCGTCTTCGGTGGTCTGCACAAGGCGGAACAGTTTGAGGCCGACCTGGCGGAGGCCCGCAAGGTGGCCAAACTGGTGTCCGAAACCGGCGGTAAGTACTTGATCTACCTCCCCGAGGGGTACACGGACCTTGACGGCAACGTGATTGCGCCAACGACCTTGACGG
>Ga0007807_1000984_pt1 | contig 9496 bp, 8 predicted proteins | sample CryBogCBE12Aug09_FD_71220 | JGI IMG/M metagenome (GOLD analysis project Ga0007807, IMG submission 71220) | Freshwater microbial communities from Crystal Bog, Wisconsin, USA - CBE12Aug09 | ecosystem: Environmental > Aquatic > Freshwater > Lake | place: Crystal Bog, Wisconsin, USA | collected...
AAAATAATGCCCTCGCTGCTCGAGGAGGAAGTCACGGCCTCCTATGCCGGCCTTCGGGCCGCGTCCGAACATAAGGACTACGTCGTCGACGTGGACGCTACCCAGCGTTACGCCGTGGCCGGCGGCATTCGCTCCACCGGCCTCACGGCCTCGATGTCCATCGCCGAGTACCTCGTGGCGGCCATGCGCGACGCCGGCTTCGTCGCGACGGAAAAGGCCACGCTCCCCGCACCCCCACGAATGCCGAATCTGGGTGAGGAGAGTCTGCGGCCTTTCGCCGACGTGGCGGCCATCACCGCCGATCCCGCCTACGGCGAGATTGTCTGTTTCTGCGAGCGCGTGACGGCCGGGGAGATCCGCGACGCACTCTCGTCAGTCATTCCGGCCGCGTCCCTCTCGGGGCTGCGCCGTCGCACCCGAGCGACGAATGGTCGGTGTCAAGGCTTCTTCTGCGGTGCCGACGTTCTGGCCCGACTCGAGGCCGCGGTTGAGGGGCACTCGTGACCCGACACTCGTCGACTCCTCCCGAGGTTTCGATTCTGACGCCCGACGTGCTCATCATCGGTGCCGGTCCCTCCGGACTCTCCGCGGCCACCGAACTGGTCAAGCGAGGTCATCGCGTACTGGTCGTGGAGCGCGAGGCGGTGGCCGGCGGCATCCCGCGGCACTGCGCTCACAAGGGATTCGGTATCCGTGATCTCCACCGCGTCCTCGACGGTCCCACCTACGCCGAGCGACTTGTTGAGAATGCACGTCAGGCCGGCGTCACTATCTGGACCAACGCCATGGTCACGGACTGGTCGGCGTCGTCCGGTGCGACCATTACCAGCCCGCACGGGCGCTTCCACGTCACCCCGCGGGCAACCATCCTGGCGACTGGCGCCCGTGAGCGTCCGCGGGCGGCTCGACTCCTGCCGGGCGATCGTCCCTCGGGCATCTACACGACGGGCCAGTTGCAAAACAGTGTGCACCTGCACCACCAGCGCGTGGGATCGCGGGCCGTTATTCTCGGGGCCGAACTGGTGAGTTTCTCCGCCGTCATGACCCTGCGCGAAGCAGGCTGTCGCACTGTGGCGATGGTGACCGAGCACCCTCGCCCCGAGGCCTACGCTCCCGTCGCCACGGCTGGGAGCCTGCTCTTCCGTTTCCCGGTACTCGTGGGACATCGGGTGACCCGCATCATTGGTCGCACACAGCTCGAGGGTATTGAAGTGGAGAACGTGGCCACCGCACAACGCCGCGTCATCGCGTGCGACACCCTGATTACTTCGGGCGACTGGGTGCCCGATCACGAACTGGCCCGCATGGGTGGTCTCATGATGGACCACCACAGTAAGGCACCCATTGTCGATACCGGCCTGCGCACCGGTACGCCCGGCGTGTTCGCCATCGGCAACCTGGTGCACCCGGTGGATACGGGTGACGTGGCGGCGCTGGATGGAAGGCACGTGGTCGCCAGCGTCGAACAGTGGCTGTCGGGCGCGACGGCTCCGGCCACCACTCGCATACTCATCCCCGCCGGCATCTTGACCTGGATCGCACCGAGTCAATGGGGAGAGCCGGTGGCTCGTCCCAGCCGAGGACGGTACCTCGGGTGGGTTGAGGGCTTCGCGCGCTTTCCGCGCATTACCGTCCGTCAAGACGGCCGCGTCGTCACGACAAAGCGGCTGCTTTGGCCGGCGGTGCCGGGTCGGCTCTTTCGGATGCCGTCGACGCTTCTGCGCGGCGTCACCGCAAGTGGCGGTGACGTGACCATCGAGGTGCAGTAGTCACCTTCCCTCCATACAGTTCTTCCCTTGGTAGTTTGGAGTGCAAGCGCTTGCACTCTGAAGGTCAGGTTGGTGAGGACGTGGAGGGCCGTGATGACGGGAAACGCAAAAGCCTCGAGGTTCCGCCCGAGCAGGCCGTGGCGCGACGCCGTCTTGTACCAGGTGTACCCGAAGAGCTTCGCGGATGCGAACGGCGACGGCATCGGCGATATCCCCGGCATGGTGGCCCACCTGGACTACATCGCGTCCCTCGGGGTCGACGCGGTGTGGGTCTCGCCGTGGTACGCCTCACCCATGAACGACGGTGGGTACGACATCAGCGACTACCGCCAGGTTGATCCCATCTTCGGCACCAACGATGACGCGGTGGCCTTTATCGATGGGTGCCACCAGCGCGGCCTCGGCGTCGTTATGGACCTGGTCGCGAACCACTGTTCCATCGAGCACGAGTGGTTTCGGGCGGCACTTCGTAGTCCCGCGGGGTCGCCCGAGCGACAGTGGTTCTATTTTCTCGATGGTCGTGGGGAGAACGGTGCGGAGCCACCAACCGACTGGATCAGCGTCTTTGGCGGAAGCGCCTGGACGCACGAATCAGCGGTGGATGGTGCGGGAGGGCAGTGGTACCTCAACCTGTTTGACTCCAGTCAGCCGGACCTCAACTGGGGCAATCCACTGGTCGCTGAGGCGTTCGACGAGATTATTCGTTTCTGGTGCGACCTCGGCGTTGACGGCTTTCGCCTCGACGCCATCCCCGCCATCGGGAAGACGGAACCCTTTGACGACATCGGTTTCACGCCCGGTCAACAGTGGGACGCCCCACACTGGCCACCCATGCCCTTCTGGGATGCTGACGGGGTGCACGAAGTGATGCGCCGCTGGCGCACCATCGGCGACTCCTACGACCCACCACGACACTTGATTGGTGAGGTTCTCGTCGGAAGCAATGAGCGCCTCGCCCACTACGTCCGACCCGACGAACTGCACAGTGTTTTTTCGATTGGCGTTTCGACGGTGACGTGGGACGCCGACGCGCTGAGTCGATTCATCACCGACATGAGCAACGCGATTGCCCCCACCTCGTCGTGGCTCACGTGGACGTTGTCGAGCCACGACGAAGTCCGGACCGCCTCGCGGTACACCGATGCGGCCGTCACCGGACTTGTCGACGACGAACTCGGTCGCGCGAGGTCTCGGGCACTCCACATGGTGCTCTTTGCGCTTCCGGGTGCCGCGTGCCTCTACCAAGGGGAAGAACTTGGACTGAGCCAGGTCACTGATATTCCCGACGAACTGCTTCAGGACCCTATTTTTCGCCGCACCGGAGATCGTCGACTGTCGCGAGACGGGTGTCGGGTACCGATGCCCTGGACTCGCGATGGTGCAACGTTGGGATTCAACGATGGTGGGAGTTCGTGGCTCCCTCAACCAGAGGCGTGGCGCGACCTGTCCGCGCAAGCACAAGCGGTCGACACAGATTCGTTTCTCAACTTTGTTCGCCGTCTGATCTCGGTGCGACAGTCACTCATTGCGTCACTGCCGCCATCGTGGCGCTGTTGGTCCGATGGCGGGGTCGTTGTCGTTGAACGCGGGGACCAGTTTCGCTGCGTGCTGAATACTTCGGCGACACCGTTTGAGGTGAGCCACGGCTGGCGCGTACTCCTCGGGAGCGGGATGGACCACTCAGTGAACGAGGTAGCCCCACAGACTGCCACGTGGCTGCGTCACGACTAATTGGTGCCCCCGGCAGGAATCGAACCTGCGCACATGGCTTCGGAGGCCAATGCTCTATCCCCTGAGCTACGGGAGGGTAGGGACAACTCTACTCGCCCCACGTTTTCCCTGCCTCGGCACGTGACGTTCGTGTGACGACGCTTCGGGGGAAGGGTTAGTGATTGACAGCGGATGGTGAGCGCCGCGCAATGATGCGACGTCCCAGCGCAATTGAGGGCGCTTCGACGAATCGATACGTCACCGCGCTTAGCCCGATCGTCACGACGCACCAAGCGGCGGGAATGAGCCACTTGTTGTGATGCTGCGGTGTAATCACGACGATGGCAATGCCCTGCAATAGATAGATCGAGTAGCTCCAACGTCCGATGGCGGTAAGGGCCCCTGGCGCGCCGCGCTTGCGCCACCACCACGCGCCAGCGTGAAATATCAGGTAGGCGCCGCTCCACGCGCAGAGCATGGGGACCAGGCGTCGGTCGCCGAGGTCGGCTGGTCCGCTATTCGAACTGAGGACCTTGACGAGAAGGGCAACACCTGCCACGGCGATGGCTACGTAGGCCACTGCCGTTTCTCGCCACGACAGTTGGCCGTTGTGGACGCGGTAGACGAGGGTGCCAGTCAGCATCGTGGCGACGTCGAATGCGCCGAGCGGTACATTGTGGCTCGTCAGTGAGGACGCGACGATCCCGAGAAGAATGACGCCACTGGCGGTAAGGCTCAAGGCCCGCGTTCGGGTGTTGAGCGAAACCAGAAACAGTGCGCTCATCAAGAAGTAGAACGTCAGCTCCCAGCCAAGGGACCAGAACGGTCCTAAGACGTTGCCACCGCCGAGGTAGAGCTGCAACATCGTGATATTGCTCGCCCATTCGTGCAGGCTGATGGGCGGGAAGACGGCGCCGGCTGCGATAGCAATAGCCACGAGAGCCAGCGTTGTCCAATACATCGGATAGAGACGGAAGAAGCGACTGGTCCAAAATTCTGCGAGCGAGGATCGCCGCTCCATGGTGGCGGGAATGATGTAACCACTGCAAAGAAAGAAAATCAGGACACCGAACTGTCCGAGTTGGACGGTGGTGGTCGTGAAGTTGGCCAACGGCTCGAAGAGGGCTTACCCCACGTGTTGCACGAGAACGAGAAGGACGGCAATGCCACGCAGGGCGTCTAAGAACTGCAGGCGACCGGTTTCTAAAGGGCGACGAACCATCGGGAGAGTCTACAAACCGGACTCTCTGGATGCCGGTGGGCCTTCGAGCACAGGGTGTTCGCCCCAGTAGCGCCGTTGGATGGCGCGGCGGCGGTCCACCGCCGCTCGGCTTCCTCCCAGGCGTCAAGAACTCGCAGGACGTCACAAATATGAAATTCCGCAACGTACCCGTAGTCGTCCGTCGACACCTCGAGGTGCTGGTGCTTCTTCCGCAGTGCGTTTCGCTCGTCAATAGTCACGTTGTCTACGCTACCGACCATCCCGGTGCAGTAACTGAGAAATTCGTGGTGCCCCTGGCAGGATTCGATCCAAAGAGATTGGCTTCGGGGCCACAGCATTTTGCGAGTGGGCCACAGGAATCCAGGGCATAACTGGCGAATTTATCGATCGTTTGCGACCCGAGTGGCGTCGCCATAAAGCGTCTTACTTCGACAATGTTTGAAACAAGCATTGACAGCTTTGGCGACCAGCTGACCGTATCGAATGTCACGGGTATTTCCGTTCAGTGACGCATGGCAACCCGACGCGATAGGAGCGCAGAATCGCTCGAAAACCTGGGTTCGGCATTCGACGTAATTGCCACACCTACGTGATCGAGAGATGACTTGACAGCGCGACGGGTACCGGTTACTCTAAAAACTACTATTTCTAGTAATTTACTAGAAAATAGTTGATAACCCCCCCAAAAAACCTGATGAAAGGGTTGTAATGAAGATTTCCCTCTTAAAGCACCGTGGCGGAGCAGCCGTGGCGGCCCTTGTGGCCACCACCTCGCTCGCTTCCGTGCCACTCAGTTATGCAGTGTCGAGTGCCTCCGGATCGTCGCCGGTTACTATTGGTTACGAATACGGTGGCGACTCGGCGCTCGCCGTCGCGCTTCACAATAAGTACTTTCAGCAAGAGCTGGGCAGCCAGGTCTCACTCAAGGTCTACGAGTCCGGCCCGGCCGCCTTGTCGTCCATTGCCTCGGGCGCACTCAACTTCATCTGCGCAATCGGCTTCCCGCCCGTCATCTCGGCGCTGGCGCAGGGCGTGCCGCTGGAGATCATCGATGCTGAAGACCAGTACACGACGTCCGCCGGCCTCGTGGCCACGAAGTCAAGTGGTGTCACGTCAATCGCCCAGCTTAAGGGGAAGAAGATTGGTCTGGTCATTGGTTCGCAGTCGAGTTTCGAGCTGGCCCAGTTCCTGAAGAAGGGTGGGCTCACCCCGTCGCAGGTGACCCAGGTGAACCTGACGCCACCGGAACTACAGGCCGCATTCGCCAAGGGTGACGTGGACGCCGGGTTGACGTGGTCACCGGTGTACAACGCGATTGCTTCGTCCGGTACCGTGCTCGCCACCGACGCCATCTTGCCTCCCACGGCCGACAGCTACAACGTGTGCGTGGCCAACAAGAACTGGGTGAACGCGCACCCCGGCAGCGTGAACAAGTTCCTCGCGGCACTGAACAAGGCCAATGTTTTTGCCAACGCCCACCCGCTCATCGCTGAGCAGTACAACGCGACGCTCAACGGTGCTTCGTTGGCAATCGCCAAGGACATCACGAACGGCCTCATTAGTCCGACGGTGCCACAGCAGTTGACGAGTGCGGTGCTGGGATCGTCCGCTGCCACGGTCGCCCAGTCAGGTGTCGCCACTTCAATTTTGAATAACTGGAAGGTGCTCTACGCCGACGGCACCATTACGACAGCACCCCCGGCGAACGCGTCCCAGTACATTGCCTGGTCCGCCGTGGCCGCCGCTGTGAAGGCGCTGAAGTAACTTCGCCGTATTCGTCACGCGCTACCTATCCGTCCCCCCCGGATAGGTAGCGCGTGGCCCCCATCCACGTAGTAGGAAAGACTCCCGCATGCCCGTCCTTGAATTTCGCGACGTTCACCTCCACTTCGAACGTCGATCAACCCGCCCCGCGGTACTTGGGGGAGTGGATTTTCGTGTTGATCGCGGCGAGATTGTCACCATTCTCGGACCGAGTGGCTGTGGCAAGACCTCACTCCTACGTATCGCCGCCGGCTTCCTGACGGCCACTAGCGGGCAGGTGCTCTTTAAGGGCGACGTCGTCAAAGGACCAAGCGCCCAGCGGGTGCTGGTTTTTCAGCAGCCGGGGCTTTACCCCTGGCTTTCGTTGCGAAAGAACGTTGCGTTTGGCTATCGACTGCAGCACCGACAGGTCGACTGGCGGCGCATTGACGAGATGCTCGAATTGGTGGGCCTCGGCGACCATCACGACGCCGCTCCCTACGAACTTTCGGGTGGCCAGCAGCAACGAGCCGCGCTGGCTCGGGCGCTCCTCATGCAACCGAAGCTGCTGCTCATGGATGAACCATTCGGGGCGCTCGACGCACTTACCCGTCAGCGGATGCAAGAGCTACTGCTCCGGTTGCGCGAGCAGCTCGACCTGACGGTGGTCTTCATTACGCATGACGTGGAAGAGGCAATTCTGCTGGGCGACCGCGTATTGACGATGGGGGCAAGTCCGGGTCATTTCCTGCTCGAACAACAGGTTGCACTGCCGCGTCCACGCAACAAGGCCATCACGTTAACCCCGGCCTTTCAGGCACTCCGCGGCGAGGCCCTAGAAGCACTCGGACGACTGACGCCGTCTGACAGCGGGCAATGGCCGGTCGTGCCACAGGGTGATCAGGACCCCGAATCCGTTGAGGCGGTGGGCTGATGCGCCAGATCCTTCGCTTCGTGTTGCCCTCGGCGCGCGTTCTTGCGGCCTTGGCTGGCGCTATCGGTATCTGGGGCCTACTCTCGTTGCACCACGTCTTTCCTAGTTACGCCGTGCCCTCTCCCTCCGCGGTCTGGAAAGCATTCCTCTACACCTGGCGTCACGGCTATCTCAATGAGACGATGCCGCAAGATCTGCTCGCGAGTTTGACCCGCGTTACGGTCGGATTTCTCGGAGCGGTCGTGGTTGGTGTGCCACTCGGACTGGCGATGGCGGAAAGTCGCATCGTTCATTCGATCGTTGATCCATTTCTACAACTCGGTCGACCCGTGCCGCCGCTCGCGTACATTCCGCTCTTCGTCGTGTGGTTTGGTTTGGGCGAGTTCCCCAAGGATTTGCTGATTGCAGTCGGGACACTGCCCGTCATCGTCATTACGGTGATTGGCGGCGTCCGCAAGGTGCCTCAACTGCGCTACGAGGTGGCCAAGAGTCTTGGCGCCAATCGCCGCCAGCTCTTCACTCGGGTCACGCTTCCCTCCGTTCTCCCCGATGTGTTCACCGCAATGCGCGTTGGCATTGGCGTGGCGTGGGGCACACTCGTGGCGGCTGAACTGATCGCCGCGAGCGTCGGTTTGGGTTGGCTGGTTGAACAGGCCGCCAACCAACTCCAAACGGCCATCGTCATGGCGACCATCATCGTCATTGGGCTCACCGGCTACGCAATGGAGCTGCTCATACGAATCGGCGAATACTTCGCCGTCCCTTGGAGGGGCAGGGTTTGAAGCCCAGCTCCAGATTTTTCACCACAATCAATTAAGAAAGGCAACTGTATGACCACCACCGATATCCACGGCGTCGACCCGCACGCTGATCTCCGCTTCTACGAGGAGGGCGGATGGACAATCGTTCCCCTGACGGGCACCTTCGGTGCAGAACTTAGCGGACAGCATCTCAGCGAGGCAGATCCGAATCTCGTACGAGAACTTCTCGAACGCCATCTCTTCCTTCGCTTTCGCAACCAGTGGCTGACCCATGCGCAGCAGTCGTCCCTCGCTCACGGTATGGGTGAACCGACCCCGGCCCACCCGGTGCTGCCGGGCCACCCCGACTTTCCTGAGATTCTTGAGCTAAACGGTGCCCTCGGCGGGAAGAACGCCATGTGGCACACCGACGTCACCTTCGTTCCGAGCCCACCAGCTATCTCGATACTGGTGAACGACCACACGCCCACTGCGGGTGGCGACACTATCTGGTCGGACACTCGAACGGCCTACGACCGACTGCACCCTGCGCTGCGAGCGGCGCTGGAAGAGCTTACGGCCGTCCATCGAGTCACTCCGTTGGCCTACTGGGGTGAACCATTCGACACCGCATTCTCGCGAGAGGATGCTTACGCACTTCACGAGAACGCACTCAAGATGAAGTCGGTTGAACACCCCGTTGTACGGGTCCACCCCGTAACAGGACGCAAGAACCTCTTCGTCAACCCGGGGTTCACCCAGCATCTCAACGGACCAAGTCGCATTGAGAGCACCCATTTGCTCTCTCTGCTTTATGCGCACATGACGCAACCCGAATTTGTTGTGCGCCACTTTTGGCAGCCAGGCGATGTTGCGATGTGGGATAACCGGGCGACGATGCATTACGCCGTGGACGACTACGGTGCCGCCGAGCGCCGGCTGCGTCGAATAACGCTCCGGGGTGATTTGCCCTTTGGCCCCCAGGGATTTGTCAGCCGCCTTGTTGAGGACCCACTGGTCGCGATTCGTTAGGCGTGCGACGGCCGGTCTCGCCATCCTCCGGGCATCGGTTGCCAGCTCGCACGCGTATGAACGGTCGTCGCATTTGGGCGGCCGTTCATACATCATGGGCACAGCCGAGCGTCGGACTTGCTCGTGGCGACGGATTAAGGCAGGCTCCGTTGCGGATGAAGTCTTCGGTTACTCGAAGTTGGCGAGGTCCACCCGAGCATCGTCAAAAAGCAGGGGTCTCACCTGGGTTTTCTTTTAGTGCCCCCGGCAGGAATCGAACCTGCGCACATGGCTTCGGAGGCCAATGCTCTATCCCCTGAGCTACGGGAGCGTGAATACGAGTCTACCGGTCCGTCCGAACCGGTTT
>Ga0007807_1000988_pt1 | contig 9449 bp, 12 predicted proteins | sample CryBogCBE12Aug09_FD_71220 | JGI IMG/M metagenome (GOLD analysis project Ga0007807, IMG submission 71220) | Freshwater microbial communities from Crystal Bog, Wisconsin, USA - CBE12Aug09 | ecosystem: Environmental > Aquatic > Freshwater > Lake | place: Crystal Bog, Wisconsin, USA | collected...
TTCGGGTCTTGGTTCCGTAAATGCTCTCGTTGCGGTTCTGAATACCCTAGCGAACCCCTAAAAGACGGAGATTAACCTATGGCTGCTGTATCCCCAATCACTCAGTTCCAATCAGGCTCGTATCTGACGGTTGCGGAATACAAAAATGCTCCTACGGCGATTGACTACTCTAACCTTGTAACTGGCGGTACTCAGGCTCAACAAGATGCCGAATTAGCGGCAGTTATTCAGCGCGCTTCTTCGTTTATCGATATTTATGTAAATCAGCCGCTTATCGCTCAGAATTTTGTTGAACAACAGCGCACTCGTATTACGCAAGAAGGTTTCATTGTTATTTCACCGGAATATAACAATGTGGTGTCGCTCAACGCGCTTTCTTATGGCGTAACCCCGACTACCTTGACGGTCGCTACGGCGCAACAGTTGGCAAGCTGCTGGTTCGAAAAGTCGCAGATCGTATTTCCACTATCGCAGCTTGGTATCACTTATTCTTCGCAGGGTCCTTTATCGTTCGGTTTCCCACCGGCTACTCGCTCGCGCGTGTATTGCAACTACACCTATGTCGCCGGCTTCTGTAATGGTTTGATTTCAACAGCAACCGCCGGACAAAGCCAATTCACAATGATTGACCCGATCGGCTTAACTCCGGGATGCCTCGTTACTATCTACGATGGTCAGAACACCGAGCAGGTAGTCGTCTCATCTAATTACACCTACGGCTCTAGCACAGTTGCTATTAACACGCCTTTGCGATTCACTCACGCTTCCGGCGTGGCGGTCGGCAATATGCCGCAAGCAATTAAAGAAGCCGCAATCCTCGTTACTACCGATTTCTTGAAGGTACGCGGAGACAACTCTTTGACTATGGCTGTTACTACTCGCGCTAGCGGCAGCACCAGCACCGCGAGCAATATTGGCTCCGATCTTGAACTCGCTAAGCATCTACTCAGTCCGTTCAGAAGGATGCGTTAATGACCGCAGGACGCGCCGATTTACGCTCCACACTTTACGCCTACCTCATGGGCGCAAATATTTCAGGGCTAAATCAGGTATTCACTTCGTTCCCTAAGCGCATTAACTTTCAGACTAACTCCCTTCCCGGACAATTAAGCCGCGCGGCGGTCGTAATCTTTATTCAGGGCGAGCGTGAAAAGCGTTTGGCTATTGGCGGCGCTACGAACGGATGGAAGCAAGTAGATTTCACCGTTGTTTTGCAGGTCTTTCATCACTCTTTGCAAAATTACGCTGAAGCCGCTATGGCAGATTTTGATACACTTATCGACAGCATCAAGAACACGCTTCGTGCTGACCATCGGTTCGGGGATACTTCCGGAGTCTTTGTTTGGCAAGGTGCGGAACCTGCGCTAGATGTTTTCTATGGTGAACCGGTATCAACCGATGTCGGAGCCACAGAAACATTCGCAGAAATCCGTTTTGATGTAACGCAGATGATTCAAGCATAGGAGAACTAATGGCAAAATACCAATACACAGGCTCAGGCGAGCGTGAGTTCCCTACGCTTGTTCTTACTGTGAAAACAGGAGACACTTTTGACGCGCCGGATGGACTGGTAGCGGCAGATGTAGTACCAGCAGGAAAAGTAACACCAGCAGCAGCCGCACCTGCGGTTGATTCAACACCAGCAGCCGCGACTGCTACAACGCAAGGAGCGTGAGATAGTGTCAGTACAAAATACCCACCGCTCGTATGTGGGAATCGCTAAAGAAACTACAAAGGGAACTCCTGTCGCTCCGACAGTATTTATCCCTGTTACGGCATCTAACCTAAAGCCCGAAGATAAGTACGGCGCGCTGTACGACACAGGACTCCGTGGCTCAAATGTAATGAATTACAACTACATTCAGGGTCGCGGTAACTCAACATTCGATTTCAGCGGCGCAGTATTCGCAGATACAATCGGCTTCCCAATCGCCGGTTTGCTCGGTGAAGATGTTAAGACCGGTTCAACCGCGCCTTACACTCACACTATTTCGCTTAAGAACACAACTGCTACCGCCTCTGACGCGCAGCCAGCTTCTTACACTCTCACCGACTACTACGCAGCGAATGTCCGCGCATACGCCGGTATCCAGTTCCACGATTTCTCATTGAAGTTCAACGCTGACGGACTTCTAGAATACGATGCGAAGTCAACGGGTTACCTCTCAGCAACAGCCTCAACCCCTACACCTTCATTCAGCACAATCCTACCTACCCCTGTTTGGTACGGAACTGTGTCTGTTGCTGGTACACAGATTTCTAACGCTACTGTCGGTAATATCGACATGAAGCGCGCTGTTACCCCAATTTTCGGTATCTCGAATACTCAGAACCCTTACTCAGTATTCGTTGGCGCTCTAGAAGTTACAGGCAAGGTTACTTTCCTCATGGAAAACGACACGCAGCTTACTAACTTCCTCACCAACACTCAGCCAGCGCTCACTTTCAACTGGGCATACGGAACCGGCGCAGCGGCTGTTCAGGTTCAGGCTACGCTCACTAAGGGCGCGTATACCGCAGCAATCATCAACCGAAGCAAAGAGTTCGTTGATGTTGAAATCACTATCAACGCTCAGGGTAACTTGACCGATGCCGGCACAACTGGATACTCCCCAATCAAGTGGACTATTCAGAACGCCTTATCTGCCGCTTACCTCTAAACTAGAACGCAGTAGGGATGGGCAGGTCGATCTTTCTGCCTCGTTAGATCCCGCATCCCTACTGCCCTTTTTATTTGCTAGGATAACCGTAAGGCAACTAACAGGAGGCACCAATGTCTAACAAAATCACACTACCTTCCGGCGGCACAGTAACTCTCCGTGACCCGTCTGAAATTAAATACAAAGATCGTAAGCGCGTTATCCGTGCTAGTGAAAGCGAAACCGGCGAACTATCTAAGGCACTTGCCCTTGGCGATGCTCTTATTGCCGTCATGGTTGAAGATTGGTCTTTCGGCATTATCCCGTCAATCAAAATTGAAGCGCTAGAAGAATTAACTCCGGCGGATTATGACGCACTCGTTAAGGCAACAGAAAAAGCCAGCGAATACCTATTCCCTAAACTCCAAGACAACGAGGCTAATAAGGCGGACACAGAATCCCCTTTAGGAAACTCGAACGACTAAAATGGCTCATGCAGGGCGGGTTGAGGCATGAAAACTTCACCTACCCCGATGAAGAATGGGCGTATTTTAAGTTCGCAGACAGGTTCGGTTGGACACCTGAACAGGTAGACAATCTGCCGGCTGGTCGCGCAGACTGGTTGTTGGCAATTTCGGCAACAGTTGAAAGCGTAAAAATGGAAGAAATAGAGAAGCGCAAATGAGCGATAACTTGCCGCAAGTCAATGCCGCTATTGACGCGCTCATGGTGCGGGTAGATGAAGGCATCTCGCGCGCGGGTACTCTCATATCTTTGCAATTACAGCGCAACGCAGTCGCTAATGCTTCTGAGGCTAAACACTCACCGAAAGAACCGCGCGTGCCTACGGTCGGTCCTAACCGCGTTACTGGTAACTTGGTCAATAACATTCGACCTATTCCGCCTATGCGCAAAGGGTTCGGTACTTACACAACCGGCGTGGAATCCGGCGCTGTGTATTCACGCCAGCTTGAAGAAGGCGGTGGCAAATGGAAGCAAGGTGTAAAATATCCTTACATGCTACCTGCGCGGGATCAACTGCTTCTTAGCGGGCAAGTATCACAAATATTGGCTTCTTCTATTGTGAGCGCGTTGAGGGGATAACATGGCAGGTGAAATTCCCGGATTAACCGTAACGGTCAATATTGACGCAAGCGGAGTCAGCGCCGGCGTTACCAAAGCGCGTGAAGGTTTACAGAGCATCGCTACCGAGGCTGAAAAAACGGGCGGCAAGATGCGTGAGTTCAAAGACCTTATGCTCGGCGTATTCGGTGGAAACCTTTTAACGCAAGGCGTAATGGGTCTAGAAAAAACTCTCAGCGAAATGAACCTCGCTGTTCAAGACGCGCAAGTAGAACAAGGTCGCCTCGCTACGGCTATGCAGAACGCCGGAGTAGCGACAGCGGCTAATACCGCCAAAGTAGATGAGAATGTTAAATCCTACGCAGACTTAGGTTTCACCCACGCGCAAGCTGCGCAAGCGATGGGTACGCTTATCACGGCTACGGGGAATGTTAAAGAATCCACAACTCTTATGGCGATGGCGGCTGACCTTGCTCGTTACAAGCATGAGGATCTCAACACAGCGGCGACTACCCTCGCGCGCGGAACGCAAGGCTCGGTTAAGGCGTTCAAGGAATTAGGTATCACCCTTGACACCAGCTTGCCGAAGAATCAGGCTATTGCTAAAGCGTTTGACGAATTAAACGCGAAAATCGGTGGACAGGCAGTTGCATATACGCATACTTTTGCCGGTGAGATTGCGGTATTAAAAGAACGCTTTAATGAAATTGCAGTCAATATCGGTAATGTCGTATTTCCTATTATCACGCGGCTTATTCAATTATTTATGGATGTGGCTCACGCGCTCGCGCCTGTCGTTGATTTTATTAAACAAAACGCGGCTGCTTTCGAATACCTCGCGGCTACCCTTGCAACTATTTTCGTAGCATTTAAAACTTATGAAACAGTAATGAATGTCTTTAAGGCAGCGCAGATTGGTTATATCGCTCTCACTAAAGGTATGGAAGCAGCGCAGATTGCTTTAACTTTCGCTACTGAAGCAGGAACCGAAGCAACCAAATCTATGGCGGCGGCTCAGGCTGCGCTAGATGCGGTAATGGAAGTTAATCCTATTGTTCTCGTTACGACGGCGATAGCAGCTTTGGCAGCGGCTTTCGTATTCGCATGGAATAAAAGCCTCGGGTTCCGTGAAGTCGTTATTGCTGTCGCTAAAGCCGGCGTAGAAGCATTCGGATGGTTTATTGGCGCTATTGGCGATGTAGTAACTGCCATCATGAAACTCGTAACGGGTCCGATGCGTTTATTCTTAGAAGCGCTCTCTCATTTGCCTATTGTCGGCGGCGCGGCTAAAGATGTATTAAATATCATTAACAACGGTATTCAAGATACTAGCAATTTCTTCCAAGGCGCAAAAAAAGATATCGATAATTTCGGCAATAGCCTAGACGCGTTAAAAAATAAAAAGATTTCGCTGCCTAGCCTTTTTGGCGGCGGCGGTACTACACCTACTCCGGGAGCAACTCCGGGAACCACCGGTATTGTCGGCGATGTTCCGGGTGGCGATACGCTGAAATCGGCTGCGGCTAACGCTAAGGCTATTCAGACCGAGTTAGATAGTTATCAGAAATCTTACGAGAAACTTGTTCAGACTCATCTCACCGCTATTGCTAAAGCAGAACAAACATTTGCAAAAGCATCTGAGGTAGCACAAAAAGCGCACACAGATGAAATGATTAAGATTCAACAATCTTACGATGATAGCGCGCTCAAAGCCAGCAGAACACTATTTGAAGCGCAACAGGCGGCTCAGGTTGCTAATAATGACGCGATTGCTAAATTGCAACAGCAAGCAGCCGATAAGCAATTAAGCATCGTTCAACAGTCTGAAAAATTACTCACAGATGAATTTGCTAAAGCGACTTCTGTTAATTTGCAAGATTCTTTCTTTGGGTTCGGCGGCGGTACTGCTTCCGGACTCGCGGCTAATCTTGGTCAGCAATTAAAAGCTGCTCAGAAATTACAGCAAGATGCGGCTGCGCTTGCAGGTAAGGGCTATTCACAGACATTTATTCAGCAGATTGTTGCGCAAGGTCCTTTATTGGGCGACCAAATGGCGCAAACCCTTATCAACGCGCAACCGGATGTTACGCAACAGATCGAAACTTTATTCGGTCAGATTCAAGACATTTCTACTAATGGGTTAAACAGCCTAGCCGCGCAAATGAATTCCGGAGGGCAACTTGCAACTCAGGCACTTACAGACCAATACAATCAAGTCGCGCAAGATTTACAAGTCAGCCTCGCGCAGCAGCAAACTTCTTTCCAAAGCGCACTTGATAAAGCGCAGCAGTCATACGCGGATACTATGGCGAACGCCGCGCTCACTCGTGACCAAGCCATCGCAGCTTCTAATCAACGCCTCGCAGACGCCTTGGCGAGCGCACAATCTACACTTCAAGATTCATTACTATCCGCGCAAGAAGCCTTTGATAATGCCGTAACTGATCTCGTAGACGCTACTACGGCTAAATTGCAAGCGCTCGGACAAACAATCCAAGAAATTGCTGCTGAACTAGCTGCATTAAACGCGGCGGCGATCGCGCAAGCCAATAGCCTGCAATATGTAAATACTGTACCGGTCGGGTTCACCGTTTCTTCATTACCTCAGACGGATACAGCCGGTACTACTTTCACCGGTGGAACGCAGCTTGATTCTGGAGCCATCGCCGGCGCTACCGATTCATCAGGTAATAAAGTCTTTATTCCGGCTAAAGGCGCTCCGCAAATTAACATTAGCCAAACTAACAACATTAACGGCGCTACTTCACCGGAAGATATTGCTAACGCAACTGCAAATGCTTTGACCTACGGGCAGACACAGAGTTTGCCTAGCCAAGCCACAATGACCGGTATTACTAATAAACTTAATGCTATGATGAATCGCGCAGATATGAGGGCAATGTGAGTACCGTAACCTCATTAAATTATTATTCGTTTGCGTTCAATGGGTTCGTGTTTGGCGGCTCTAACTCGCCTTATCAAATCCTTGCGGTAGACGGGCTAGAAGGTTTGCCTAATATCCGCAATCAGGATGATAACCGAGGCTATGCCGATGGTATGTTCACCGGTAACGATTTCCTTTCAGGGCGCACAATCACTATTACTATGCTTACCCTCGGCGGTAACGGCAACAGCGCACAAAAGAATTTCGACATATTGCAACGCGCTCTATTGCCGCAGCGCTCTGGTACTACGGTTCTGCAATTCCAGTTATCTTCTGCCGCCGGTTTGCAACGCATTAACTCTCGCGTGCGCGCGAACAAAACAATCGTAGACCCCGACTACACCTACGGATTCATCAAAAGCCAATTCACCTTCTTTTGCGCTGACCCTCGTTATTATGATGATGCGGCTCAGGTTGCTACTATGTCGTTTAACGCCGGTACTTTGGGTCGCACCTACAACCGCACTTACCCTCTTTCCTACGGTGGCGGTATTGCCTCAAATTACACTTCTATCGTGAACAACGGGTGGGCTACTACTTACCCAACGATTACTATTCAGGGTCCGATTAGAAACCCAATCGTAGGTAACTTCACCACCGGTCAATCTATCGGTCTTAGCGGTACATATTCGGCTACGGATGTTATCTACATTGACCTTGACCAAAAGTTAATTACCCTCAACGGCGTTTCGGCTAGAAATCTATTGCTAGGCGGCTCACAATGGTTCGCCGCGCCTCCGGGAACATCGCAATTCTTCCTATCCGGCACTAATACAATTTCCGGTCAAACCGTTGCTACTGTATCCTATCGTTCAGCGTACATCTAAGGAGCGTCATGGCATTAAGAACCCCACCAAGCTGGCTGCAAAACGGTAGCCATCCGGCGGAAAATGACCGCCTTACGACTCAGGCTATTTGGCGCACTACGGGTATCGTCAATGCGTCAGACATGGCTGTTAGCGCCTCTAGCCCTGCGGCTATGTCGGTATCTGTAGCGGCAGGTTGGGCAGCGATTGTTGGTACTTATCAAGCCAATATGGGTACTTATATGGCGTATAACGATGCCGCTTCTACCCTTACCGTTACTACGGCAGACCCGACTAACCCTCGTATTGACCTCGTAGTAGCAACAGTTTCAGATGCGTTTTACACCGGTACAACAAATACCGTAGCGTTCAATGTGATTGCCGGAACGCCAGCTTCATCTCCTACCGTACCTGCGACCCCTGTGAACTCAATCGCGCTCGCTAAAATCGCCGTAGGCGCTGCGGTAGGTTCTATTACTAACGCCAATATCACCGATCTACGCGTAATGGCTACTACGCCATTTAACTCACTCAGCCTCTTGATTAATAATCAAACTGGCACCTCGTACACATTGGCAACGGCTGACGCAGACAATCTCGTTACTTTGAGCAATACCTCGGCTATTACAGTAACCGTTCCGCCTAGCACTTTCCCTGTCGGCACACAGATTACCCTCGCGCAAATCAACACCGGTCAGGTAACAGTTGTTGGCGGTAGCGGCGTAACAGTCAGCGCTAATCCCGGACTGAAAATCCGCGCGCAATATGCCGCAGCTTCATTGGTTTGTATCGCTACCAATGTGTGGCTACTAATTGGTGATATAACAGCATGAGTCAGGCAGCCCTAGTACCGGTCAATACACCGGCGTTCGCTAGCGCTCCGACACTACCTACGCTACGCGCCGGCGATCTTTATTACAATACAACTACTGGTTTACAGGTCTATAACGGTTCAGCATGGGTAGCAGTAGCGAGCGCCGCTTTGCCAACTGCCCTAGATGCCGGTAGATTTGATAGTATCGCTCCGTACGATGGTGGAGATGCTACGACCACCTCGACACAATCTTTTGATGGAGGCACACCGTAATGGCTGTAATTACACAAATTCAGATTCGTCGCGGTACAGCCGCCTCTTGGACTTCTACTAACCCTACCCTCGCTGCTGGTGAGTTAGGCGTGGAAACAGATACTAAGTTGGTTAAAGTCGGCGATGGTTCAACGGCATGGACTTCGTTGGCTTACATTAACCAATTCCCAATTCTTACAACTAACGCGCAATCCGGCACATCCTATACATTGGTGCTTACTGACTCAGGTAAAAGCGTAGAACTCAGCAATACTTCTGCTATTACCCTCACCGTTCCGCCTTCATCTTCGGTTGCTTACGCTACCGGCACTCAAATTACTTTGCTGCAAACTAACACAGGGCAGGTAACAGTAGTTGGTGGTTCCGGCGTAACCGTAAACGCTAATCCGGGATTAAAGCTGCGCGGACAATGGTCGGCGGCAACACTTGTTTATCGCGGTAGCAACACTTGGGTATTGTTAGGAGATGTGACTGCATGAGTCCGCTTCCAGTATTCGCCGCCGGTTCTAACGCTGCTCATGGTGCTATTGTTCCTATTGCCAAATATGTTGCTGACGGTACAACCGTAAGCCCTTCATTTAGTAATATTCCACAAGGTTACCAAGATTTAATGTTAGTTTCTTCTGTTCGTTCAAGCGCAACTACTAGTAGCCTAGTAAGTCTTTATATTTTACCTAATGGAGATTCTTCAAATAATAAATCTGTAACAACATTAAATGGAAATGGTTCATCTGCAGCTTCAGCCCGTTATACAACATCACCATTTGAATATAGTGCAAATGTTCCAACTCAACAATCAGCGCCATTTGTTTTTGGAACTCAAATTACACATATTTTAAATTATGCCAATACAACAACATATAAAACAATATTAACGCGATGGGCTTGCG
>Ga0007807_1000991_pt1 | contig 9443 bp, 9 predicted proteins | sample CryBogCBE12Aug09_FD_71220 | JGI IMG/M metagenome (GOLD analysis project Ga0007807, IMG submission 71220) | Freshwater microbial communities from Crystal Bog, Wisconsin, USA - CBE12Aug09 | ecosystem: Environmental > Aquatic > Freshwater > Lake | place: Crystal Bog, Wisconsin, USA | collected...
TTTCTGCACCGGCTGCATCTGCGCCCTTTGCTGCACCGGCTGCACCAGCGCCCTTTGCTGCTCCTGCTGCTCCTGTTGCTCCTGCTGCTGCTGCTGCTGCGCCGCCCCGCGCTCCTCAGTTTGGAAAAAACCAGGCAGTATTCAATCCCAGCGCAGTGAATTATGCAAATAATGCAAGTTTGGGAAGACATTCCAATGCTCCTTCCTTTAACAGCAAGGGTTCTGGCAATTACGGTGTAACTGCACCAATTCTTGGAAAAACGCGTAAAGGACGCAAAGCGGGTCGCTCCACCCGTAAGCGTCACCGCGGCGGTGCCGTCTTGTTCCGTATTTCATTAGCGGGCGTTGTAAACTGCTCTACAACGGGCACCTGCGATGTTGCACAGTTTGATATGGACGAGAATGGAAACACTTACCCACTGAATAATACAACATCGTCCCAGCCCTTTGCGTACCGTGTTTCACCTTATTTGAGTCAACAGGCGACAAAGATTAAGCTAGAGAGTCCGGTTGAACGGGCAGCAATGCCACCGGATAAGTTTACTTCTTTTGGTAAGATGGACTCCAAGGCGTATAGTTTTATGAAGTATTACGAGCGGGCTATTCGCGGAGATAGCGGAGCAAAGGAGATCACATCGCCCGCGTTTTACCGTGCTTTCCTACTCGCATCAAGTTCTAATGAGAAACAGGTGGATACACTCTTCTGCACAGATCATTGGAAAGGTATCATGACTGCCACGATTCCTTATGCTCTCTTACAATTTTTGTACTACGACTTGAATGGCGGAAATAAGAGCCCTGCCGCGGCGGAGGAGCTCACGCAAGTTGCATCCAAGTTTTTATCCAACGATATTGCAAAACCTTATGTGCCAAGTGGTGTTTCTGTAACAGAATTCTCGCAACTTGCGTTTGTAGAGCCCAAGACGCTGGCGTCGGCGTTTTGCGCAAATCTCACCACCGGTAAGCGTACGACTTATGTGGAAGATCAGCAGAAGGTACTCAAGAACGCTCACCAAAAGCTGCGCCGCATGTACGATGATCAAATGGAGGCGATTGAGAAACTCATGTTCAAGATGCTGCGTCTCAAGAATATGGGATTACAGGGTGGTCTCCAGTTGCGGCTTACGGATGTATTTGTGACCGATCCGGCGGGCGCGGAGGTTGTATTGGATAGATTTGTCAAGGAGGGACGCGAACTCCTCGCAAATCATTACCTGAATGTGGAATCGGTGTATAAGACGGCAATTAAGGAGTTTACACAGGTGAGCAGAGGCGAAATTCCACGGAGCGTGACAGCAGCCCCGGTCGCACCGCGGACAAACACAAAGAATAATGCGCCAAAAAATCCCATCGAGTTTGGCGATCAAACATTACACCAGAATGCGTATAAGAGCAGTTGAACAGTTGTCATAGTATGACACAAATTCAATGCGTGGCGCCGTCTGCTGCGGTGGTTTCGGTAGCATCAGGCGGCGGCGTATCTGGAAACTTATGCATGCGAATTTCGCACGAAATCTCCCAGAGCTCTTCAATCGTTTTTACAAGCGCCTTACGGTCAAATGATATATGCTCTTCAAAAAAGATTTTACAAAGTCGGTGCGATAATACGCTCAGAACCATGTGCGCGCCGAGAAGTTCATCTTTGGACATCTCACGCATCATATCTTCAACGCGTGCCTGAATACCGTACATACGAATACTACCCATCATATCTTCAACGCGTGCCTGAATACCGTACATACGAATACTACCAATATCCTCTTGGTTTAACGCCGCCTGGCGAGCGGAAGCAAATTCGGCAAGTTCATGTTCATCAAACGGCGGCGGCGGCGGCGGCGGCGGCGAGGGCGAATCCATGGTTATTCATTTCACCCCGCGCCGATTTTAGACCGATAAAGTAAGAAGCCATGTCCTCTGAACCGATGACACTTAAAAATCGGTTTCGTAATGCTACACGCCGCCTTAAGCGCACCTTAAAAAGCGGGGTGTGTATGGGTGCGCGACCCATTCGCAACAGTAATATTGGAACGGAGTCGTCACAGTGCGGCAAATTTGCCCGATTTAAGGATATTGTCCAAGATTATCGCCGCGACCCCAATCCAGCAGTAGCACAACTTGTTAGAAATCTAGATGGTTCTCGGCGGCTATTTGAAATTGTTATATCACGCCCTTACAATCCATCCAACGAAACCCAGGAGCAATATATAGATCGTATTAGTAAATTTATTCAGCAGGCGCACGGTCAACGGGAAATGTTTCAAAGAGATAATGTCATGATTCCCGATACATATGCGCAACTCAAGGATGAACTCGGTTATTTTATTCCATTTATGTTTAATTATTATATTGAACTGTTTGAGGAACTTCTACCCACTGGAGTTATTAACACTCATCTTAACTGGGAGGGGCGATCCATGAGTTCGCCGTCCAATGTATCTCGTATATCCTATGGCAGTAATAATTGGCTGGGATCTACGGGTTCTACTATTACAAACAATGCAAGTGGAAGTAATGAAAGTATACTCACAGGGAAGTGGTATCCTAAGAGTGCAGCAAGTCAAATTCCCAACTGGAAGGGTGGTAAGCCTCCATGCCCGCCAGGTCAAACACGGAATAAAACGACGAAGGAATGCCGAGATAAGAAGGGAGCGAAGCCGCCGTGCCCGCCGGGTCAAACACGAAATAGAACGACGAAGGAATGCCGTGATAAGAAGGGTGCGCGCGAGCCTTGCCCGAATGGCGAAACTTTTAATCGTAAAACAAAGAAGTGCCGTCGTATGATGAAACGGGGACCGAAGAGAAAGGCAACACCGTCGCAAAATAAACCTGTGATTAATGTGAGCACCCCGCTGTCTAGAGCGGCAACGCCATCGCCGTCTCTGTCTTCGTCTTTGTCTTCGTCTTCGTCAGTTGCGAATAATTCACCGGCGACTGCTCGGTCGTTCTTCTAGTCCGCGCAGATCTAAGCAACTCGTCCTCCCATCTGTTTATACACCTCTACAAGTGAATCAAACGGAATCCCGTTCACCTCACATATCGCACGGATTCGCATTTTTCCGTTGTAGTGGCATATCCACAGTCCGGCTGTGAACATTATCTTTTTTCCGTAGATCCGTATCTCTTCATTTAGAATTTGGCTAGTCGTTAGCGGTAATTTGAAATCAGTATCTACATCTTCAACAGTCTCATAGCACCGCTGGATTGGACTACGCTCTACAAACTGTCCAACTACACCTGATAAATCCTTATATACAATGATAGTTTCTATCCATGTATAATAGTCACACCCCATGTCCTTTTCTTTTCTACTATTCTCTAGAGTTTTATAGTCTTAGATCGCCAGTTTATCCACTAATTGTACACTCCTCTTTCGCATCTGTTTGCGCCTTTTTTGCTTGATGATAATTTCCGATTACCTTACTATTTTTCTCTTCCAACTCGGATCTATATTTAAGTGTCTTTTGTATTTCACTATGCAATGAAGCTATAAATTCCTTTTTCAGCGGGGCATATTTTTCTATCATTTGTATACGCTCTTCTACACAAGCAATATATACACTTATTAATTCTAGTAATTCTACTATACGCTTATGTAAGGTAGAATATAAATCTGCCATTTCGCCTGCCAAACGCGCTCTAGCTGTCCAGGCAAATTCAGGTTTACTCGTAAATACTGGAGGTTGGGTAGGATCTATTTTCTTTTGAATATTTTCTTCGATAGTTTTAATATATGTTTGAGCCTCGTATATTTTATTTACACGAGCCTTACATTTTTCCTGAACAGCATATAATATTTTTGTAGTTTCTTGCTGGCGGATGACATTTGATGGATCCACAACGGCGACCGGCGGCGGGGGTGGCGGTGGGGGCGGAGGCGGCGGAGGCGGCGGAGGAGGTGAAGGTGCCGACATATGTTGTCCACATGTTCCACAAGCAAACACAGGAGCGCCACGCGGAGGTTGTAAATGTGTTTTACATTTTGGGCAGGCAACTACAGGAAGTGCCGGTGATGGTGTAGGCTTAGGCGCAGCTGCAGGCGGTTTTACATTATTTCTCCACAAAACTCCCTTTTTACGGGTATTATGAATAGTTGCCCCAGTACTACTTGCATTACTGTTGTTACCGCTAGTGTTACCATTTGTGTTATTTCCGCTCGTATTACTATTATTTTTCCACGATATTCTTGGTAGTTTGCCTTTTCGAATTCGTTTCTCATTTCTAGATTTGCGGCTGGCGGCAACAACTTTTGCCGTACTACGACGATAGTTCGCATTTCGAGCAGCGCGAGTCGCCGGTGTACCTGAACGCACCGCCCTGTTATAATTTCGTTTAATCTCGGCATAGATGTTCTCTTCATAATTTTCTAATGTTTTTGACATTGTCACCCTACTTATCGGGTATATTAATTTTAGACACTAATTCAAAATGAATCTTTATAGACTCTTTTTGAATAAATATAGTGAATTTATCTACGGTTGTTTTTAGAAGTGCGGCGGCGACGGCTGCGACGGCTGCGACGGCTGCGACGGCTGCGACGGCTGCGACGGCTGCGACGGCTGCGACGGCTGCGACGCGCTCTACGCCGTCTGCCACCATTCTGGTTCCACTCTAGATTTCATCACGGACCGCCATAATTTCACAGGATCCAAATACCGGTGGCATGTAATTGTAAATATGCCAGGAATGAACCCCGCTATGACCGTACCGCCACGGTTCTGCCCAACTGGGACGCGCTTCGCCTCCCAAATAGCCGCTGGACGCAAACAATAACGAATCCTTATAGCCCACGCCAACCGATTCAAGAACGTACCGAAATCCACGGGTGCCGGCGTTGGGTTTGAGTTTGCCGCCGACAAAATATCCGCACCAGATCACTTCAAAAATCCGTTCATCACCAGGAATGGAACGCCGCCGAGTATTTGCGACAACAACGACCTTACGTAGCTCTGCGTCTACATCGGGACGCTTCTTTGTAACCCAGACATCAATATGGTCGGTACGATTTATAGGTTTTGTAGACACAATTTGCGGGGGCGGTTTTCCTTCGCCCTCATTCATCATCCAACTACGAAACGACATTTGCCACATACCGCTAAAGTGCGACCACTCCATTTTCTCACAGCTGATCGAGCCGACCAGTTTATTCGTCGGCGCCATTGCGTATGTATCGGTTCGTAGGGCGGTGCTAAAAAACGGTACAGACGCAGTTTCGCGTGCCCAAAGGTGCGCCACGGGCAGCTTCATTGATGTCCAGCAATCCATCATTCCAATCATGTAGCCGGCAACACCGCGCGAACGCCACGCCTTTGCCAAACAGAGTCCCTCAATAACGCGCATAGCACCGTAGTTTAGCATTGCCCCTGTTGATAATTCGGTGTTTCCACCCGAAAACGGCGCACTTACAATTGTAGCTACAAGTTTACCCCCGTTGTCAAACGCTCCTAATACGATTACGGAGGCGTCTTTCAAATATGCCGAAACCCACGCCGGTTGGGCATCCATGTACCAGTCGTCGCCGCCGTACGACGCCGTCCAAAATGCCGACAATGCGCCCACATCATCAATTGTTAGACGCACAGGAGGGGAAAGTCCTTCGGGCGTTTTAGGTTCAGCGGGAGGCTTCAACCGCAAAAAACGGGATTGTCGGTCGGTGAACCAAGTGTCAATCCATCGGGGTGCGGCAACAGTTTTTGACCAAAACGGCATCTTACTTAATTACAGCGCGGTGTCCTTATGTGGACCCGACAAAAAATGAAATACGCACTACAAATTGTTATAAAGGCAATGCCGTATTACCGAGAGCCAATCTTGCTTTCTAACAAATTGTACGACGAACTTGATGAAGAGGTAAGAAAATCGTTTCCTAACGCATGCGTGCTTTATATTGAACGCGTAGTGAATCCTGAAGTTCTAACACGGTACGAAACATTTGTGGGGGCAAATGATGTAAAAGAGATGCGCCTATTTCACGGAACCTCCGCAAAGTCTATCGCCTCCATTTGCGAGACTGGATACAAAAAATCGTATAATAAGGTTTCGGCGTATGGGCACGGGACCTATTTTGCGCAAGCCGGCTCTTTGAGTAAAAACTACACCGATATTACCGAGACGGGTGAGAGTTTCTTATTTATAAACCGTGTGGCAGTAGGTGCGGATACGGGAGGCAACACTGCTGCCGGCATCTTTGTTATCAAGCACGACGAAGCGGCGTATCCTGAGTACCTTATTTCGTTTCATAAGAACGCTAAGTAGTCGCCGTGGGCGCCCTTTCAGCGGCGACCTCGATGGCAATAGCCGCTTCCTCTCGTAGGTAGCCCTGTATGAGCCTCATAGTATATCCAATGTAATGTATGATAGAGTACTTGTATTTTGTAACAACTTTTATGTCACACGTAGAAGAATTTATCTCCGTAATAAGGGTGTCTAGCATGTCGGTTGCAGACTTTACATGTGCATGAATTGACTTGACATCGTTTGCTCGTCGCTCCTCAAACAGCTTGATGTTTACCTCATGCCTTGCATCTACATTAAGCATGTAGGATTCTACTTTACAGTTGAACTGCTTGCCAATGGTCTCATACGACTTGTTACAGAACGCCAGTAGGTCTTTGAGTTGCTCTTTAATCTTATATGTATCGTGTGCCGGTTGTAGAAGCTGGCGAAGAATATCCTGACCTCCACCTACAATAGTTTCGCGAACCTGTTGTACCGCACGAATATATCTGTACTTTTTCTCCGCCTGCTGCATCTTCTGTTTCCACTCATCCTCGGTGATCTCTTCCACAAGATAACGAACACGTAGGATACGATGCGCTTCTTCTTCGGTAATTCTAGATGGGCGATGGTCCTGCTCTTCTCGTAGGATGCGCCACGCTTCTAGCAGCCACGCCTTTGTAGAACGGGGATTGTGCGTGTCTAGCACCATATGTATCTGATCCTCGTTGGCAACGTCGCAATTGAATACAGGAGCAGCGGGAAGAGGAGCTTGATTGTTGCGGCGCATCCACTCAAAGTAGTGCGGGTTATGAATGGGACCGATGACAATTTGTCCCGTTGTCCAACTGAAACCGGTGTTACACCCTGTACACCACATCTGGTCGCATCCCTGAATCTTCCAGATACGAATGCCGCACTTGGGGCACGGCTTGGTTTCGGCAATAATCGCCGCCGCCGATGCTATATTGTCTGGATGACAGGTGTGAGCGGCGTCTTGACGGGCGCCCTTGAGTTCGTGGCAATCCTTACAGGTGTACTTATTACACATACCACACTTCCACGCCGTGCTAAGAAAGCCGCGGCAATCTTCTGCGGGGCAGGGGCGAATAAACGCCACGCGGTGAACAATGGGCGCGGCGTCTCCGTTGATGCGGATGCGTCCAAAACTTTGAACTGTGTTCTTTAGACCCCTTTGTTCCGCAAAGGTCGTATTGTTTTGAATCAGTTTATCTCTATATAGAATGTAATCTCCATTTATTTGTGGCATAGTGATGTATTTACTAACCGCTACCTTGTATGCCGCGGCATCCTCCTGTGTTGCGGGAAGGCGCGACTTTTCCCTGTCGTAAAGAATCTGCTCGCGGTGCTTCTTGTACTGATTGAAACGGAAGGTGGCGGTAAGATGACTGTCTAGGAAGTCCCGCGTCCAGCGAGACTCACACGTAGTATTGACGCATTTTGGATCATCGGTAATGTCGTTAAGAACATACTGTTGAAGGCATCCGCGGCAGATTGATGTAGTACAGTAGGGGCATGTGGTCTTGGAGCGCGTTGATTTATTGAAGTCTTCGAAGCACACCACACAGGAGGACATGCCTGTTTTTGGATAGGCTAGTGTGGCATCATTTTTTCCCGCAGAAAAATTGACTTCGTCTAAACGGACGGGTAGAAATCCACCCGCACTCATAGGATGAATACCGCTCCCGTAACTTTACCGAATTCTCCCATCTTCCTCTCTTCTACCCAAACCGCCGCACAACCATCAGTCATGATGTTAGATGCACAGACAACCGTAAAGAGTCCAAATCGCTGTTCCCACACCGAATGTAAGGCGAAGCTTCTTCTCAGCGATATGGCGTGTAAATGCGGTTACCGTTATTGTATGAAGCACAGGCACGCGGAAATGCATCAATGCATTTTCGACTACCGACAGGCGGGTTATAAGAATCTTTCCACAAGTCTTGTGAAGTGTGCGGCATCCTCGCTCAAAACGGTTATCTAACGGACAAAACAGAATAGATACTGATACTCGTAGCCGATGGGCGTGAGATCAATGTACTGCTTATAGGTAAATCCGTTCGCCTCTATTTCGCTAACGATTTCGTCCATCTTAGGCATACGAAGATGGTGGACTTGGCGACGCTTTTTCTTACTGTCCTTGAAACGGAACTCCTCGCGGAACTCCGCGCGGTTTTCGTCTATATTGAAATCCGCTTCGTACTCAAACTTATCAAATGTCACCTTGCTCCGGGTGATACGCTCTTTGGAGTATTTTTGTACACTGAAAGCGACAAACGGTGATGCCGCCTCCAAAATGGGGTCAAACTTCTCGCGATTTACGAGATGGACGACAAAACAACCGCCAGGCTGGAGCCAGTTGAAAATATTACGGAGCACTTGGTCTTTATCGCGTAAATAGTAATATGTGAAATAGTACATGGTTGCAAGGTTGAATTCACCCGCTGCGAACGAGCCGATGTTTTCCGCCTCCTTAACACGATAGTCGTTCTTAGGGAAATTCTTGCGTGCAACGGCAATCATAGCATCGGAGGCATCCATGCCGACTGCCTTGCCGACGCCCGCCGACACAAATTCGTTCACATCGCCGCCTGTACCACAGCCGATATCTAGAACTTCAATCGTCTTTGCCTCGGGGCGGAACCCTTTTGCCCACACAAGTGTCAAGCCGACCTCCTGTTTATGGCGCACGGCACCGTCCACAATCGTATCGTAAATCTTGGCGTAGAACTTATCGTAGAGCGTTTCGTTTCCTAGAATAACCATATCAGCGTCGGGCGACCCTTCGGGATTTGTAAACGCCTCCAGATTATCCAGCTCCGACTTACGATTTCCTATCATTGACCAACGGATATATAAGTAATTTGCTAGGAGTATGGAGATGATGACAACTAATACCACCTGGATAGTATCCAGCGCATCTATGCCTTCAAACCATTTGATAGCCATTCCTATTAAAGGCTCTCAAAATACAACAGGCGGCTGCGGACGCGACACACCGACACTTTTCGCAAGTTACTATAAGATATGGAGCCGAAGGCGACGAATAAACATACACTGTGTGGTTATGCGTGGTCGGATGTAACCAGTGCGCTTACAAAAGCGATTGGTGGCGGAGATATGACACGCGCTCAGCGTTGGGCAGCGGAACTTGTGTGTTCGGAGCAGGGATTGGGAAAATTAGAGGCAACACTTTTACACGCCTGGGC
>Ga0007807_1001005_pt1 | contig 9390 bp, 9 predicted proteins | sample CryBogCBE12Aug09_FD_71220 | JGI IMG/M metagenome (GOLD analysis project Ga0007807, IMG submission 71220) | Freshwater microbial communities from Crystal Bog, Wisconsin, USA - CBE12Aug09 | ecosystem: Environmental > Aquatic > Freshwater > Lake | place: Crystal Bog, Wisconsin, USA | collected...
TACTCACTCAGTAAAATTTCTGAAACGTCGTTCATTTATTACCTTTGGGTTGTTGTGGCTGTAGTTTTGCCTTGAGAACGTCTCCCAAGACTTGTTCATGGTGCATCTTGCGCTCGTGCTCGTGTTGAGACAGAGTGTTAGCTGCGTCTAGTCCATGTTGCATTTTTCTGGATTTTTGTTGATCCAGTACTGAAACTGCGTGCTTCATCGCATCCGTGTCGATGCGTTTTAGATCTATCTGCTGCTGGGCTCGGGCTTTCATCGCCTCAAGCTGCAACTGCTGTTGCTTGATCTGCAAGTTAGCTTGGTCAAGCTGGGCTTTCTGCTGCTGGGCCTGCGCCTTGAGCTGCAACTCTTGCTGCTGCATCTGAACCAAGGGGTCTTGTTGTTGCTGTTGAGCCTGTTGTTGCTGAACTTGAGCTTGGTTTTGTTTGAGCAATTTAGTTGCTGCGGCAGCGAGGAGCGGTGCCAACTTAGCCTCGACTTGAGGATCCATCGGTACATCTTCTCCGGTGTCATCCGTCTGGGGTGGAAGAGCCACACCCAAGTTCTGCTCGATCTCCACTCTGTACTGGAAGCCCAAGTGCTCGTTAATATGAGCCATCATAGCTGACATCAACTGCTGAGCCATCGGGTTGTTCTGCAACAACTGGGCAATCTTGGGATCCTGCATGGCTGACATGTGCACAATAATATGTGCTTGGTGATCCTGATACTGGAACGCTTTGACGGGCTTCATCATGAGCACGTTCTGGTTCTCCGTCACGGGATCCATGGGCTTCTGGTCTTCTGGCAGGGGGATGAGCTTGTGGGCGTTCTTGATATTTAACACGTCGAGCATCTGGCGATACAAGAACGGCATATTAAATAACTGAGGTTGCTGTTGTGCAAGCTGCATGACCGCTTGGTACTGCACAATTTTCTGCGCCATTGTTGACGCGTTAGGGTCAGACACAGGAATGACGTCCACATTCTCATAGTCAGACTTCTTAGCTTTGCGGCTACCTTCCTCTGGCTCATAGTCATAGTCCTCCGGTGCATACTCGGCAATGATGCGTTTGAGAAGTTTAAGCTCTTGCTTCAATGAGAAGTGGATGCGAGCCTGAACAGCACTCATCACTTTTAATGTTCTCTCAAGGATAGCTAGCGTTGTACCCACTGGGGCTGCGGCAGACATGTCACTGACTTGCAAGTCAGCGGTGTTAGCAAATCTGCGGCCTTCTTCCACGATCTGATTGAGCAGGGCCATCAATACTTGTGAGGGCTCCTTGTATGGGAGCGGCATGATGTTGTCACGCATGGTGCCACTGGGCACGTCCACATCCCTAAACTCTCCCGGTGCTATCGGCGTGTCATCACCCTTGACACGAAGTCCACGAGTCTTAAAGCCGCCAGGCAAATTAGCAAGGGAGCCAGCGTCAACAAGCTGACGAATAATAGATGTTCCAGACTTAGCATAAGCACCGATCAAGTGGATTAAACCAAAGCAATAAAAGCCAAACCCGGGGATATAGCCGTAGTGCACGAAGTGTTGACGCTTCAACTGGAGCTTGTCGTTTTCTTCCCAGTTTCTGCGAATAGACAGGATAGTCTGGGTGCCCTTCTCAATACTCACCACGTATGGCAGCGCAATACCGGTCTCCTCGCCACGCTTGTTCTTGTGCTCGTGTCCTCGCAAGTCGAGGTTAACGTGCATCTCTAAAATCTTGTAACGGTCATCCGATACGGCCCTGAAGCCCAGTTTCTCAGCGATCTTCTTCTCGATCTCGTCGAGTACCATCTCGGGAGCCCCCAAGTCCACATCCCGATAAAAGCCTGACGCTTGTAATTTAACGAGGTCATTCTCTGTCTTCCTCATCACATGTGTGATACGCTCAGCGCTCTCAAGACTTGACGCGCCGTATGGCACCACAATATCTTCTGCGGGTACATATAAAGATACTTGTCTGCCCAGTGTGGGATCCTCGTATACTTTCTTGAACGCATTACCTGCAAGGCCCAGACCCCATATCGCACGCTCTGTTTCAGGGCGGTACTCGGGCATCTTCTCAGTCAACTCATAGTTCATGTCATCTTGGACACGAGTTGCGGATTCTTTCTTCTCAGGTGTTTCTTTACCAATGATTGTTGTCTTGACTGGCCCGCTTGCTGGGAAGATAGACATCATGGTCTCAGCTTGGAACTTCACAAGAGCTTCTGCCAAGAGCGGGTGATACACACCGCATGCGCCTTCCCATGGCTCTGCTCTCTCCTCAATCTTCAATCCTAGAAGTTCAAGGCCATCAACGTAAGTCTGCAACCAATCTTTACGGGCGGCAATGTCGGAGTCAAAGTCTGCAATGAGCTCGCTTGCCAACATCTGCAAGGTCTGCTCGTCCATGTCTTCAGCCAAGTTAGCATAGAAGTCCTCGCTCTGCCCGGGCTCCATGTCGATCTCCATGCCATCAATGCTCATGTGCACGGACTCTGGGTCTTCAATCTCGATCTCAATATCTGGCTGCTGGTCTTCTTCATCCATACCCATGGGGGCTTGGTAAAGTGCTTTGTCGATTGTCATGGTGTTTCCTTAGTAGTACCCACGGGTACGCTTGGATTTAAAAAACTGGATCTCATCGGGCTCATCACTGGGCAGACGGATGAACCCACCTTGTCTGAATCTTGCCAAGGCCATGGTTGTGGAGTCGACCAAGTCATCATGACTTGTGAACGGAAAGCCTGCGAGTTCTTCGACGACTTCTTCTGCCCACCGTGTCTCGGGCACCCACACAAGACCTGACCTGATGATATCTGCTACCGCGTTGAGTCTGGCTAACTTATCTCCAGTGCCTCGGTGCGGCGTGAATTCTTGAACCGGTATACCGGTGCGTCTGATCTCTTGGTAGAGCTGGGTTCCTGCTGACTTCTTCTCCACAATGAACGAGTCAGGCTGCCACTCTTTCCACTCTTTATATGCGAGATCTTTTAGTTCAGGGAATTCTAACCGCTTTTTAATTGAGTTGAGAAGTATTAAGTTGTACGCACGGGTCTCATCGTTCATGAAGACCCCCCACGTGGTGAGCGCTGTATAGTCAGCACGGTTGTGCTGTTCAGCCGCTGCGTCCAGCGACATAATTACATACTCACAAGGAGGTGGCGACTCCGCTTTCCATATCTGCCAGTACTCCCTTTTAACCACCGCAGCTTCTTCACCGGTCGGGTTTTGCTGGTACTGGGCGTTCCACTGGAACAGCGGCATGGATGCTTTAGTTCTATTGAGTGCTGTGAGTGTATAGAACTCAGGCCATAACGCACGGGCTTCTTTTGTGCCGTCATTGAATATAGCTGGAAACTCAACCACCTCGTACTGGTCAGCCTCCTCATTCTGGGTCATGTCTTTGACCACACGCCCAGTCAAGTCATCTTGGTGCCACCTTGTTTGGATGATCGCAACACGACCACCTGGCATCAGACGGGTACGAGCACCATAAGTAAACCACTCGTACGCCTTGTCAAACACATCCAAGTTACCATTTATGATGTCTTGTTCGTTATGGGGGTCATCAACCAAGAGTAAATCCGCACCGCGCCCAGCCAGAGCAGACCCAACACCGCAAGCATAATACTCACCACCAACATTGGTATTCCAACGACCAGCAGACTTATTATCAGTGGCCAACGAGACTGTCGGGAATATCGCCTTGTATTCAGGATTGTCAATTAAGTTCCTCACTTTCCGACCAAAGTCAACGGCCAAATCTGTGGTGTGGGACACCATTAGAACCTTTTTATCAGGGTATCTACCTAGAAACCAAGCCGGAAAATAGATGGAAACAAGCTGACTTTTACCGTGTCTAGGGGGGATATTGACGCAAATTCGGTCTTTTTGACCGTGTGCAATGGCCATTAACTCGTCTGCAAGCACCCTATGATGCTTACCAACCTTATAATCTGACTGCATTTTCTTGCAAAACTCGATCAAATCATCCCTACAAGCCGCACTTTTGCGCCTTTTTTCCAGCTCATCGGTGATTAAATCAATCTCTTGGGCTTCTTCAGGGGAAAAATGATCTAAATTGTCCAGTAAAAACCGCAATTCTTCGTCTGTCAGGTCAGAATAGTCGTTAATCTGGCTGTACATCTGCGGCTTCTTCGGTCAAACCAAGGGTTCTGTCAATGTCAACGTCGATTACATCCTGAGACGCACGCAATCTTTGGATCTTTTCACGCAAAGACACCACCAATTCTTCTTTAGAACGGTGCGTGATGGTAACTTCTGAGCGTTCTGTGAACAAACCCACGTCTGTGATCTTACCTAACAGCTCTAAAGCACGGATCCGCACGCGTGGATCAGGGTTACTCGTCTCAAGAAGTAGTTTGTTTGTTACTACAAGCCGGATCTGCTGGGCGTTATCAACGACCTTTATAGCAAACTCTTTTAGTATGGCATTGACCGCTACATAAGTAGCAGGTTGCAGGTTATGAACCTTCTTGGCAATTTGTTTTTGTGCCTTGACTTCATCTTCTGCAAGGGCGTAAGCAAGCACCTCGGCAACTGCAAGGTCTTGTTCTGTTGGCTCAGCGTCTAAACCAAGATACTCAGCAGTATTGGTGGCAGCTTGAGCTCGCTCTTTGAAATTTTCTATACCGACGTTTTTGTCAGGCATAGGAATCCCAATGTCGGGTTCGATGTTTAGTTCCATGTCTAATGTCCAGACAAAGTTATAGGTGTTGGTGCTCACATAAAGCAGTGGTTTAACTACGGAGATACCTTTGCAGATACCCTCCCAACGGCGCTAACCCGTTGCACACCAACGGGCCGAGTATAACTAAAATTTTTTAATATACAAAATTTTTTTGATGGGGGTACTAAAAAGACAAGGGGGGTGTTTCCTATAAAGATGTTTTGGTATGAACAAAATACCGTAAGCCGGCTTATGGGATGGGGGCTAAGCCAAACTCAAAAAATTGGGCTATGAGGGTGGAGAATAGTAGACCTACACGCGCGATGGAACCATTTCTAAAAAAGGGGGGGTGGGGTGGTCGAAGTCGGCTTAGAAAATCCAAAATGTTAGTCAGCTGACTAACATATCATTCTATTAAATGATATCAAATGTTATTTAATTCTATTATCCCTTGACATCTTATGATGTGTGAGATACAGTAGAGGCTCAGTAGTTCAAAGGGTGTTTTATCTCTACTACTGAATCAAAGGAACTAAAATGAGTACAGTAAAAAGTACAATCGTGTTAAGTGAGAATGGGGTTAACGTGTTGGCTGACACAATCAAAGCTGATCAAGGCGTCGCTAAAAAGTGGAAAAAGTGTAGTGATGTTTTAATGAGTGAGGGTGTTACTTCTTCAATGCTTGTAAAGCCTAAGAAGGGCGCTACAAATAAGTTTGAAACATTGCACAATCAGATCAATGCGACGATTGTCAGCACGTTTAATCAAACCGTGAAGGACATCTTAGCGAAAGACGTTAAGACCCTCAGCGATGAGCAAAAAGAAAGCCGTCGCTATTGGATGAAACAAATGGGGTCTTATTTCAACAAGATCGCTAAGTACTTGAAACAAGCTGAGGATAATTTGCACAATGCCGATAAAGGCCCGAAGACACCTAAGTCAAAATTTGAGAGATACCATGATATGTTAGTGGATCTCAAAGAGTTTTTGCAAAAATGGGAAGAGCCCGAGATCAGCATAAGTGTTGCAATGGAAGGCTTAGAGATAATGCAAGCGGCTTAATTTTCTAGCCTTTAACCCTGACTTCGGTCAGGGTTTTTTTTCGCCTAAATTTTTATAGGGTAGTCAACTGACTACCCATTGATACCAGTGACTTATTCAGCGTGACACATAGGGCGAGCGAACAATCTAAAATTGGTTTGTTTAACTGATAGACTGCACGCAGTCTATCACTATTTTTTTCGGTTGTCAAATGTTTTTTGTTAGTCAACTGACTACTGGATTGATACCAGTGACTTATTCAGCGTGACACATAGGGTAGCCAAGTGTTCGGAATCGGCTTGCTCAACTGATAGACTGTGCACAGTCTATCACTATTTTTTCCAATCGTCAAGCACTTTTTTAATTTATTTTTAAAAATGTTAGTCAACTGACTACCATAACGATACCAGTGACTTATTCAGCGTGTAGCACAGGGCAATGTTCGAACAATAGGCTTATATTGTTCGGAGCTAAGTTGTTGATTTTAAAGGAAAGTTCGTTTTGTTCTAATGTTCTTGGGTTTTTTGGACTTTGGCAAACACAAGAAGCCAGTGACCGGCTTGGGCACGATTCCCTTTTTATCACCGCAAAAATATCCCTGCGTAGTTTTTTGGCTAACTATAAGAACATTAGAACATTACTTATAAATCAATAACTTAGCTCCGAACAATATAAGAACATTACAAGAACATTAAGAACAATACATATATTAAATACATTAGTATTACTTTATAAATACCTCTGCTAATCATTGCTAAACCTTACCACAGTTTACTTGACTTTGACATCTTAACGTGTTATAATATGTATTGGGTTGGTAAAAGAAACAAACATATTGTTCGTGCCGTCCCAAAGTTAGTCAGCTGACTACTTATCCAGTAAACAACTTAACAGGAGTTATATCATGACAGCAGTAAACATTGGTCAGGAACAAAACATTGACCACACCATCACCGATGCAGACTATGACCAAGCGGTCAAACTGCTAGCCCTTGCCGACCACTACATGTCCGAGGGTCAGGAGGGTGACGCGCACCATGCGTTGATCACCGCCATGCGCATACTAGGTATTGAGGAGTTGCACGCATGAAGCCCAAGCACAACTTGTACGAGTTAGTCAGCAGACTACTGTTCTTAATTGCCATTATCGTTTTAACCCTTGACCTTACATTTTGGAGACCATGATGAAAACAGTATGCAGAGAATGTGGCGACACCATTGCAAGCAAGCGAGTCAAGCTCGGATACAAACTGTGCTTATTTTGTGGTGAGGAGTTTGCCCGCCAACGCAAGTTCACCATTGCACCCATGCACAAATCAAACTACATGCTGATCACCGACCGCACCGACCTGATCGGTCTTAACAACAAAGGAGGGCTAGTCAAATGATAACAAGAGAACAAATGGAGAATGCGGGCTATACAGTCCTTGAGAACGGCGGGCACGTCGTAATGTCTCCCGAGGATTTACCACACGAATGGGAGTTTATGTGCAAAGCGTTTGGTGTAGACCCACGATGCAAAGAGATGGTGCTCTGCGTATGCGGAGTGATTGAAGTTCCACATGAGGAGAATGAAGAATGAATAGCAACTTATTAGATGAATACTGCCGACTAGAGTTTGGCCACACCGACTGGGAGATGGATTTCAGGGACGGCAGTTTGATTGTTATTTTCTACGATAAGCCCCGCGCTGAGCGCACGCTTGAGGAGGAGAACAATGATGAGTAGCTTAACAGGACAAATCAAATACATCAACAGAAGACGTTATTGCGTGATCTCTTATACAGATCATGACGTGACCCTGATGTCGATGGATGAGCGCAAGTACATCATGACTGTGCCACGCACAAAGATGTTCGGCTTATCAAAGGGTGAGTAAGTCTATCAAACACTTGACTTATGTATCATTCTGTGGTATACTATGTATTGTTAGTGAGAAAGCGTTAGTAAATTTTTAAACAACAGGAGTTAAACATGACAACAGTAAATTTAGGTAGTCAGCAGACTACAGTTCCAAGCATCAGCAGTTCAGCGATGCTAGTCGAGTTGAACATCAGCGTGTGGACAGGACGCAAGTTCGACAAGGGTGTATCCAAAGAGATCGACCAACAGAAACACACCACAACTCGTGCCGGTAATTACAGCAAGAAGTTATTCGCTGATGAGCCCATGTTCGATGCGATACAGAAGTTTGCCGGTAATGCGAGGACGTACCACTACCATGCAACGATGCCATGGTCAGACTCAGGTCTGCGTTTACTCACAACCCCAATGTACTTTGATTACAACAAGGAGATCACAGGCATGCAAGCCGAGTACGACAAATTGGTCGATGCGTTTATGTCAAGCTATGACAAGTCAGTCATTCAGGCACAGATGAAGCTAGGCACATTGTTCGACCCTAATGATTACCCCGATGCCCAAGTGGTGCGTAACAAGTACAGATTCTCAGTACGATATTCGCCAGTACCCGAGGCGGGAGATTGGCGGGTAGATGTGAACAACGACGCACTTGCACTACTGCAAACAAACTATGCTGAGAGCTACAAGGCTAACCTAGAACAAGCGATGCGTGAGCCATGGGAGCGCATGCACGAAGCCTTACAACGCATGAGCGAGAAGTTATCAGGTAACTCTAAACAGATATTCAGGGACACACTTGTCACAAATGTCGTGGAGATGTGTGATCTATTGGAGAAGTTCAACATCACAGGCGACCCGACAATGAAGCGTGCCAAGGTAAAGATTGAGAGCGCACTCATGGGTATCACACCCGATGCGCTACGAGAGGACGACCACTTGCGCCTTGACGTGAAGTCTAAGGTCGATGGGTTGCTCAAAGAGTTTCAATGGTGAAACTTATAGCCCTCGGGCTATAAGTAAAAAGGGTAATGAGTGTTAGTAAGTTAATTTAATCAACAGGAGTATTTAAAATGTCTAGAACACAAACCGCAGATCGTTTATACGCACAAACATTGGACGAGGTCACCGACTCCATCATGGCAACAGGTAGTCTGCTGACTACATTGGTGCAAGGCCACATGGGAACTGGTAAATCATCAATCCTCAAAGTTCTTGCTGAAAGATTGCCCACACATGTGCCATGTTACTTTGACTGCACAACCAAAGATCTCGGTGACTTGATGGTTCCAAAGATCTTAGGTGTTGACGATGACTCTCAGTTCGTCAAGTTCGTACCCAACGAGGAGATGGGTATGCACCACAGTAAGCCGATCATCTTAATGGTTGACGAGTTCGGTAAGGCTAACCCCTCGGTCAAGAATGGCATGATGCGTATTATGTTAGAGCGCACCATGGGTACAAAGAAGTTACACCCTGACTCTATTGTGTTTGCCACAACTAACCTAGGTGCAGAGGGCGTGGGTGACATGCTGATGCCACATCACCGCAACCGCATAACCACAGTACGCATGAAGAAACCGACCGCAGTTGAGTGGATAGAGAACTATGCGTTCAATGCCGGTATTCACCCCTCATTGATTCTATGGGTCAAGGAGCATGGCGAGCAGTTGTTCCAGTCATTCGAGGACGTGGAGAATCCCAACGATGACGTGGGTGGTAACCCATACATCTATCACCCACAAGCCCCGCGCCCCGCGTTTGTCACACCAAGATCTTTAGAGTTGGCAAGCCATTGGCTCTGGGCCAAGGACAAGATCAGCGACAA
>Ga0007807_1001011_pt1 | contig 9355 bp, 10 predicted proteins | sample CryBogCBE12Aug09_FD_71220 | JGI IMG/M metagenome (GOLD analysis project Ga0007807, IMG submission 71220) | Freshwater microbial communities from Crystal Bog, Wisconsin, USA - CBE12Aug09 | ecosystem: Environmental > Aquatic > Freshwater > Lake | place: Crystal Bog, Wisconsin, USA | collected...
ATTATATTCGTCAGTACGTACAATTACACGTCCTTTTGACAAAATACTTAAATGGGAATATTCATGTTTGTGCATCCCAGCGGCATACCCTTTTGGTATGTGCATTTCTTTAGCATAAAGACCGTCTGAAAAATGATGTTGGGTTCCCAAATCAATTTCAAAAATACCTTCATTTTGCTGGAATTGTTCGCTTGGTTTCATGGGTTGTAATAAGGCACTTTCATTGGTTTACCGTTAACAACAATATTAATAAATCCGGCTGGGGTTGAAGGCAATGTTTGATTGCCAGCGGTGGCCGTTGTAGCTGAAGTAAAGTTTAATATATTTAACAAATACTGTTGCCATACCCTAGTTGGTCTTTTGGTTGTTTGGTCCAAAAACTCTGACTGTGGGTATGGGTTATTTTGGGTACTTGCGTAAACGCCTTGATTATTGGCCATTAGTTTGTTCCAGCACTAGCTTTAAGGTTAGCGGCAATAATTACCGGATTAATAGGGTCTGTAACCACTACTTCAAATATGCGGTCACGTGCGTACCCTAATCTGCGCCAAATAGCACGGTTTTTATAAGCGCCTTGTTGGCCAATAGAAACCCAATGTTCTTGGGACCATGTAGAACCGCCATCATCTGACCAACGCAACATAGCCTGTGGATTTGCGCCGGTGGTAATAAGACTTGATACGCCAGCAATAGCAATACCAGCAATAGCAGTTCCAGCAACGGCATTTCCCGTTACTTGGGTAGAAGTAATATTTCCTTCTAAACCAATTCCAGGCTGAAAATAAATCTGCAATTCATTAAAATATTGACGTTGATAATCGCTAACTAAATGTGGGGCGCGGCGTACACGGCGAATTTCATTGCCATTATCTGTGAAATTCGTTGGGTCTAATTGATAAATTTGGCCATTAGCATAATCACCAACCAAATTCATGTTTTGAAAATTGGCATGGCAATTAGAACGATGACGATGGAAAACGTTATTAGAATCAACAGAAAGCCATTTATGCCACATATTTGTGGACATATCGTAAACCCAAGTTAAATCAAGTGTTGGAAATGAAAGAACATAACATTCATGGCCTTCCATTTGATAAGTGTAAGCAACTGCATCTTCAACGTATTGGTCAACTAAAGTGTTTTCTACGGCATGGGTACTAATACGGGTTGGCACGTAGCCATTCATCATCATGACTTGGGATTGGCCGCGAATATTGCGACTTAAATAAGCAAATGAATTGCCAACCCTTGATACTGAAAATTTGGCCACAATGCCGTGCTGGGTTGATGTTCCAGGAATACGTTGGAATGGAAACGGAAATAAACCAGCATCAATCCATACTTCAGAAGAAGCTTCACCAAGCAAATAAACTTCACGATGGTCAACAATAATAGAAACTAAATTGTCAGGTGCGCCATCTTTAGAACTAAAGTTTAATTGATTAGAAATTGGTGAAAGAAGGTTGGAACATCCCCATTGTTGGGTTCCAGGACGGTTATAAACAAAATAGTTATCAACAATGTCAACAACATCCGCACCAGTAAAAGCGCCATCGCTAGACGGCAAAACACTAAAGTTAAGCGCATATAAAGTTTCAGAACCTACGGTTTGTGAAGCACTAACAACATAAGAACCAGTATTTCCTGTACCAGTACCAAATGTTAATGTTAGGGTTAACCCTGTACCATTACCGCTAGTAGTTGTTGGCGCTGGTGTACCAGGGGTTACTGTATAAACACCATAATTGACTACGGTCAATCCTGTAACTGCACCGCTTCCGCCAATTGAAGCTACTGTATATGTAGCTTGTTGACTATAAACACCACCAGTAACCGTAATAGTGTCACCAACGGCATATCCTGTTCCAGCGGCAGTAATGCTATAAGAAAGTGCCGCAGAGCCGCCTAATGCCGTAATAATGGTGCCAGCGGTTACGCCAACACCTTGAATGGTTTGACCAGGATATAAAGTACCGTTAGCAACCGCCGTAACAGTCAATATATTTCCTGAAATAGAACCAGTAATTTTGGCGCCCACCGCTGAAGAATTAAATACTTCAGAAGGTTCAGTTTGATTAATATTAATTGTATAAGTACCAACACCACCAGTTCCAGTACCAAGGGTAGTAATAATAGTTTCAGCAGTAACCCCTGAACCAAACAATTGTTGTCCAGCCGCAATTGTTCCTGATTTCATTTTAGTTACTGTAAGGGTTGTCCCTGATACAGAACCAATAAAACTTGCTGAAGATGGATTAGAAATGCGCCATGTATAACGATAAGCGCCATCTGTAATGTAAACGTTTTGACCATTATCAGTAATTCCAACAATACCAGTAGCGGTATTAAGATTTCCAACAATAATTGGGGTCAATGAAGAATTTACAACATATACATAACCACCGCATACTACAACCATGTATTGACCGCCTGAAACCGTACGCATACCACGTACTTGGGCTTGGTTGAGGGTTAATACGTTAGTAAGTCCTGGCGTTGGATAAAGCGCTACAACCCCGTTTTGACTTGGTTGTTTTAATGGGTCAATTTCAGGACGAAAATTAATACATTCCTGTGCATCTTGATAGATGGACGGGGCTTCATAAGAAGGTCCAATAAATCCAAAATCAGGCATTTTGAATCCTTATGGTGTGCCGCCGGCAGTTGTATTCGCTAGTGCAATAAAGTTTCCACTTGTATCAAGTGATGCAACGTTTGTACCGTTATAAGTAAAGTAAAGTTTAGAAGCGGTTGTATTAATAGACCAACTATTAGGCAAATTAATAGAAGATGGTGAAAAATTAGTAACAGTTAAGTTTGTTGTAACAACGTTAGTTGCGTTAACCGTTGTTGGGCTAATTGTTGAAGAAGCAAAAACACCGTTATAAACGGCATTGTTTACATCATTTAGCCATGCGGCATATATTACGGTTGAATTATCAACAAAGTTAGTAGAAGCCATATATTTCCTATCGTAAGAATCCACCGGTCAAAATCCAACCAGCATCTTTTTGGCGGCCAACTAACAAAGCATCACTAAATACAGAAGCTTGAATTGGGCGCATATTTGTACGTTTTAAAGTAGCTTTTGCTTGTGCGGCATATTTGCTAATTAAAGCCATTGTTGCTGGGTCGTTTTTGCCATACATAGGCATTAAACGTTCAGCAAGGCACCAGCGCAAACATAACTCATAACCTTGTGGCAATACGATTGGGTCATAAATAGTGTTGTAACGGGTAAACAATGTGTCTGCAAATATGTGCATTTCGCCCTGTGAAGGGTTTGGCCATACATAAACGTTGCCTAATGGGTCAGAAGGTTGGTAATACATTGCTTTTGGCCAAGGACCTGATAAGGTCTTTAAACCAATCATTTCATAATTTTCCAAATTGAGTACGGCAACTGGGTAGTCAAGGCCCCCGTTAACAATAGGAGTGCCATTAGAATTAGTGTTAATCCGCACAAAGCTAGACTGAATAGCAAGAGGGCGCTGGTAGTAGCCATTAATGGATGTTGAAGCAACCGTTTGGCTGATATTAACCAAATAGGTACCAGCTTCCGTAACGTTTGTACCGGCACCCGAACCAAAAGAAGTAATAACTGTTCCACTTTTAACCCCAGTTCCGGCCAATGATTGACCTAAAGTAATCGCGCCCGATGTTATTCCAGTTACAGTTAATATATTTCCACTAATAGAACCAGTAAAATTAGCCCCAATTGTGCCACCAGGGCCGATTGTGTATTGAATTTGACCTGGTGTAATTGGAAATACAATTTCAGTCTTATAACTGACCATCATGGATTCGTTTGACCATTGGTCAACCATTCCATTCATCATTTGAAAAGCATCTGCGGCCGCTTCGGCGGTAGGTGTTTCGCCGCCAGCTAATGCGCCAATATCCTTTAATGCACCGCTAATAATGTCAATTGGCTGGGCCATATTATTCCACCGTAAATGTGTTAGCTAACCATGGAAAATCCACTTTTTTAGCGGTTTCAAGGGCTTTTAATTGATTTTCAATAACCAATTTTATAGGATTTATGTCATCCTTGGTAGTGTCTTTTTCAATCCATTGAACCAAATCTGATTCAACAATATCTGCTAAAGTTTTATTTACTGTTCCATTTTCAAAATTATGCTTACCTTCAGATTCAACAGTATTAATGCTATCTGTTCCTGTTAACAAATAACGAACGGAAACCAATTGGTCGCCATTTGCAAACAGTTCTAAAAATTTCCACTTAAATTCCATTTTTATTTCCAAATTACTTTAGGCAAACTAGGCCATGAAGGATTAGCAACAGGATTAATTAATAAATCACGTACCAAAAAACGATAATTTAAAAATTCTTGTTTGTTTACAAACTCTACATCAGGCAAAATTGACCAATCTGTTTGTGCTAATAATATTTTTGCCTGTCTTTTACAAGCATTTTTAGCCATTTGATTTTGTGTTTCAGGCCACAAATTGTCTAATTCCTCTTTAGATGGCTTTTCTGAAGAATCATGCCAAACAAGATTTTCATAATTATCGCCATTTAAAGACCATTCTTTGCCAACATAAAAAGTTGAAAGAATGAAAGAATAATCAATCATGCGGCCACTTCCATTAATGTAATGTTACTTGCACCTCTAGCGGTATAAGTAAAACCAGTAGCATCCGCACCAGTTCTATTTAAATAAGCAGTTGCTCCTGTTTCAACGTTCCATTGAACTGTATAAGTAAGTGCAGAAGTAGTTGCTGGATTATCTAAATAATGCCAATTTACACAAACTGATGAATTAGTATCTGCTGATGACCTTTGATTATTAACTGATGCAGAAGTATATCCTGATGCGGAAGCACCAACACCCACGGGTGTGCCATTTCTATTTAAAATGTAATAACTTAAAGCTTGATAAGGATTGCCACCAGCTACCAATTGAACTAAAACTAAAATTTTGCTTGTAGAAAATAATGGGGTAATGGTTGCCGAAAGACCAGCGATAGTAACTGGAGTTGTAGAAGTTGTAGATGTTGTCGTATTAAGGTTTGTGCTTACAACTTGCAATATTTTTGATGCGCTAGATTGCGTAGTTGAATTAGGAAAAGTTATAGCAGAACCGCCTGTTGTAATTGACATAATTTACCTTAATTATTTATTGATACCCAAGTTTTGGTAGATTCATTCCAGTTATATGGACCGCCTGTGGTTGGCATGGCAGTTGGGGCTTCCCATAACCAAGTTGTTTTATTTAAAGTCCAAGATGGGTATGGTTGTGATTCATAAAATACATCATTAGTTTTGTCGTATGTGTAACCAACGCCAGCATAATTTCCACGTAACGCTACGCCACCATCGGGTTGTCCATTAGGACCGTAATGAATACCGCCTTTAGTGTTGTATGAAGTTTGAATCCATTCACCTGGCGATGTATCTATAAATGTTTTAAAAAAATCTTCTTCTGCCACTATAACGTTGACAACAGTTCCATTTAATACTTTTGCGTAATGGCTCATTTTTATTCCTTTTTAAGCAGTATATGAACCAGCAGATTTAAAAATCATAACTGTATTTGAACCATTGGTAACAACAGTAGGAGAACCAGTAGTTGTTCCGGTGTAATTGGCAGTCGGTACAGAAAGAAGTACGCATCCTGAACCACCAGCCGCACCAGCCGCAGAATATGCGCCACCACCGCCACCGCCAGTATTTGCCGTACCAGCAGTAGCAGTAGTGCCGTTTGCACCAGCACCACCACCGCCTAGTCCACCAGCTTTACCACCAGTATTCCATGCGCCACCGCCGCCACCAGCAAAATAAACAGAACCGCCTGATACTTGACCAACAGAAGCAGAAGTAGCTTGAGTTGTAGTAATTAATGTTGTTGTTAAACCATTTCCACCAGCACCGCCTTGCGAACTACCGGCCGCAGTACCAGCCGCACCAGCACCACCGCCACCGCCACCGCCTGAACCAGTTCCAACACCGCCAGCATTTCCTTGACCTGAAGTTCCAGCACCAGCACCGTTGTTGCTATCTGAACCGCCACCACCTGAACCGCCAGCTTGTCCTGGGTTGCTTGAAACTGCACCTGAACCGCCGCCAATAGCAATATTTCCAGCAATAGATGAACTTCCACCATTTCCATTTGGGGGGCTAGTGCTTGCTGGGCCACCAGCACCTACAATTACTGTATAAGTATTGCCAACAACAAGTCCAGCAGTAGCAGAAATTAATCCACCAGCACCACCACCAGCAATATTTAAAGTACCGCCACCACCACCAGCAACAACTAAAATTGAAGCAGAATAAATTGCAGTATTAGCGATTGTTATTGAACCTGAACCATTAGTGATACCTATACCTGAACCAGCGGTTAAAGTTGATCTTGTGAAGCCTGAACCATTGCCAATATCAACTTGACCATTAGAAGGGGTAGAAGTTAAACCAGTTCCACCGTTTGCTACGGGCAATGTACCTGATACGCTTGAAACACTAATGCCAGTTAAACCTGATCCTGAACCGCTAAATGAAGTAGCGGCCAATGCGCCGGTAGAAGGATTAAAACTTAATTTTGTAGAAGAAGTTTTTTGTGGCAAGTTACCAGTAGTTGTTGTAACCCATGTTGGATATACAGTTGCATTGGTACTTGTATCGTCTGTAATTGCAGTATTTGTAGCATTGGTTGCAGTTGTTGCGCTGGTTGCTGAAGTTGCGGTAGTTGCAGTTGCCGCATTGCCACTAATAGAACCAGTAATTGTGTTTGCAAATGACCATACACCACTAGATGATACAGTTGCGTTATCTGCGCCACTATTTGTTACAAAACGAATAGCATTAGCGCCAGTTGTTCCAATTGCTAAATCAGAAGTTGTAGAAGTCAAATACACCATGTTTGGCGCGTTAAAACTGTTTGTTCCAGCAGTTCCAGCCCAACCGCTACTGTTCATACCAAAGTCACCGTAATAGGTGGTTGCGGTAGTGTTGTTATTTCCTACAACAACGTCAGCAGAAGCCGTCGCACCAGTATTGGTGTTTTGAATTTCCATCTGAATGTAAGCATTTTGACTAGCTTGCATTGTCAAAATATGGTTGCTATCGGTATAGCTTAATGTTCCATAACTATATGCACCGGTTGATGATGAACCGGAAGTTGTTCCGTTTGCAACAAAAGTTCCTGAAGTTACAGAAGTAGCAGATGCCGCGCCCAATGTTGGAGTTGTAAAGCTTGGACTTGTTGCTAAAGCTACTACGGTACCAGTACCGGTTGTGGAATAGCTTGTACCCCATGCAGAACCAGTTGAATTAGCAATACCGGCACTAGGATAAACCATAGTTGATGCGGCATTAATAGTAATTGCAGTAGAACCGTTATAAGTTGTACCACTACTGAATGTAATGTTTGTACCAGCAGTTAAAGCGGCCAAATTGGTACCCAAAGAAATGCCTGAAATAGTGCTATTGGCTAATTGGGCGTTTGTAATTGTTCCGCTTAAATCAGTTGTAGGGATTTGTGAAACTGCGGTTAATGCGCTTGTACCGCTACCTTTTACATATCCTGTCAATGTAGTAGCGCCAGTACCGCCATAGCCAACGCCAATTGTGTTAGCAGTCCATGTGCCAGCAGTTAATGTACCAACGCCTGTAATGCCTGTATATGAACCGCTAATATAGCTAGAACCAACTGTTCCGCTAGTAATTTGATTACCGGCAATAGCAATGCTTGTATTTGTTACGCTTGATATTTGGCCGCTTGCATTTGTAGTAATTACAGGAACGCTAGAAGCAGAACCATAAGTACCAGCAGTTCCAACTGGCGTAATGCTAAATGTATAACCAGTTAAAGTTAAACCAGTTCCAGCATTATAAGTTGAAGAAACGCTAAAGTTGCTCCAATTCATTGCCGTGGTACCAAGTGTTCCACCTGGTTGTGCCGTGCAATACCATGCTGAACCAGTTTGTGAACCATATTCAACAAACACTAATGCGCTGACATATTGCGCCCAAGTTGTAGAACCAACCGCATAAGTCCATGCGCCAGCATTTACTTGATAAATACCGTTTTGTGATGCAGTAGTTTGGTTTTTAACCAATACTGTATTACCAGCAACAAGACTTACTCCATCAACCGTTTGCAATCCTGACAATGAAGTAAGGTTTGTAAGTGTTGCAACTGTTACTGGATTTTTCCAGCTAATACCAGCGGCATAAGATTGAAGCGTTAAATAGTTAACAATATCTGTTGGACTAGAAGCATTGGTGCTAATAGTTCCAGTTGTAGTGGCAATATTTGTAAAAACACCAGTAGAAGGTGTTATTGAACCAATTGGGCTACTGTCTAACGTACTGTTAGTAATTGCTAAACCTGATTGAACAGGATTAGAAGTAGCATAAAACGGCTTACCTTGGCCAATAAATGTATTAAAACTGCCGTCCAGGTTGAAATACGCTTGTACCGGCAGTAAATTCTGTACCGCAGAATTTGATGGTGTAGTCATACTAAACCTTAATAGGCAATACAGTTAACTAGGATTACATCACTTGCTGACATTGGTGCCGCGGCGCCAGTTGTTACTGAAAAGCTAGTAAATGTTACTGAAGTTGTTGTGCTTCCAGTTAATTGTAAAAATAATGTAGAACCGCTTGTTACGTCAGCGGCAAAAGCTAACCATCCATTTGGCGCGGTTGGAAGTGTAATCGTTCCGCTTGAAGCACCGCCCGAACCAACAACAATTTTAAATACAAAAGTGTTTACGGCGGTAATTGTTGGACTTGTACCAAAGCCTGAACTAATTGTAGGCAATGTATTTGAAGTAGCAATTAAATTGCCGCCCATAGACAAAGTTGCTGGATTTTCGGTATTACCGCTTAATGGTGGTGAAAATACTGCACCGCCAGGACCAATCAAACCGGTGCAAGCCCCAGCCGTATTAAATGTTGCCTGTACTGGCAGTAAATTTGTTACTGAACTATTTGCTACGCCTGGGTTTGCCATAATGTTTCCTTACGATTGGTCTGCTACTGGCATTACATACAGGGTTCCTGAAGTACCAATTGCGGTAATTGAGAAAATCTGTGGAACTGCAATAACAGTAGGTTGTGACATTGTTACGCCTAATACAAACGATTGGCTACTATTTCCACCAGTAGGCAATACTGCGGCCGGTGCAGAACCAACGCCCTGAACAACTGGGGTAATGGTAATTGCAACCGGTGTAGAAGCAGTATTTAGAAACGCACAATAGTTAATTTGGTCGTTGCCGCCTGGGGTAATGGTAACTGCCGTTGACGATGTTCCACTAACGGTAATAGCCGTTGTAGGTCCAATAAAACGATAAACGGAAGTATTAGCCATGATTAAACCGCCGT
>Ga0007807_1001025_pt1 | contig 9302 bp, 8 predicted proteins | sample CryBogCBE12Aug09_FD_71220 | JGI IMG/M metagenome (GOLD analysis project Ga0007807, IMG submission 71220) | Freshwater microbial communities from Crystal Bog, Wisconsin, USA - CBE12Aug09 | ecosystem: Environmental > Aquatic > Freshwater > Lake | place: Crystal Bog, Wisconsin, USA | collected...
TTGAAACCAAAGGCAATCTTGTAGGATTTAGCACAGATGAAATAATCCGTCTTTGGCGTTTTGACTTTACCACAGATAGAGATAGTTTGTATGAATCCAATGGTGATGCTGTGGGCTGTCTAAAACAAGACTTTCACCTAGTGCCTTATATTAGCGGATTAGATGAAATGATGGATCAAAGATATGCTGTATTCAATACTCAAGATCCTGGAAAAAACATAGCATTTTATAAAAAATGATTTGTAATAAATAAAGTTGTAGGCAAAATATCATTATCTAGGCACATAACCAATCATACAATAGGCCCAGCTCGGAGCGAGCAAAAAGACTTATAACATTGGAGAGCCTATAATGGCCCGAACAGCAATAGCTAAAACTGAAGCAGTATCACAACTGGCAACACTACCTGAACGTGTAGCTGTAGTTGAAACCAAAATACATCAAATAGAAGAAAAAATTGACGATCTTAAATCAGACGTCAAAGAAATGCACGACTGCTTGGACAATACCCGCGACATATTAGCCAGCAAACTCAAAGAAATGAGCGAAGAGTCCACCAAACAGCACGATGAACTAGCTGGCAAAATAAAAGATCTCTACACAGTAAAAAACAAGGTAATGATGTACAGCATGGCTGGGCTGGCGTTTCTAGCTGGCACAGGTTGGATACATGCCGCAAACTTGCCTAGCATATTAAAGTTTCTAGGCTTGTAATTCAGTTAAATACTGAATGAACTTAGAAGAACTAATCGATCCTAATCCTCATCATCACGAGCTTAATCCTGTACTCTGGGATAACAATAAGCTACGAGCAGAAATACGCCATAAGCTATTAGAAATAGCACGTCACTTTGCTCTGTACCTAAATGTACCTAGATTATATCTTAAAGATGTAACTCTTAGCGGATCAAGTGCAGGTTACAACTACAGTGATTACAGCGATATAGATTTACACTTAGTTGTAAACAAGCTAGAAAGCGAAGAATTATTTACAGCCAAAAAGAATTTATATAATAGCCAACACGAATTGCATATACAGGGTATTCCTGTAGAACTATATGTACAGCCTGCAGATCAGCCACATCATTCAGCAGGTATATATAGTGTATTGGACGACAAGTGGATTAACGAACCCGTACATGAAGAACCTACAATAGATCCAAAAGAAATTAAAAGTAAAGCACGTAATTATGCCGGTAAGATTAACCTAGCCATACGAACTAACGATATTGCACAGTGTCGTAGTGTTATGGATGAGCTTAAAAGATTGCGTAAAGCTGGTTTAGAATCGGGCGGTGAACAAAGTGTAGAAAACCTAGCTTTCAAGTTGCTCAGAGCTCGAGGACAAATTGACAAATTGCGTAAATACATAACTAAACTAGAAAGTGCCGAATTAAGCCTCGGAGAACACCATGAAGATTAAACAAATTGTAGAAACTTTTGATCCAAAAATTGAAGCTAGGTATGGAGATATAATCAGCCAAGCCCTTAAGGGAGACTTATCTCAATGGCATACCCTTGATAAAGACGAAAAGTCAGTGATCATTAGAAAAGCCGGCGACCCTAACTATGCACATGAGGTTTATATAAGGAACGCGGATCCAGATAAGTGGTTCCAACGATACATTAGCAAACTTCAGGGCATGGCTCCAGAATTACAAATCAATCAAAATAATCAACAATACAATGTAGCGGCTGGACAACAAGATAATGAGTATGAGCTGTCTCTTGGTTCTGAAAAACGCAAAGAGCTAAAACAAAAAGCCGACGAGCTTGCTGAAATAAAACGTGAAAAGTTGCGCAACGAACGACTGGAAGATGAAGCTATTGCATATAAAAGATTTAAGGAAACTGCCGAACGTAAAGCTGCAATGGCAAAGATACGTGAAAAATACGCTCATGAATTGGCTTTGATTAATACCGAGCATAGAAACAACATGGAATCTATTCGCACTAACAATGCTCATGAAATACACTTGATGGATAAAGAATTAGAAAAAGTAAAAACTAAAAATACAAAATATCATCATCATCAGCACCATCATGATGTTAACGTTCAGCAACCAGCTCAAGGACCAAGTCCATCTTACGATAGCAACATCATAGACATTACTCCTAAACCATCACAAATTGGTCATGCGCCGTTATCACTGAACGAGTCCATGAGAAGACTAATTAATTTAACAGAGAACAACATGAAAATTAAACAAATTACAGAAGGACATTGGAATAAACCACCAAGTGGCTGGGGACTATCCCAAGCTGATCTTGATCAAGCACAATCACAAAAAGATCTTGCACTTCCTAGTAACCCGCATACTAAAGGTACACTTGAAGGTGAACCGTTAAAAGCTGGAGACATAATTGGAATTCGACCACACATGGCAAAAATGATGCCTGCCAAAGTACAAGTTGTTAATTTGATAAGAGACGGCCATTCTATTACCATTAAGCATTTGGGCCAGCGTCGTCAACATACAACCACAGTTGACACAAGAAAAATGGACATACAAAACCCATATCGCGAGATCCACGAAAAACCAATATCACAAATGGACGAAGACGGGGTAACTGTAGCAACTGTAAGTGGCGACAAAGCCAAACTATCAACTGGACAAGAAATTGATGCAAAATCACTAACTCCAGATGCACAACACCCTGGGCAATATACTATGCCACAAATGGACCCGAACGCCATCAAACCAGGAGCTGTAGTTAACACTGATACTTCTTCGACTACATCTGAAGATGCAGGGGATACACCATACTACACCACTATGAAAAATGGACAGCCTGTAGTTAAAAGTGGTAATGGATTTACTCCTATTCAAGCTAGTAAGCTATGGACTGAGATTACACCCGAAGTTGAAGAAAAAGCCACCAGCCAAGGTTTTAGACGTATTGAAATATCTGCAAACGGACAAACTATGCATGGACTGGAAGGTGGCGGCAAAGTTATTGTAAGCCCAAGAGATTTTCAAACTATTAGTACAACTAAAGAAAGCCATCACGATACTATCCATAGCGGAAATCATGATATCGGTGGCGATGCAACTGATAATTTTATCGATCAAGTTCGTGATAAAGGCTACGAACGTGCACAACGTCCAATGGGCGAAAGTGCGGAATTAACAGCTATGTTACGCATTGCTGGACTAAGATGAAAATCAACGAATTAATACAAGAGTTTGAAATTTGGACTACTAACGAAGAAGCGGAGTTACTTAAGAAACTTAAGAGGCCTGTAAAACTTAGTAGTTTAACTGAACATGAGCAAGTCAGAGTTCAGGCTATGATCCGTAAGAGTCTGGTAAGTAAGTATGGTCACAATGATCCTACCATAGTTGCTAATGAAAAAAACTAAAAAATCCAAAACACCTCCAAAAGTTATCAAAGAACTTGCGGCACACTTTGAGGAAGATCTCAAAAAGAGTCTGCCCATAGTTGTACATCCTAATGGCGCTATAACTTATGAAAATTACGGCATAATAAAATTGCCGTCGGACAATTGGGGCTTGTTTGATCTGCACAGTAAAGATTTGATAAATCAGTTTTATCTTAAAACTTGTGCCATTATGGCAGCAAAAGCCTACAACAGTACAAAACTAGAAAAGTTCTTTGAAATCAAACGTCTAGACAACAGATACTGGGCATTTTATTGCGACCATCAAATTTATAAAGAAAACATAACAAAAACTAAAGAATTTTCAAGATACATGATTTTGTTAAATAAATTAGAATACAGTCAAGAAAAAGCGGACTATTACAAATCTGAAATCTCCAGAATGTTTAAGTTCACTTTTGCATAAATAACATATAATAAGAGCTTAGGGAAATCACCATGCAATTAAGAGAATTATCAAAGCCAGTTACTAGCAAACAGCTTAACGAAAGCCTTGCTAAGAAATTTGGATATAAGTTAAATTTAGAACAGTTTACAGATGTGCAACTTGAAGATGCACGTAATAAACTACGCACCAAATTGAGTCAATTTGAAGTTAGCGAAAGTTACGGCTCAATTAGCGAAAGTCCAGACTATCAAAAAACTCGCGTAATGCTTGATTGCATCAATACTGAAATTATGGAACGTGAAGAAGGCAAATGCCCAGACTGTCATTGCGCTCCATGCGAGTGCGATGATGAAGAGCACGATCATAAAGAAGAACACAAGGCCGAAATGCACAAAAAATTAAAAGCCGAAAGATTAAAAGAAAAAGCTGAACAGTACAGTGTTCCATCAAGTTGGATCAATAGTGCTATGAAGCGTATTGAATTAGATGAAAGTGATGAAGAAGAGTTGGCTGCAGAATTAGTGACTCGTTATGACTTACGTGAGTCAGTAGCCAATCACATTGTGTACTTAAAAGAAGGCGAAGAAGAAAAAGCTGAAGTTATTATGGCAACTAAAGACATGGTCGACCGTGTCACAGGCTGGCTAGAAGATGCTGCTGAAATGAAAGCAGAACAACTTTTAGAACTAACAGATTCCATAGGAAAATCATTTGGCAGTGATGTCGCAAGACAATATACAGACGCAGTTAAACCAGCTCTAGAAGCAATTTATTCTACACTAGAAGGCAGTCGTCAAAGTATCCAAGGCGCATTAGCAATTGTATCAGGCGGTGAAGCACCAACTATGGGTGCTGGTACTCCTCCAATGGGTGGCGAAGCTCCAGGCGGCGCAACACCTCCAGAAGAAGGCCCAGAAGTTCCTCCAGGCGCAGATATGGGTTCAGGTCCAGAAGGCGTGTCAGGCAGAGAAAAACGTGAAAGCGTCGACTACAGTCGTCGACTAGGCATGTTACTTGCATCAAAAAAAAAGTAATTCTTGAGACAATAGATCCCTTAGTTCTTACACTAAGGGCTCTTCAAAGTGCCGCAAACAATCAAAACTCTGAAGCCCAATTAACTTGGGATGCAATCAATCATACAGGCGCAACATATGGCGCACCAGACATCGACTACGATCGATTTGCTGCTCGTTGGGAAAGTGATCCGATTTTAAAAGAACTAGTAGCTCGTTTTGACGAGCACGGTGTTGTTATTAAAACTGACAAGCACGAACCTAAACCAGAGCAGGGCGAACCTAAGGGTAACGAAGTTAGCAAAATGGCTAAACGTGCCACCCAAAAGGCTTTGAAATAATAGATAATTAGTGTATACTATCAGTTATGACCTTATTAACTGAAAGATACACCTACACCTCTATTAGTAGAGAAAGTGTAGAAGGCAAACGCTTATATGCAACACCAGATGGTAGTAAAGTTCCAAGCGTTACTACCATACTGGACAAAACTAAACCCCAAGAAGAGAAAGATGCACTAATGGCATGGCGCCGTGCTGTTGGTGAAAAGAAAGCTCAAGAGATCACTACGGAAGCTGCTAATCGTGGAACACGTATGCACAAATGGTTAGAGGACTATGTAAAGACTGGCACTATAGGCTTACCGGGAACTAACCCATTTAGTCAAGAAAGCCATAAAATGGCCAAGTGTGTTATTAGCCAAGGGCTGTGCAATGTAAATGAAGTGTGGGGAGTAGAAGTTCCGTTGTATTTTCCAGGATTATATGCTGGTACAACAGATGCCTGCGGATTGCACTTAAACGAACAGGCTATCCTAGATTATAAGCAAACAAACAAGCCCAAGAAAGAAGAGTGGATTACCGGCTATAAACTACAGCTTACAGCTTATGCACTGGCACACAATGAAGTACACGGTACCAATATACGTAAAGGCGTAGTTTTAATGTGTGTTAAGCCCAGAACGCCGACAGAACAGCCTGTATATCAAGAATTTATACTTAGACCCGATGAATTTAGTTACTGGGAGACTCAGTGGTGGAATAGGGTGGAGCAATACTACAAGTATAACTGATAAATATCCAATAAGAGGGATATTTTCATGGCTGTTTATCAAATTGCAAGAATTCAAGTACGTCGAGGTAAACTTGGAGTTGGGACCGGTATACCACCACAACTAGCCAGCGGCGAGTTAGCATGGGCAATTGACACGCAAGAACTTTATATTGGAAACGGAAGTGTGGCCGAAGGTGCACCTGCTGTTGGGAATACTAGATTATTAACATTAAATGACCTAGCAGCTGAAGGTAACGTACTAGAATTATTACAGTACGCTTATCGTGCTAATGATCCCACAATAAGCACTGGAATTAATGGATCTATTATTTTTAGACCTATACAAAGTCGTCTAGATGATCAAGTAACATCTACAGATTTTGGTATAACAGGCGACGGCTCAACAGATGATACAGCAGCTATACAAAATGCTATTGATCAACTATTTTTAAATCCTAATAATTATGCGTATGTAGATGCAGGAACTGCATCTGCGGTTGCGGCTGGAGCAAGCACTAGATATACGCTAAATTTTGCTCCAGGTATATATTATATAACTGGAACAATTTATATTCCAAGTTATGCGACTATTGAAGGTGCTGGACTTGGCAAAACTATTTTTAGTTTTAACCCAACAGCTGGTTCTACAGATTCGGTATTTCAATTTGTAAATGACACTAGCACAATAGGAAATCCTGCAACACTTAGTAGCGGAACTGCATCTCAGCAACCTCGCAGTATTGACATGCGAAATTTTTCAGTAAAAATGCCGTTAGGATTAAACACAGGATTCCAAATGAATGCTGTACGAGATAGTTTGTTTGAAAATATTAGTTTTGAAGGTAATACATTTAATTATACTACCTATAATAGCACTAGCAATGGAATAGTAATGGACGCAGTGAGTAGTGTATGGACTTGTGAAAATAACAAATTTAAAAATATCAAATTTAAAAGTTTAGGAACAGCTGCATTTTTACAAAAAGATATATTAAATAACATTTTTGAAAATTGTTATATAAACGATTGTCAATCAGGATTCCTTTTAGGAACTGGCATCACAAATACTAATTTGTTAGGTCAACAATACGGACCACGTCAGACGAAAATAATGAATACCAAGTTCTATAAAGTTCGTAAAAATGCTGTGGTTGTTGCATATGGCGAATATAATTTAGTTAAAAATTGCATAATGATTGACGTTGGAAATAACAACGCTGGAAATAACTTTGCTGTATATCCTCAGGTATTTTTCCAAACACTTAATAACAGTTGTGATGATATACAAAGTGATAGAAATGACAGTCTTGCTGTTCAAACTATTTCAAACGGAACAACGCCGTATATACCTGAAGTATCGGGCAACGTAATTTATACAACAAGCGGAATAAAAAGAACAACTTTATCTCAAGCTAATCCAGCTGTGCAGATGTGTAGATTACCAGTGTCTACAGATTATCTTGGAGTGCCAACAGGCAGTATTCGATATACAATAGAATATCTATTTAAGAGTACAACAGTTGCGCTGTTTACTCGTAAAGGAACAATTAGTATATCGGCAGACATTGATCAATACTACATTGAATCTAGTGACGAATACGACTTTGCCGGTAGTGATGCAGGAAATACGATAGCAACCGATTTATCGTTTAACGCTGTATTCTTAGACGCAAACAGCAATGTATATACAGGTGCTGTTGGTCAAACTATCAAGAGTATTGGCATATATTATACAAACACACTAAGTAATAGTGACGGACGACTAAATTACTCGTACACAGCAGAATCATATTATAATATCGGTTAATCGTTCTTATAGACAAAATCAAAAAATACGTATATAATTATATATGTACTTGTGATAAGAAATCTAGATATAAGAATATTGAAAAATTCCATTAAAACCACGCTTAATTCATTGACTATGAATAGATTTTGGCCGGTATTTTTTTGTCACTAAATACTTTCTAAAAAACATTAAGTACATATTATAGTCAGCCCAAAGAAGCGAAAACATGAATAACATAACAGTAATCAAAAGAAACGGTAATAAAGAATCACTTGCGGTTGAGAAGTGGCAAGCGCAAATCACAAAAGTCTGTCAGGGCATAGCAGACGTCAGTCAAAGTATGATTGAGATCAAAAGTCAACCACACTTTTACGATGGCATAACAACCAAAGAGATTGATGAGATCACATTGCGTGCTATTGTTGATCTTATCGATGTAGAACAAAATCCTGATGTAGGTCATGTTAACTATCAGTACGTAGCAGGTAAACAACGTTTAAGTATGTTACGTAAAGATGTTTACGGGTCATACACACCTCCAAGTCTTTTCTCTATTGTGCAACGAAATATTGAAGTAGGATTATATACTCCAGAGTTGCTAGAGTGGTATACAGAAGACGACTGGAACAAAATGGATGATATGCTGGATCACGAAAAAGACGAACAGTATGGCTATGCAGCCATTGAACAATTGATAGAAAAGTATTTGGTACGCAATCGTGCGACAAAGGAAATTTATGAAACTCCACAGGTTAGATATATTATTGCTGCAGCAACTGTCTTCCATAAAGAGGAGCCTAATTCAGCCCGTATGCGTTACATCAAAGAGTATTACAATGCTGCTAGTGATGGCTTGTTTACTCTTGCGACTCCTGTTCTGGCTGGATTGGGAACACCAACAAAACAATTTAGCTCTTGTGTTCTTATACGTAGTGACGATGATTTGGATAGTATTTTTGCCTCAGGAGAGATGATGGCCAAATATGCTAGTAAACGTGCTGGCATTGGTTTAGAAATTGGTCGCTTACGCCCATTGGGTTCGCCTATTCGCGGCGGAGAAATCATGCACACCGGTATGATTCCTTTCTTAAAGAAGTGGTTCGGTGATCTTAGAAGTTGCAGTCAAGGAGGTATTCGTAATGCAAGTGCTACTGTATTTTATCCCATTTGGCATCATCAGTTTGATGACCTTATTGTTCTTAAGAACAACCAAGGCACAGAGGAAACTAGAGTTAGACACATGGACTACGGAGTTGTCCTTAGCAAGTTCTTTTGGCGCAGATTCAAGAACAAAGAGAACATCACGTTCTTTGATCCGAATGAAGTACCCGACTTATATGAAGCCTTTTATCGTAACACAGAAAAATTTGAAGAATTGTATGTAGCTTACGAAAAACGTACAGACTTGCGTACCAAGACCATGACTGCTGAAGAAGTATTTAAGAGTGGTATACTTAAAGAGCGCACTGATACTGGACGTATCTATCTAGTGTTTATTGACAATGTACAGAATCAAGGACCATTTGATCCTGAGTTCCATACCATCTACCAAAGCAACTTGTGTTGTGAGATTCTACTACCTACAAAAAGTTTCAAACGTCTGGATGACGCTGAAGGTCGCATAGCGTTATGTACACTGGGATCCATCAACTGGGG
>Ga0007807_1001026_pt1 | contig 9295 bp, 9 predicted proteins | sample CryBogCBE12Aug09_FD_71220 | JGI IMG/M metagenome (GOLD analysis project Ga0007807, IMG submission 71220) | Freshwater microbial communities from Crystal Bog, Wisconsin, USA - CBE12Aug09 | ecosystem: Environmental > Aquatic > Freshwater > Lake | place: Crystal Bog, Wisconsin, USA | collected...
TGGAGACTTCAGCAAGAGTCGTGCAATTGCCAATCGTTGCTTCTCGCCGCCACTCAAACGATGACCGCGCTCTCCCACAATTGTGTCAAAGCCATTGGGAAGTGACTCAATAAAATCCCAGATCTGCGCGGCTTGGCAGGCTGCCTTCATCTCGGATTCGGTTGCATCGGCCTTGGCGTATCGCAAGTTGGCTGCGATGGTGTCGTGGAACATGTGGGAATCTTGAGTAACCACACCAATAGAGTCACGCAATGATTCAAGCTGGAAATCTTTGACGTTGATTCCAGAAATCGAAATTGATCCGGCTGTTACATCGTAGAGACGAGGGATGAGCCCGGAGATCGTACTTTTGCCCGCACCTGATGGACCGACGATCGCCGTAAGTGTTCCTGGGGCGACTGTGAAATTTACATCTCGCAAAATTACGCCAGAATCAACGACTTCTTTCTTTGCCACAAGTTCCAGTGAAGCGAGTGAGATCTCTTCTGCTGTCGGATAGGAGAAATCAACGTGTGAAAACTCGATCGCGGGCATCTCATTCGGAACAAGTAAAGCTGCTTTTCCGTCTTGCACCATTGGCTCTAAATCCAGAACCTCAAAGACTCTCTCAAATGAAACAAGCGCGGTCATCACATCAACTCGAACATTCGAGAGTGAAGTGAGCGGCCCATACAAGCGCGCAAGAAGCGTTGTGATCGCCAGCAGCGAGCCCACGGTGATCGCGCCGCTAATCGCAAGGTGTCCCCCAATGCCGTATGCAATAGCTGTTGCCAGAGCCGCGACTGATGTGATCGATAGGAAGAAGATTCGATTGAGCATCGCCACTTCAATGCCAATATCGGCAACTCGTCGAGCTCGCTGCCTGAAGGTGTCGCGTTCAACGTCCCGCTTTCCATAGAGGGCTACCAATAACGCTCCAGACACATTGAAACGCTCACTCATGGTTGAAGACATCTCGGCATTAATCGTAAATGAGTCGCGCGTGAGATTGGCTATCTTCTGACCCATCCACTTGGTCGGGAAGAGGAAGAGTGGGAGAAGAGCCAGAGCAAGAAGAGTGATCTGCCACGAGAGCGCAAACATCGTGCCTGCAACAAGGCCTAGCGTCAGGATGTTGCTCAGCAGCCCGGAGAGCGTGTCAGTAAATGCATTCTGAGCTCCGATCACATCGGAATTGATGCGCGAGATCAACGCTCCTGTTTGAGTCCGGGTGAAGAAGGCAATTGATTGTCGCTGAATATGCGCGAAAACCTGAGAGCGCATTTCGTAGATCAAGCCTTCACCGATCCGAGAAGAGAACCAGCGACCGATCAAATTTGTCAGAGTGTCAATGATCGCAAGGGCTCCGACCAGAAGTGCTAGTGCCGTAACAACCGCACCCTTATGCGGAATCACTCCCTTATCGATCAGGGATTTGAGAAGCAACGGTGAGGCGACTGTCAGCAGGGCGTCAATAACTACCGTCACGAGAAAGCACGCTAGGTAAAACTTGAATGGGGCTGCAAACTTCCATATCCGCTTGATGGTGCCAGGACGTAGCTTTGCTTCTTTGACTGCTTGATCGCGAGTGAGGGACCGCAGCGCAGCACGATTGCTGCCCCCGCCGCCTGCAGCGCGCATAGACATCTAAGAGATCTTTCGAATTGAAAAAATATCAGACCGTGAAGCCGATAGCACGGAGCTGTTCGCGACCGTCGTCGGTGATCTTGTTTGGACCCCATGGTGGCATCCAGACCCAGTTGATGTGAACATCACTGGTGATATCGGCCAGAACTGTGCGAGCTTGATCTTCAATGACATCTTGAAGTGGGCAGGCAGCAGATGTAAGAGTCATCTGCAAGACTGCAATATTGCCCTCTTCAACGCTCATGTCGTACACAAGTCCGAGATCAACCACATTGATTCCCAGTTCGGGATCAATCACATCCTTCAGCGCTTCGGTCACTTGATCGATCGTCGCCAATTGCTCACTCATTCTGTTCACCGATTCCTATATCTGCCGTGCCTGAATTGCTGCATCTTTAAAAGCCATCCAACCGAGAAGTGCGCATTTCACACGAGCTGGGAACTTTGAAACCCCAGCCAACGCTACTGCATCTTCCAAGACTTCTTCATCGCCAGAAATGCTGCCCTTACTCTGCATCAACTCTGAGAATTGATCAAAGATTGACAGAGCCTCATCAAAGGACTTGCCCGAAACCAAATCACTCATGATCGAGGAACTAGCTTGCGAAATTGAACAGCCAACTCCATCCCACACTAGCTGATCCACTATTCCGTTTTTAATTTCAAGTGAAAGGGTGATCTCATCGCCACAGCTTGGATTAACGTGATGAACCTGAACCTTGCCCTGTGGCAGCCCCTTGTGATGAGGGTTCTTGTAGTGATCCAAGATCACTTCCTGGTAGAGAGAATCGAGTTCCATTTATTGCTTCCTAAAGTAATCTCGAGCAGCAACAACTGACTCCAACAAAACATCAACATCAGCCAAATCGTTATACAGGTAGAACGATGCGCGGGTTGTTCCACTCACGCCAAGCTTTCGGATCAATGGCCACGCGCAATGATGACCAGTGCGTACCGCAACCCCATATTGATCCATCACTTGCCCAACATCGTGTGGATGAACCTCGTCGATAGTAAAACTGATAACTCCCCCACGATTCTCAATTCCTTGGGGACCTAGGATGCGAACGCCATCAATCTCGTGAAGACCATTAAGTGCCTGCTGTGTGAGGGCAAGTTCCCATTGATGGATGCGCTCTAAACCGACAGCGCTCAGATACTTCAGGCCCTCAGCCATTCCGACTGCTTGTGCCATGTTCGGCACTCCCGCTTCAAATCGCTTTGGCGGATGCGCCCATGTCGCAGAAGTCATGGTCACGCTTTCAATCATCGAACCGCCGAAGAGCATTGGTTGAAGTTGATCGAGAAGCTCATAGCGGCCCCAGAGCACTCCGACTCCGGTTGGACCAAGCGCCTTATGTCCAGAGAATGCTAGGAAATCTACGCCAAGTTCTTGCGGCTTCACTGGCATATGAGGCACAGATTGACAGGCATCGAGAACGACTAGTGCACCTACGGCGTGAGCAGCTGCGATAATCGGAGCTAGTTCGGGAATCGAACCAAGAACATTTGACTGATGTGTAATGGCAACGACCTTGCACTTCTCGGTGATGATCTCTGAGATCGTCGAGAGATCGAGCGAGCCATCGAGTTGAGCGTTAAACCACTTGAGCGTCGCACCTGTTCGCTTGGCTAACTCTTGCCACGGGATGAGGTTTGCATGGTGCTCTAACTCGGAGAGAACAATTTCATCCCCTGCTTTAACGCTGATACCGCTTGCTGGGTTGCCAAACGCATACGCAAGCAGATTAATGCTCTCGGTCGCACTCTTGGTGAAAACTATTTCGTCGGCAGAAACTGCGAGGAACTGGGCAACTACTTCGCGAGCACCATCGAATGCTTCACTCGCTCGTTCGGCCAAGAGGTAGCTGCCGCGATTGACGGCAGCATTGCTCGTGAAATAGAACTCTGCTTCGGCATGTAGAACCGCGCGAGGTTTCTGTGACGTGGCACCGCTGTCGAGGAAAACTAACCGTTTTCCGCCACGCATAGCTTGATCAAAGATCGGAAAATCCGCCTTGATTCTTGCTATATCGAAAGGTGCCTGAAGAGTCATGAGAGTGTTATGCGCCTACGTATTCTGCGTAGCCATTTTCCTCAAGCTTGGTAGCAAGCTCCGGACCACCTTCTTCAACAATGCGACCGCCGGCAAAGACGTGCACAAAGTCAGGTTGGATATAACGCAAGATGCGGGTGTAGTGCGTGATCAACATAATGCCGAGATTCGCATTCTCTTTCACGCGGTTGACGCCCTCAGAGACGATACGTAGCGCATCGACATCGAGGCCAGAATCAGTCTCGTCCAAGATTGCGATCTTTGGCTTGAGCAGTTCCATCTGCAAAATCTCGTGACGCTTCTTTTCGCCGCCAGAAAATCCCTCGTTGACGTTACGTTCTGCGAACGCTGGATCCATGCTGAGCTCTGACATAGCGGTCTTTACTTCTCCGACCCAGGTACGAACCTTAGGCGCCTCGCCGCGAATGGCGGTCACAGCAGTACGAAGGAAATTAGAGACAGATACCCCTGGTACCTCTACTGGGTATTGCATCGCAAGAAAGAGCCCGGCCTTTGCCCGCTCGTCGACACTCATCTCGAGTACATCGGCGCCATCGAGGGTGACGCTGCCACCAGTGATTGTGTACTTAGGGTGTCCTGCGATCGAATAAGCCAACGTAGATTTTCCGGAACCGTTAGGACCCATGATTGCGTGAGTTTCACCGCTATTGATGGTGAGGTTCACGCCCTTGAGAATCTCTTTGCTTCCCTCTTCGGTAATGACGCTGACGTGTAGGTCTTTGATGATCAATGTGCTCATTTACTCTGCGCTCTCTTCTGTCTTTTCGGAGATTACAATTGAATCGCCATTACGGATTACGGAAAATGTTTCTAGTGGAGCAACTGCTGGTGGAGTCAAAGCTGCACCTGTACGTAAATCAAATTCAGCGCCGTGTAACCAGCACTCAATTGCAAAGCCAGAGATTTCGCCATCGGAGAGCGCTGCATCTGCGTGCGAGCAGAGATCTGAAACTGCGAAAACCTCTTCTCCAATTCTCGCGACGCAGACTTTCTTGCCAGCTAGTTCGACTTGGCGAGGTTTGCCTTCTTGCAGTGAGCTAAATGAGAGTTCCATTAGTTGCGCACCTTCGCTAACTCGACATCGATTCGATTCATGATCCGCTCTTCGATCTCTTCCATATGCAACTTGGCCACAATTTCGGCGAAGAAGCCACGGATGACAAGGCGGCGAGCTTCTTCAGCAGGAATGCCGCGAGACTCTAAGTAGAACAACTGCTCATCATCAAATCGACCGGTTGTGCTGGCGTGCCCTGCTCCAACGATTTCACCGGTTTCGATTTCAAGATTTGGGACGGAATCTGCTCGCGCACCAGGAGTCAACAGGAGATTGCGATTGAGTTCGTAAGTGTCGGTGCCAGTTGCAGCAGAACGAATGAAAACATCGCCGATCCACACCGTGCGGGCATGATTTCCGGCAAGTGCGCCCTTGTAGTTGACGCGAGATTTTGCCAATGGGACTCCATGCTCGACATGAACTCGATGTTCAAGATGTTGGCCATCAGTCGCGAAATAAAGGCCATCAAGCTCGGCGCTTGCACCAGGTCCGGTGTATTCCACAGTAGGAAGCAAGCGAACAAGAGATCCGCCGATGGTGATAATCCGCGAGATAAATGTTGCGTCCTTTGCGACGATCGCATGCTGGCGGGCTGCGTGGACTGCTCCACTCTCCCACTCTTGTAACGAGATAAGAGTCAATGTGGCGCCATCTTCAAGGATGACTTCGATGTCCTCGGCCAAAATTCCAGCACCAGAGTTAGAGATCACGACTGTTGCATGTGAGTGACGACCAGCCATAATCACAACGCGCGATGCCACCGGGGCCGAACCTAGCCCGACGCGATGAAGCATGATCGGAGCAGTAACTTCTACCTCTGGATTGATAGCGAGAACAGCAACATCTGTTGCTGCTTCAATGGCGCGAATCGAAATCTGGTCTTCACTCGCCGAGCGAACAGCACATGACTCAGAGCTTTGTTGTTCGAAGGTGACTCCAGCAGGCAAATCTCTAGCTTCAAGAGTCTGAACTGAGACCAGATTAACTGAAGGATCCAGCAAGCCCGCCATGCGATCGAGCGGAGTGAAGCGCCATGCTTCTTCCCGTCCCGTGGGTGTCAGATAATTTGTTGTTGGAAGTGACATTAACCGACTGCTCCTTCCATCTGAAGTTCGATCAAGCGATTGAGCTCAAGGGCATATTCCATTGGCAACTCACGCGCGATTGGCTCAATAAAGCCACGGACAATCATGGCCATCGCTTCATCCTCGCTGAGACCACGTGACATCAAGTAGAAGAGTTGATCGTCGCTGATCTTTGAAACTGTCGCCTCATGACCCATCGAGACATCGTCTTCACGAATATCAACATATGGATAGGTGTCAGAACGTGAAATAGTGTCGACAAGCAGAGCATCGCATTTAACAGTTGATTTAGAGTGATGCGCGCCAGCTTGAACTTGAATCAGACCGCGATAGGAAGTTCTTCCACCACCTCTAGCAACTGACTTAGAGATAATCGTGGATGAAGTGTGTGGCGCAGCGTGAACCATCTTGGCACCAGCATCTTGATGCTGACCTTCGCCGGCAAATGCGATCGACAACGTTTCACCCTTTGCATGCTCTCCCATAAGGAAGACAGCTGGGTATTTCATGGTGACCTTTGAACCGATGTTGCCATCAATCCATTCCATGGTTGCGCCTTCTGCGCAGGTTGCACGCTTGGTGACCAAGTTGTACACGTTGTTCGACCAGTTTTGAATCGTGGTGTAGCGCACACGCGCATTCTTTTTAACAATAATTTCAACAACCGCAGAGTGAAGTGAATCTGATGAGTAGATAGGGGCGGTGCAACCTTCTACATAGTGAACATAGGAACCTTCATCAGCAATGATGAGAGTGCGTTCGAATTGACCCATGTTTTCGGTGTTAATACGGAAATATGCCTGAAGTGGAATATCAACGTGGACGCCTTTAGGTACATAGATGAACGATCCGCCGGACCACACAGAGGTATTCAGTGCAGCAAACTTATTATCCCCAACTGGGATGACAGTTCCGAAATATTCTTTGAAGAGTTCTTCGTGCTCACGCAAGCCGGTATCGGTATCAACGAAAATGACGCCAAGTTTCTCGAGATCCTCGCGAATGGAGTGATAGACAACCTCAGATTCATACTGAGCCGCTACACCAGCAACTAGGCGATTCTTTTCGGCATCAGGAATTCCCAAGCGATCGTAGGTATTGCGAATATCTTCTGGTAGATCTTCCCAAGACGATGCTTGCTTTTCAGTTGAGCGAACAAAGTATTTGATGGTGTCGAAGAAGATGCCCGAGAGATCGCTACCCCAGTTTGGCATTGGCTTCTTCTCGAATAATTTAAGGCCTTTCAGGCGAAGGTCGAGCATCCATGCTGGCTCGCTCTTCTTCGCTGAGATGTCGCGAACTACATCCTCGTCGAGACCGCGCTTAACGTTGGAGCCGGCATCATCTTTATCAGACCATCCGTATTCGTAATTTCCGATGCCATCGAGTTCTGGATGTAAGGCGGTATCGCTCAGTGTTGTATCACTCATGGTCTGACTCCATCTTTTACGTGGTGGGCTTGCGTGGTTGGAATGTATGTGGTGCAGACGCCATCGCCTCGTGCAATTGTTGCAAGGCGTTGTACATGGCTTCCTAAAATTTGTGAAAAAGCTTCGGTCTCGCGTTCGCAGAGCTCGCTAAATTGTGAAGCGACGTGAGCAATCGGACAATGATGCTGACAGAGTTCAACGCCGATAGCGGTCGACTTGATTGAGGATGCATAACCTTGAGTCGTGAGAAATTGCGAGAGATTTTCAATCGAGCGAGAAATACTCTGTCCAGCTGCACGTGATGAAGAAGTTTTCGCGGTTGCCAATCGAACGATCTCAGCGGCTCGATGAGTTGCGAACTCATTGACGAGATCACTTCCTGGAACTTGAGCCATAAATCGAAGTGCGGAAACAGCCAAATCATCGTACGAATGTTCAAATTGTGATCGACCTGAATCTGTCAGGACAAAAACTTTCGACGGACGTCCGCGCCCGCGCGTCTTTTTAGAGGATTGATACGGCTCTTTGGCTTCGAGAATTCCCGCTTCAAGGAGTAGATCGAGATGGCGACGGATGCCTGCAGGGGTCAGGGCCAGCTTCTCGGCGAGGTCGGCGGCGCTCAATGGGCCGTTTTCAAGGATCGTCCGGACCACTAGGTCTCGGGTCTTATCCTCGCTCTTTTTCACAACATAAGTGTTGCGTAAATCGGGGGGATGCGCCACTCAAGCCCGCTCAGAGATAGGCTACGAGCGTGGACTTGATGAGCATCATTTATACCTCTTTGGTTGCTCTCCAGACGCTGCTTGTCCTGACAGGTGGAGCGGTTCGTTTAACCGGTTCTGGACTCGGCTGCCCAACCTGGCCGGACTGCGTCTCGGGTTCTATCGCTCCCGTCCCCCATCAAGCTCAAGGTGCCCTGCATTCGTGGATCGAATTTGGCAATCGCCTGCTCACAGTTCTCCTCATTATCGTCATCATCGCTGCGATCGCTGGTGCAATTCGCTGGGGTCGAACTCGATCCGACTGGCCCATGATTCGAGCCTTGGCAGTCTCTCAATTCCTAGGAATCGTTGCCCAGATTGTCTTGGGTGGAATCGCCGTTCTCACCAAGCTCAATCCATTTGCCGTCTCCTCTCACTTTTTATTGTCAATCATTCTGATTGGCGCTTCGGTATCCCTTCGCGGCCGGATGCTCTCCCGTAGTCGCACCTCACTCGCGCCAACTACCTCGTGGTTACTCCGCGCGATTGTTGCGCTCGGCTTTCTCGTGATCATGCTGGGAACAGTCGTCACAGGTAGCGGTCCGCACGCTGGAGATATTGCGGCCAAGCGATACCACATCGATCCGCGCATCATTAGTTGGATGCACGCTGATTCGGTGATCGCGCTGATCTCTTTGACGATTGGTCTGATTTTGCTCATTCGTGTTTCCGAGAGCGGTGAAAGTCGTTCGCTGACTCAAAAGTCAGCGGTCACATTTTTGTTTATCTGTTTAGGTCAAGGAGTTATTGGTTACATCCAATATTTCACGCACCTGCCAGAAGGCTTGGTAGCGCTACACCTCCTAGGGGCAGCATGTATCTGGGCTTCGCTCTGGAGCCTTGCTTTCACCGCCAATATCTTTACCCGCCGTTCACTTACATCCGATTAACTAATACCTACTAATAAAACCGATAGCCAGCTAACTGAAAGAGGAATGACATGAGCAGTACATCCGTAGCACGTAATTCTTGGACACCACTCGACGATAAGGCTGTTGTGGTTGCCCGCGCACTCGCCATGGATGCTGTTCAAAAAGTTGGTAACGGTCACCCAGGCACAGCGATGTCACTTGCTCCCGCTGCCTACACTCTCTTTCAACGCGTCTTGCGTCACGATCCAAGCGATTCAGCCTGGCTCGGCCGTGACCGGTTTGTCTTGTCATGCGGTCACTCTTCACTCACTTTGTATATCCAACTCTTCCTCTCTGGTTACGGACTCTCCCTCGATGATCTCAAGGCGTTTCGTACCCACAACTCACTCA
>Ga0007807_1001047_pt1 | contig 9172 bp, 2 predicted proteins | sample CryBogCBE12Aug09_FD_71220 | JGI IMG/M metagenome (GOLD analysis project Ga0007807, IMG submission 71220) | Freshwater microbial communities from Crystal Bog, Wisconsin, USA - CBE12Aug09 | ecosystem: Environmental > Aquatic > Freshwater > Lake | place: Crystal Bog, Wisconsin, USA | collected...
CTGCTAAACAAATGGGTGTGGATAGAATGGACCCTATTCAGAATATTCAGGGCGGCATTGGATATCTTAAACAACAGTATGATAAATACCAAGACCCTAACCTTGCGTTAATGGCATACAATGCTGGTCCGGGTCGTGTTGACCGCGCCCTACGTTCTGAAAAGGGGATTGCAGGATTACCTGAAGAGACTCGTAAATATGTCAATATGGCAGAAGGCGGTATTGCGCATTTTAAAAATGAAGGAAAAGTATCTCAAGCAGATTACGATACATCTAGTGAGCTAGAAGACCAATCTATGGGTGATTCTGGTGCAGACAACGCTTATTTACAACGTAGTCGTGGATTAGTGCAGGGCGTAAAAAATATTGGTACCGCATTAACTACTCCAAGAAATTATGACATATATGACTTATATCAACGTAACATAGGTCAACCATTTGCCGCTGGTGTAAACCGTGTTATAAAAGAAACACCAGAAGAGCAAGCTGCAAGATTTAATGCTGCAAGCAATGCCCGCAAAAATGTTAGTTTTACAGATACTTCAGCACCCAAGGTTATTCCAGATGCAACTAATTTTGGCGTAACCAATACCGCTTGGGATGATAGTAAACCTACTGCCCCTGCAACTCCAACTTCTCCTATGTCTATTAGTGACCCAAACCAAGTTGGACCACAATACTCATTAGGCAGTCCTCCTCCTGCTGCGCCAGCTTCATCCGTAGAAAAAGCTGGAATCAATTCAGCTCCTGCCGCTAATTCTTTGGCATCAGACCCTATTGTTGCACAATATATGACAGATTTTGCAAATCAACGTGCTGAGTCTAAAAAGAATGCAGAGACCAATAAGTATCTTGCTTTGATGCAAGCGGGCTTTGGTATGATGGGTGGTACATCTCCATACGCTGCTGTTAATATTGGTCAGGGCGCTGAAAAAGGTGTTGGTACATATGCCGCTCTAAATGCTGCAACACAAAAAGAACAAAGCGATTTAATGAATCAACAGCTTGGATTGTACAAGTATCAAACCTCCGCAGAAATTGGTAGAAAACGTAATGAGCTTGCAGAAAGAGCGCTTGGTGAAAAACCGACTTTAATAGAGAATTTACAAGTTAAGGCTGATACTGCATTAAATAGAAATCAACAATATATTTCTTTATCTAAAGGTTTAGAAAAAGAACGTGAAGCTGGTACATTGACGCCTGAAAAAGAGCAAAGATATTTGAATAACATGGAAATGATTACTAAGAATACTTATAGTAATTTTGGTGTCCCATATAAGCCAAGCACAGTAAAATTGCCTCCAATTGAAACTCCTCCACCTCCAAAACCAAAAGGATTCTTTGAGGGCATGTTTGGTGGCTCATCCGCTCCTACAGCACCTACAATATCTGCTGACCAACAAGCTTTACTAGACAAATATAAATAAAGGCTAGCAATGGCTGATTTGAATCAAATGTTTTCTGCTTTGGAAAAGGCAGATGCCGCTGGAAATGTAGAAGATGCGCGCCAAATCGCCTCAATGATTAATGCATTTCAAGCGCAGCCACAACCATCTAAAGCAGAAGAAGTAGGATTTATACCCGGTTCTGCTGCAGCGCTTAAAGGCGGTATAGAGTCTTTGGGTGATGTTTATTCAGGATTAAGTCTTGCTAAAGAAGCAACGCTTGGTACTGAAGCAGAGACTGCTCGTAAGATGCAGGCTATCAAAGCAGCCCAACAACAAAAGCCAGAAACACCACAGTTATCTGCTGCAGATATTGAACGTATTTATAAAGAGCAAGGACTAGGTGCTGCCGCCGCTCAAGTTCCTAAATACATTAGTGAAAGCATTTTACAGTCAGCTCCACAAATGGCGGTTCCTTTAGCCGCCGGTGCTGCTGCTACGCCATTTCTATCACCTGTTGGTGGTGCTGTGGTTGGTATGGGCGTATACGGTATTCAGCAGTTTGGTAACTTTTTGGTTCGCCAAGCCCAAGAAAAAGACAATCCTAAAGAATTAGAAGTTGCAAAAGCGGCTACTACTGCAGCCATTACCGCTCCACTTGGATACTATGCCGACAGATTTACTGCTGGTCTTGGCGGCATGGTAGAAAAGAAAGCTGGCGAAGAAATATTAAAAGAATTAACAGCCCGTCAAATCGCTGCTAAGGTAGGTAAAAGAGCCGCAGTAGGTGCTACAGAAGGCATCATTGCAGAAGCCCCAGTAGAGGTCTTAGAACAGGCTGCAGAGCGTTATCAGGCAGGATTAAGCCTAACTGGTGAAGACGCTATGAAAGAGTACAAAGAAGCGTTCTTTGGTGCTGCAGCCGCTGGTGCTGGTATCGGTGGGGTTAGCCGTGGTGTATCAGCATACCAAGAGGGTCGTGGGCAAGCTGCACCTCCAGCGCCTCCTATTCCTCCACAAGCCCCTACTGAACCTACAATGGTTCCTTCATCACAGTCTCAAGATAAAGAGATGATGATGGCTGAAGCAGAAGGTCGTCCATATAAAGAAATAACTCCTCCAGCTCCACCAGAAACTACAGTAGAGCCGCCTAAACCATTACCTATTCAGGCTGCTCCTGTAGAGGTTCCTGCTGAAACTGTTGCGCCAAAACAACAAGCTGCTCCTGTAGAAGTTGCAAAAGAAGTAACTGAGAAAGCTCCTGAAGCAGTTCCTGCAGAAATACCGCATCCTTATCAAACAGAGCTAAATCAGCTTTATAAAGACCGTAATCAACTATCAACTGTCAAAGACAATCTTAATATTTTCCTTAGAAAAGTTGGTATCAATACTAAAGAAAAATCCGACATGGGAATTGAGTCGGGAAACAAAAGTTATCCTTATGTATTTAGAAAGGAAGCTAAAGGATTAGATGTATTAATGCATGATGCTATTGAACATGGAATTATCAGCGAAGCAGATTTAGCGCGCTATCCTGACGCAGTAGAAGGTTTCCGTGAAATGGCAAAGGCTGCTATTGATGGAGATATAGCACCTACTGCACAAAACATGGAGAATCTTTCCAAGTTAGAACAAATTAATAGCCGCATTGAACATTTAGAAAGCATTCCTAAAGAAGATTATGCTCGTCATGCAGAAGAACTAGCCCAACCGCAAGATAAAAAGCTACAAGAAGATGCTGAAATCCAAGCGGAAATGGATAGACTTGCAGAGGCTTCTAAGCTAAACGTTCCTTTATCTACTGGTGCCTTAGATGAAGATATTCCGTTTGCTAAATCAAAACTAGAGTCGCCCGCTAAAAATGCAGAAAATGTTATTAAAAGTTACGGGCATGATGCGCAAGTTGTTTATGATAATAAAGGGTTATCTTTAATTAAAACTAGAAGCCCTAGAAATGGTGACGTTATTTATACGCCATCTAAGGACGGCAAATCATTTACTCAATTGCACGACATTGATAGCAAATATGGCAAGATGCAATTAGATGCATTAAAGCTAAATGAAAATGAAAAAAATGAATTACTGCAAGCTAAAGAAAAATTAGAAGCAGAAGAAAAAACAAAGCACGAAAAAAACCCATTCTTGTCAATGAGGTCTGGAGTTAGCGGCTCCCCTAAAGCGCCAAAAGATATTGTAAATGTTGCTCGTGGTTGGGCAAAAATGTTGGGTATGGATTACATTGATATCCACATTATTACCAAAGAAGAAGCAATAGCTAACAAAGATAAGTTTACTGGACCGCATAGACCAATAGGTTGGATGGGTGAAAAGCTACAACAGGGCGCAGTAAGACGTTTAGATGATGGTAGTTATGCACTTGTATTAAAACCATCTGTCAGTAAATCTAAAGCGCTTGAGACTATTGCCCATGAGCTAGGTCATATTCATGAGAAGTTTGCGTTTGACGCAGCCAGTGAATATACGCAGAAAAAAATTATTAAAGAGTTTAACACTTGGTTAGCCTCCCATAAGAATATGTCCGCCAAAGAGTTGGTTGAGTCTATGAGACCAAAAACCATGGCTCAAACAACTCAGTTTCAAAATCCAATGATGCGGGCTATTGATGCGCCAGAATATTGGAGAAGTTTTAGAGAATGGTATGCAGACCAAGTAGCACGTTGGGCTGTATCATCTGAAAAACCACTAACGGTTGTGGATAAGTTCTTTGCAAAATTAGCAGAAGCTCTTAAGAAATTTTACGCAACCGTAAAAGGACAAAAGTATCTACCAAATGAATCCATGAAAAACTTCTTGGATAACATTGCTCGCCAAAATCAATTTGATGAGATTGCAGATAGAAACAACAAAGGTCAAATGGCGTTGTTTGCTGACAGTTTATTTGGCAAACCAAGACAAACAGATACACCAGAATTTAAACGTTGGTTTGGTAATAGCAAGGTTGTCAATGAAGATGGCAGCCCTAAGGTTGTTTATCACGGAACCGATAAACCAGACTTCAGTATTTTTGACCCTGCATCTTGGTTTTCTGAAAACCCAGCAGAATCCAGTATGTATGCAAGACCGGGTGATTTAAAGAAAAGAGAAAAACTTTTAAACAAATATAAATTATCTGATGACACATCAGCAGTTGGAAAATATGTTCCTTTAGCCCCTGTTCTTCAAGACTTTGGCAAGCTAGAAGAAGGAAAGTTGTATGCAGAAGGTGGGTATGATGGTCCCGTATATAAATACTTGGGAAACAACAAGTTTGAAGTTTTGTCAAACGTTATAGTTGATTTAGACAATGTTATAGATAATCCAGATGGAACTTCTTCTGTTTTATTGAAAAAAGGCCGTTCACAACAGGCAATAGACCAAGTTAAAGAAACAAAAGATTTTGCTCAGACAGAATATCCGGGTGGTGAACGTGGTCGTGTTTACCCAGTATATTTATCCATTAAAAACCCACTTCGTTTGTCAGCTTTAGAAGCAAACAGGTTTAGTCAAAGACTTGGCATGAGCAAGCAAGATATTCAAGACCAAATTAATAAATGGAAAGCTCAAGGATACGATGGAATCATTACAACAAGTGATGAAGCCACAATGAACATAGATGCTAGAGATGCATTAGGCGGAATCCCAGAACAATATATACCATTTGACGCCAGCCAAATTAAATCTGCTACTGGTAACACTGGAGCATTTAATCCTGAAGAAGCAGACATTCGTTTTGCTCAAGAAAAAGTAGAAGCTCCTACCAAGGAAGATAAGCACCGCAACGTCAACGGTCAAATAGTTTCTCCTGTATGGACTAGCCCAGAAGTCTCTAAAATTGATGATTTACTTTATAAGCTTCAAGACAAACACATTGATACTAAACGTGTCATTGAAGAGATTACAAAGACTGCTGGACTATTGGATGATAGATGGAACGTCTATCTTCAAGAAGAGCTATACCATGGACGTACCTCTTCTGCTTTGCGCGATTTTCTGTTAAAGGATTTATTGCCAACTGTAAAAGAAATGAAAAAGCTAAACGTCTCTCCTGAAGAGATGAATGCATATTTACATTTCCGCCATGCAGAAGAGCGTAATAATCAAATTGCTAAAATCCGCCCTGAGTTTTTAAAAGACGGCAGCCCCAATCCTAATGCAATGACAGACAAAGGTTCCGGTAAGAGCTATGCAGATATAGAGAAATACTTTAACGAGCTTGACCCAGCTAAAGAAGCAAAGCTAAAGCAAATTGCAAAGCATTTTGATGAAATGGTCAAAGGCACTCAGGACGTCTTAGTCAAGTCTGGTGCTGAGACTCAAGACACCATCAACGCATGGAACAATACTTATAAGAACTATGCTCCGTTGTTCCGTGTAGATGACGACTTTGCGTCCCATCCAAGTCAAGGTACTGGTTCTGGATTTGGTAGCCAAGGTCCTGCCTCTAAGCGCGCTACTGGTTCTACTAAAGAAGTCCAAGATATCATGGGTAATATTATTGCCCAACGTGAACGTGCGCTCATTAAAGCAGAAAAAATCCGTGTTGGTAAATCTTTATACGGCGCAGCAATTAAGAATCCTAATCCAAAATTCTGGTTGCCAGTCAACCCAGATGCTATTAAGAGTCCAGAGCTATTAGCGTCCGAACTTGAGGCAATGGGCTTAGACGGCACTGATATTGTTGGCATGATGGAAGAAAAGAAAAAGCCTGAAATCTACATGGACCCACAGACTGGATTACAGACTGTACGATACAAAGTCAATCCATTAGAGCGCTATAAAGATAACGTATTCCCAGTAAGGATTAACGGTAAAGACCGCTACATCTTCTTTAATCAGAATGACCCACGTGCTAAACGGATGGTTGAGGCGATGAAGAATCTAGACCCTAATCAGTTAGGAGAAGCTCTAGGAACGGTTGGTAAACTGACACGTTGGTTTGCCGCCGTTAATACGCAATATAACCCAGTGTTTGGTGGTATTAACTTGATTCGTGACGTACAAAGCGCCATGTTTAACTTGTCTACCACTAAGATAGCGGGCGAGCAAAAAGCAGTAACGTCTGGAATTTATCCTGCAATGCGGGCTATCTATGCAACATTAAGGGCAGAACGTGCCGGTAAAGAGTTACCTGATACGCCAGAAGCTCGTCTATGGCATGAGTTTAGAGCAGAAGGTGGACAAACTTTATACCGTGACTCTTTAATCCGTAAAGCAGAAGAGAAACAAATTGTTGAACATGAGTTAGAAAAGCTTGGTAATCATCCGTTCCGTAAAGCATTTATGGGTGTTGCTGACCTATTATCTGACTTTAACGACACCATTGAAAACTCAGTACGTTTATCCGCCTATAAAGTTGCGGTAAATAAAGGCATATCTAAGGAACAGGCTGCCAGCATAGCAAAGAATTTAACTGTGAACTTTGACCGTAAAGGTGCCTTAGGTTCTAATATTAACGCTTTATATGCGTTCTTTAATGCATCCATGCAAGGTTCTGCAAGATTAGTACAAACCCTTAAAGGTCCAATGGGACGCAAGATTGTTGGCGGTGGAATACTCATAGGCTCCATGCAAGCGATTGCTTTAGCCGCCGCAGGATTTGACGAAGATGAACCACCAGAGTTTATTAAAGAAAAGAACCTTGTAATTCCTTTGCCTGACCACAAGTATGCGCTTATCCCTATGCCATTGGGCTTACATCTGTTCCCGAACATTGGGCGTGAGACTACAGAGTGGGCTATCAGTGGATTTAAGAATCCGGGCAAGCACGTTACTAATATGATGGGTACAACATTAGACTCCTTTAACCCATTGGGCGGCTCTAATCTTGGTGTGCAGACTTTAACACCTACTCTATTAGACCCGTTAGTTGCATTGGAAGCCAATAAAGATGCATTCGGACGCCCAATTTATAAAGCAGATAGAGCAACCAATCCTACCCCCGGATATCTACGCTCCCGTGAAGGCGCTAGTGAAATCAGTAAATTATTATCTGAGTTCTTAAACTACGCTTCTGGTGGTACAGAATTTAAAAAGGGCGCTATTAGTCCTACAGGCGATGCCTTAGACTACTTGGCAGGACAGTTTACCGGTGGTGCTGGACGTGAAGTAATGAAGACAGAAGAGGCTATTAAATCAGTTGTAACAGGCGAAGAGTTGCCCGCCTATCGTGTACCATTAGCCGGTCGTTTCTATGGCGATATAGAGTCTAAAGCAGCAGATTCACAACGATTCTATGAAAACGTTACCCGTTTATCTGAACATGAAAATGAAATTAAAGGACGCCAAAAATCTAAGGGTGATGTACTTGGATATCTAAGGGATAACCCTGAAGCTAAACTATGGCAACGGGCTAATAACGTAGAAAACCAAATATCACAATTAAACAAACGTAAAAAAGATTTTCAAGCTCGTGGATTACCTAAAGAAAAGATTACCGCCATTGATGAGCAAAAACAGCAAATCATGCGTCAATTTAATAACCAAGTAAAAGCATTGCAGGAGTAGTGGTTTTCCCTAGGTTCACACTATTGTCTTATAAATCAATGTATTATCTGTGTAAACAGAGGAGAACGATGTGCCAAAATGTATTTTGTCAGATGACCAGTTTATAGAGTCTTGGAAAAAAATTGGAAGTCCGCAAAAGTTCGCAGAATTTCATAAATATGATGTTCGTGCTGTCTATAATAGACGGCGCTCTATTGAAACAAGGCTAGGGATTAAACTACCATCTAGCCCAAAAGCTCCACCTCCATCGCCCGTTAAAAAATTAGAGCAAGTTATTGGTAATGCTCGGCGTGGCATTAACATGGAGAAGGGTAGGGTTGTAGTGTTCTCAGATGCCCATTTTTGGCCTGATGACTATACCACCGCTTATAAAGCGCTCCTTTTAATCATCAAAGAGTTTAAGCCTAAGGTCGTTGTAGCTAACGGCGATATTTTTGATGGCAGTCAAAATAGCAGACATCCTAGGATTGGCTGGACTCATAGCCCCACAGTCAAAGAAGAGCTAGAAGCCTGCCAAGAGTTTATGGCAAACATTGAAAAAGCTGCTGTAGGCGCTAAATTAGCTTGGACAATGGGTAACCATGACGCGCGATTTGAAACGTTCCTAGCGGCTCAAGCACCCCAGTATGAGGGAGTATCAGGGTTTACCCTTAAAGACCATTTTCCACTATGGCAGCCATGCTGGTCATTTTGGGTGAATGAAGATACTTGCATTAAACACCGCTGGAAGGGTGGTTTTGGGGCTGGTCGTGCAAATGCCCTTAATGCGGGCGTAAACATGGTTACAGGGCATACACACAATTTGGCAGTGCAACCCCTTACCGACTATAATGGAACACGCTATGGCGTCCAAACAGGCACTCTAGCAGACCCTTATGCAGAACAGTTCCTGCATTACACAGAAGATGGACCAAAAGACTGGCGCTCAGGATTTGCGCTATTATCTTGGGAAAAGGGTAAGTTATTAATGCCTGAGCTAATTCAGGTATTTGATGATGAGCATATTGAATTTAGAGGTTGTTTAACTAAGGTATGAAATTAACTCCATCCATTCTGCGTAACTTATATAGCGCCATTTACTGCATGAAGCCTTTTGATAGGTGGGCTATGCCATTGCCAGAGCAGATTAAGTTTTTGGTGGATGATGACCCAGAGACTATGGGTACCTATTTATATGACGATGGGGAGCAGTTTGAACACGTTATTACCATTTCCCAGAAGAAATGCGGGCATTTATCTACTGTAATCAGAGTGTTATGCCATGAATGCGTCCATATGAGTCG
>Ga0007807_1001048_pt1 | contig 9169 bp, 8 predicted proteins | sample CryBogCBE12Aug09_FD_71220 | JGI IMG/M metagenome (GOLD analysis project Ga0007807, IMG submission 71220) | Freshwater microbial communities from Crystal Bog, Wisconsin, USA - CBE12Aug09 | ecosystem: Environmental > Aquatic > Freshwater > Lake | place: Crystal Bog, Wisconsin, USA | collected...
ACCCACGATGTTGCCCAACGCGACAACATCCGAGTCGGTCGCCATGACGGAGTTGTGGCCGTCGTTGAATCTTTGAAGGGCCATCCGCTCTTTGCCCACGTCACCTTGACCAGATCCGAGCGCTCGCCGATCGCGGCCCTGGTCACCGAGATGCTAGAAGAGCCGATCAACTTCACTTCTTGACGGCCTGATTCGCGTTCTGACCCTTAAACCCACTTCCTAGGAACAAAAAGGTCAAATCGGACTTCCTGCGGGCTGACCAGCACTTTTATATTGCCCCAATCCTGTGAGATAAATCTTTTTTCGACACGCTAACGGGATTCAATTTGCCCATGGGTTGCATGGATGTAACTCTCTTGCCATGAGAACCGAGGGATCGATGCCGAAATACCTGCGCAAGCCGCATCTGGTACTTGGCGCTGCCTTCATTTTCTCGGTCATCGGAGCGGTCGATACCTCCTATGCCGATGCCAACTTCACCTCGATCGTGAGTGTTCCGGATTCAACGACCGCAACCGCGGGAGATCCAACCGGTAATTCTGGCGACCCGGTCTCAATCAACCTCGATGGCGTGGCCTCGGTTGATGCCCAGACAATCGCTCTGGTTTCTCAGGCTGCAAAGCTTGTCGAGATCGCAAAGATTCCGGATGGCGCTCGCAGTGTTGCCAAGCAGATCATTGCCGATTCATACCCACAATGGTCAGCGATGCAGGTTCGTTGCCTCGACTCACTTTGGACCGGCGAGAGCCATTGGAACTTCCAAGCCCACAACTATCGAAGTGGCGCCCAAGGAATTGCCCAAGCTTTGCCACCAACCAAGATGGAGATCGTCTCAACCGACTGGCGAACCAACCCAGTTACCCAGATCAAATGGGGACTTTCCTACATCAAGGCTCGTTACAACACGCCTTGCAAGGCGTTAAGCCATAAGCACTGGGCTGGGTACTACTAAGAGTTCCTGAAGTCTTAACTAGAAACTAGTTAGGCCGTTTGCCGATTGAAATCGGCTTTGAAGTTTCGGCAAAGAAATCATTTCCCTTATCGTCAACAACGATGAAGGCTGGGAAATCTTCAACTTCAATCTTCCAGACCGCTTCCATGCCAAGTTCTGGGTAATCAAGAACTTCAACTTTCTTAATGCAATCAAGTGCAAGTCTTGCTGCCGGTCCACCAATTGAGCCAAGATAGAAACCACCGTGATTCTTGCAAGCATCGGTAACCGCTTTAGAACGATTTCCCTTTGCCAACATAATCATTGAACCGCCAGCTGCTTGGAATTGATCAACGTATGAATCCATGCGACCTGCTGTTGTTGGGCCAAAGGAACCAGATGCATACCCTTCCGGTGTCTTTGCTGGTCCTGCGTAATAAACCGCATGATCCTTTAAATATTGCGGAATTGGTTTTCCAGAATCCAGAAGTTCTTTAATTTTTGCGTGGGCTAAATCGCGGGCAGCTATCAAAGTTCCAGTTAGTGAAAGTCTGGTCTTAATTGGATATGCCGAAAGTGTCTTTAAAACATCAGTCATTGGTTGATTTAGATTTACTTTCACAACATTCTCATCTAAATGTTCATCGGTGGTATCAGGTAAGAAATGTGCGGGATCGCGTTCTAGTACTTCCAAAAAAACACCTTCTTTGGTGATCTTTGCCTTTGCCTGGCGATCGGCCGAACAAGAAACGGCAATCGCAATTGGCAGCGATGCACCGTGACGAGGAAGGCGAACGACTCGAACATCGTGACAGAAGTACTTTCCACCAAATTGTGCGCCAATTCCAAGGGTTCTAGTTAGTTCGAGGACCTTTGCCTCTAGTTCAATATCTCTAAATCCGTGGCCGGTTGCGGCATCGCCAGAGAGAGGCAATTCATCTAGGTAATGAGTACTTGCAAGCTTTGCCGTCTTAACTGTGTGCTCAGCAGAAGTGCCACCAATAACAATTGCTAAGTGATACGGCGGGCAAGCTGCGGTACCGATAGAACGCAACTTTTCATCTAGCCAATTCATAAACGATGTTGGGTTTAGAACTGCCTTTGTCTCTTGATATAAGAATGATTTATTTGCCGAGCCGCCGCCCTTTGCGATGAATAGAAAGTTGTATTCATCTTGGTGTTCATTGTCGGAATAGATTTCTATTTGTGCTGGCAAGTTATTGCCAGTGTTCTTCTCTTCCCAAGTTGTTACTGGCGCCATCTGTGAATAGCGAAGATTTAGTGAGGTATAGGCGTCATAAACACCTTTTGAAATCGAGATCTCATCGCGCTCGGAGGTTAGAACGCGTTGGCCTTTCTTTCCCATAACCAGAGCCGTTCCAGTGTCCTGGCACATCGGCAGAATTCCGCCAGCCGAAATGTTTGCATTCTTCAAAAGATCTAAGGCAACGAAGCGATCATTTGGTGAGGCTTCTCTGTCATCAAGAATCGAGGCCAATTGTTTTAGGTGGTCTGCCCGAAGATAATGATTAATGTCGTGAATTGCTTCGGAAGTTAATTTTTCAATCGCGCTCGGTGCAACTTTTAGAAATTCCATACCTTCAGCGCTAAAGGTAGAGACGCCTTCGGTTGAAACTAGGCGGTATTCGGTTTGGTCAGGACCTATTGGTAATAGATCGCTATAACGAAACTCCGGCATTTTTTAACTCCGCCTATTCTGGTTTTACTTTGGCTAATTTTGCCTTCGCGCCATCGAGCCATTCTTGGCAGATCTTGGCTAATTCTTCGCCGCGTTCCCAAAGTGCTAAAGATTGTTCGAGAGTTGTTTGGCCACCCTCAAGAGATGCGACAACCTTTGATAGCTCATCGCGAGCCTCTTCATAACTTAATTTTTTCTCGGTTGCCATATTCGTAATCTACTCCGAAACTACCTTTGCTTCGCCCTTGGCGAGGCGTACCCGTAAGCGGTCACCGGGTGTGAGTTCACTCGCACTTCTAACTACATTGCCATCCTCTTTTTGCAGAACCGCATAGCCACGATCCAAGGTGGCTTGTGGTGACAGGGTTCGCACTTGCATACGAAGACCGGCGATTTCTTCGCTGGCGATTGCAAGTGCTGCATCAGTTGATCTGAAAGATCTGGCGCGAAGATTTGTAATGACTTCTAAACGAGTCGTAACCATATTTAGTGGATCGCGCATACTTGGTCGATCCATCATCTGTTCGATCTTGGCAATCTCAAAATCAATACGCCCTTGAATTGTGCGCATCGCTCGGTCCCGCAAGTTAGAAATCTTTTGAAGTTCCTCATCCATATCTGGCACAACGCGCTTACCAGCATCGGTTGGCGTTGAGGCACGCCAATCGGCAACTAAATCTAGAAGCGGAGCGTCTTTCTCGTGGCCAATTGCGCTGACGATTGGTGTCTGGCAATCGGAGGCAAGTCTTACAAGTGATTCATCTGAAAACGGAAGTAAATCTTCAAATGAGCCACCCCCACGAGTAATGATGATGACATCAACTTCTGGATTCTGATCTAATTCGCGAAGTGCATTTGAAACTTCTACAACCGCAGCAGCGCCTTGCACCGCTACCTCGCGAATCTCAAATTTAACCGAAGGCCATCTCCGTTTTGCATTTTCAACGACATCTTTCTCGGCATCGCTGTTACGACCACAAATTAAGCCAACTGCACGCGGAAGAAATGGTAATTCTCGTTTACGTTCGGCATCGAATAGCCCTTCGGATGCTAATTGCGTTTTAAGTGCTTCCAAGCGGGCAAGCAATTCACCGACACCAACTTGGCGGATTTCTTTAACGCTAAAAGACAGTGATCCGCTCTTGGCATACCAAGAGACTTTGGAGTTCATAACTACTCGCGCATTTTGCGGAAGTGGTGAAACACTTTCCAAAACTGATTTATGGCACATTATTGAGATGCTCATGTCGGCGCTGGTATCTCGAAGGCGCATAAAGACCATTTGCGCGCCTGGCCTTACAGTTACTTCGGAGAGTTCGCCCTCAATCCAAACTGAGCCCAAACGACTTAAATATTCGCCAATTGCTTCAGAAACAACGCGTACTGCGACCGGTGAATCGGCTGAAGTTTCGAGCATGAAGCGATCCTAATAGACTTACCTCATGAGCAAGAAGGTTCTCCTAGCTGCGCCACGTGGCTACTGCGCGGGTGTGGATCGCGCCGTCGTTACTGTAGAAAAGGCGCTCGAACTTTATGGTGCTCCGGTTTATGTACGTAAAGAGATTGTTCACAACAAGCACGTTGTAAGTACTTTGGAAGCTCGCGGCGCCATCTTTGTTTCGGAAAACGAAGAAGTGCCAGAAGGCAAACTAGTTATCTTTTCAGCCCACGGAGTTTCACCGGCCGTCCACGCATCGGCCGCTTCTCGTAATTTAAAAACAATTGATGCAACTTGCCCACTTGTAACTAAGGTCCACCACGAAGTTAGGCGCTTTGCACAAGAAGATTTAACAATTCTTTTGATTGGTCACGAAGGCCATGAAGAAGTTGAAGGAACCGCGGGCGAAGCACCAGATAATGTGATTCTGGTTGATGGCCTAGATGGAATTGATCAGATCCAAGTCAAAGACGAGAACAAAGTAGCTTGGCTCTCTCAAACAACTTTAAGCGTTGATGAAACAATGCAAACCGTAGCTGCGCTAAAGAAGCGTTTTCCAAATTTGATGGATCCACCAAGTGATGACATTTGCTACGCAACTCAAAATCGCCAAGTCGCAATAAAGCAGATTGCGCCGAAGGCAGATTTAGTTCTAGTTGTTGGATCGACCAACTCTTCAAACTCGGTTCGACTTGTTGAAGTGGCAAAGGAATATGGCGCCAAGGCGGCCTACCTAATCGATTTCGCTACCGAGGCAAAAGAAGAATGGCTTGAAGGCGTTGAGACCATTGGTGTTTCAAGCGGTGCATCGGTCCCCGAGATTTTGGTTAAGGATCTCCTGATCTGGTTAGCAGAACGTGGTTACAGTGATGTTGAAACAATCACTGCCATGGAAGAGCACTTACTATTTTCGATGCCACCAGAACTTCGTAAAGAGTTAAAGGCAGCTGGTAAGAACTAGTTCTGCTTCTCACTTCGCGCGATTAAAAAGTGCGCAATCCAAGCAATTATCGATCCGATAATTAGGTAAGGCGCTACTCCTGAGAGAGCATTTACTAAATCAAGGCCAATCTTTGTAACTTTAATTCCAGCGCCACCGATGGTGCCGTAGATAAATAGCGTTGAAATTAAAAATGCAATTGGGGGATTAATTGCATTTACATAGGAAGTGCCCTTACGGCCAAGGATCGCGCCACCGGCCCATGAAATAAGTAATGCCAGACCAGTAAAGAGGCCAACCTTTGTTACCGAGTATTCAATTGCTTCGAAGACGAAGATAAGGAGGAATTGAAGAATTACAACGCCGGGAGCTTTTAAACCCGGACCCTTAATTGCTTTACCGCGAGCGGTTTCGATATTTCCAATAAGTGCTGACATTAATCTTCCTGGCTTTCTATCTCTTCAACTTCAATGAAATCTTCTGGTGATTCCAATTGTAATTTGTTCTGAAGTGGGCGCACACTTTCTGAAACTTCACTCATAGGGGTAAGCGGCTTACCCGCAACATCAAGTGACTTCATACGCTTTGCCGCAGATAGGACTGTGGTTTCGGCAGTTGGAATCATCTCGTTGTAGGCCTTGAGAGTGCTCTTCAATCGTTCGCCCACGGTGATGATCTTGTCGTGAAGCGATGAAACATCGCGTAAGAATTTAACGGCCAGAGTTTGGATCTCTTCGGCGTTTGCTGAAACCCGGTTACGGCTAAATAGATAGCCAACTGTGCGTAGTAGCGCCATCATCGAAGTTGGGGTTGCAACAGTTACACCAAGGCGGAAAGAGGTTTCAAGGAAATCTGGGATTGCTTTAACCGCTTCGATAAAGATGGCGTCAATCGGTGCGTAGAGAATTACGAAATCTGGTGATGGTCCTCGTTCGGCATATTTGCGCTTTGATAAGGCTTGGATATGAGCGAGTAAGTCCTTTGAATGTTGGAGAAGTAATTCTTTGCGAAGCGTGTCATCTTCGGTTTCAAATGCTTCGTAAAATCTTTGAAATGGGAATTTTGAATCGATATATATGACGCTTCCACCAGGCATTGCAATTGTTACATCTGGGATCGCGCCAGATTCACCAATATTGTCAGCGCCCTTTTGCCTTGTGAAATGCTCGTTTTCGATTAAGCCAGCATTTTCAAGAAGCTTTTCTAAGTGAGCTTCGCCAAACTTGCCACGAGTTTGGGAACTTGAAAGTGCGCCCGCAATTGCGCGAGTTTGATTTACTAAATCTTTATTGTGTTCGGCCATAAAACGAACTTGTTCTGCAATTTCAGTCTCGGCCTTAACCCGACGGAAATCGGCATCGGATGCCGCTTTTGTTAAATTCTCAACGGTCTTCTTTACAGCTTCGAGTTCGACATTTAATTTGGTGGTTGCTTCGGTCTTATTTCGTTCGGCATCTAATTGACGGCGCAGATCATCGACTAATGGATTGTTTGTATCGATCCCATTGGATTTGCTTCGCGCGGCGAGAAATCCGATGAGTCCGCCAAGGAGAAGGCCAATTCCAAGGCCCAAAATCAGGTTCATCTCCGTATCGTGGCAGGAAGGACCGACAAAGCCCCGTAGGCTCTACTCCTCGTGAGCCTATCTATCGGAATTGTCGGACTGCCTAACGTGGGTAAGTCGACCCTATTTAACGCTCTGACCAAGAACAACGTTCTGGCCGCTAACTATCCATTCGCGACCATCGAGCCGAATGTGGGAATCGTTGGCGTTCCAGATGCCAGACTTCCAAAGCTTGCCGAGATCTTTGTCTCGGAGAAGATTTTGCCAGCGACCGTTTCCTTCGTCGATATCGCGGGAATTGTTAAAGGCGCCTCAGAAGGTGCGGGCCTTGGAAATAAGTTTTTACAAAATATTCGTGAAACCGATGCAATTTGCCAAGTTATTCGCGTATTTAAAGATGAGAATGTAACCCGCGAAGGCGAACGTAGCGCAGATTTCGTTGATCCCGCATCTGATATCGAAGTCATCAATACCGAATTAGCTTTGGCCGACCTTCAAACTATCGAGAAGGCAATTCCGCGTCTTGAAAAAGAAGCCCGCGTTGCCAAAGAGAAGGCACCTGTTCTAGCTGCCGCAAAAGAAGCACAAGCGCTCTTGGATTCTGGAAAATTGCTATTCGGTTCAAAGGTTGATTTAGAAGCCGTTGCCGAACTTCACTTGTTAACCGCAAAGCCATTCTTATATGTATTTAATGTCGATGCCTCAGAATTAAATGATCAAGAGCTACGTAAGAAATTGCAGGCGCTTATTGCTCCGGCTGAAGCGATTTTCTTGGATGCGAAAACCGAAGCCGAATTATCAGAACTAGATGATGCTGACGCTCTTGAACTTCTTTCCGCAATTGGTCTCGAAGAACCGGGCCTTGCAACATTGGCACGAGTTGGTTTCAACACTTTAGGATTACAAACTTACTTAACAGCTGGTCCAAAGGAAACACGTGCCTGGACTATCCATAAAGGCGATACCGCACCTGTTGCGGCCGGTGTTATTCACACCGATTTTCAAAAAGGTTTCATTAAGGCCGAAATCGTTTCTTTTAACGATTTATTAGCTGCAGGTTCCATGGCGGAAGCCAAGGCTGCAGGTAAGGTTCGAATGGAAGGCAAGGAATATGTAATGTCCGATGGCGATGTAGTGGAATTTAGGTTTAATAACTAATGACAAGAATCAAGTATGAGAAGAGCCCGTATATCACTGGCGAATTAAAGAAGCGCGACGATCTTCGTAACGTAGCGATTATTGCTCACGTGGATCATGGCAAGACAACCCTCGTTGATGCGATGTTGACCCAATCTGGCGCGTTCTCAGAACACCAGAAAGAGGGCGAGAACCGCGATCGCGTAATGGATTCCATGGATCTAGAACGTGAAAAGGGAATTACTATTTTGGCGAAGAACACTTCGATTCGTCGTGGTGCGCAAACTGTAAACATTATCGACACCCCGGGCCACGCCGATTTCGGTGGCGAAGTTGAACGTGGACTTGAAATGGTTGACGGTGTAATTCTTTTGGTAGATGCATCTGAAGGCCCACTTCCACAAACACGTTTCGTATTGCGCAAGGCCCTAGAAAAGAATTTGCCAGTTATCTTGGTGATCAACAAAGTCGATCGTCCCGATTCACGTATTCCAGAAGTTGTTGATGAGGCTTACGGCCTATTCATGGACTTGGATGCAAATGATGATCAAATTGAATTTCCGGTTGTTTATGCTTCAGCTAAAGCTGGTCGCGCATCAATGAATCGCCCAGAAAATGGCGTAATGCCAGATCGCGAAAACTTGGATGCCTTGTTTGAAGTTATCTTCGCAACAATTCCAGCTCCGGTTTATCACGATGGTGCACCTTTGCAGGCACACGTTACAAACCTTGACTCCTCTCCTTACCTTGGACGTTTGGCACTTTGCCGAATTCGTGAAGGTGTAATTAAAAAGGGCGAGAATGTAATGTGGATGAAGACCGATGGAACTTCAGAACGTGTGAAGATTTCAGAGCTTTTAATTACTGATGGCCTAGAACGTGTTCCAGCCTTAGAGGCTGGACCTGGTGACATTGTTGCTATCGCAGGTATTGAAACAATTACCTTGGGCGAAACCCTTGCAGATCTTGAACGCCCACACGCACTTCCATTAATCATCGTTGATGAACCATCAATTTCGATGACTATCGGTATCAATACTTCGCCAATCGCAGGACAAGAAGGAAAGCTTCTTACTGCGCGCCAAGTTAAGAATCGTCTCGATGCGGAATTGATCGGTAACGTTTCACTTCGCGTTGTAAATACCGATCGTCCAGATACTTGGGAAGTACAAGGTCGTGGCGAACTTCAATTAGCTGTTCTCGTTGAAATCATGCGTCGCGAAGGCTTCGAGTTAACTGTTGGAAAGCCACAAGTGGTTGTAAAGACTGTGGATGGCAAGTTACAAGAACCAATGGAACGTTTGACCGTTGATATTCCAGAAGAATTCCTTGGAGTTGTTACCCAACTTATGGCACTTCGTAAGGGCCGTATGGAACAAATGGTTAACCACGGAACGGGTTGGATCCGTATGGATTACAAGGTTCCATCTCGTGGACTTATTGGATTCCGTACCGAATTC
>Ga0007807_1001062_pt1 | contig 9115 bp, 7 predicted proteins | sample CryBogCBE12Aug09_FD_71220 | JGI IMG/M metagenome (GOLD analysis project Ga0007807, IMG submission 71220) | Freshwater microbial communities from Crystal Bog, Wisconsin, USA - CBE12Aug09 | ecosystem: Environmental > Aquatic > Freshwater > Lake | place: Crystal Bog, Wisconsin, USA | collected...
GAAGAGGGTCAAGCCGTTACTTTTGAAGTAGTACAGGGTCCAAAGGGTCCTCAGGCTGATGCAGTTAACCCTGCATAAATAAAACCATTTACTAAAAAGCGGGCCAGCTTATGTTGGTCCGCTTTTTACTTGCCTAACCACCGAGTCTAAGATTCGCTGACAATTACATAACTTCCACACGAGGCGGTAGCTCAGTTGGTTAGAGCCCCGGACTCATAATCCGGTCGTCGTGGGTTCGAGCCCCACCCGCCTCACTTTTAACTATAGGTCGTATCTCTAGGTTGTGCCTAGATTTCTACGCCGATGTACTTTGTCTCCAAAAATTCATGGATGCCATCAAAGCCACCTTCGCGTCCAAGTCCAGATTGCTTAAAGCCGCCAAATGGCGCAGCGGGATCAGAGATCACACCGCGATTAATTGCAACCATTCCTGCTTCAAGCGCCTTAGCCACTCGCATCGCACGCGCCAGGTCACCTGAGAATACATAACTGATAAGACCGTACTCGGTTGCATTAGCTAACGCGATCGCTTCTTCATCGCTCTCTACCGTGACAATTGGAGCAACTGGCCCAAAGACTTCTTCGTTCAAAATTGGATTATCTGCCGCAACGCTTAGGACGGTTGCTGGATAGAAAGCACCTGGGCCGGTTGGTCTCTGACCCCCAAGATGAATCTCTGCCCCATGATTCTTCGCCGAGTCAACGAGTTCTGCAATTTTGTTGCGCTCTTTAATAGATACGCTCGCGCCGAGTTGGGCACCTTCTGTGAGGCCTGGCGCTACCTTGAGCGCTGCCATAGCCGCCGTAAACTTCGTCGTGAACTCTGCTGCAACCTGCTTTCCAACAATCATTCTGTTTGCTGCAGTGCAGGCAGCTCCCCCGTTGCGCATCTTTGCGATCATCGCAGCTTTGACGGCCTCATCGACATTGGCATCTTCAAGAACAATAAATGGCGCATTGCCACCAAGTTCTAATGAAGTACGAAGTACTAGATCTGCTGATTCGCGAATCAAAATTTTGCCGACGGCTGTCGAACCAGTGAAGGAGACGTTCTTCAAACGTGAGTCGTGCATGAGCCGTGAAATCATTGGGCCGGTCTGCGATGGAAGAATGTAATTGACGACACCTGCTGGAACTCCGGCTCGATGCAAAATATCAACGATTGCAATCGCGGTCAGTGGTGTTTCTCCTGCCGGTTTGAGCAGAACGGTGCAACCAGCAGCCAGTGCAGGAGCTAGCTTGCGTGTTGCCATAGCGGCTGGAAAGTTCCACGGCGTGATCAAGAGCGATACACCGATCGGTTGATGCATAACGATGATCTGCTTATCTCCACTGGGTGAAGGTCTGAAATCTCCTGGGGTGCGAACGGCTTCTTCTGAGAACCAGCGGAAAAACTCGGCCGCGTAGAGAACTTCGCCCTTGGCGTCGCTAAAAACTTTGCCATTCTCTCGCGAAATCAAGGTTGCAAGTTGATCCGCTTCAGCAACCATAATCTCAAATGCCTTACGCAAAATTTCAGCACGAACTCGAGGTGCAGTTTTCGCCCAAGCTCCGAAGGCGCGATCAGCTGCATCCAACGCTGCTTCACATTCCTTATCCCCAGCAGTCGCAACCTGAGCAATGAGAGACTCATCGCTTGGATCGATGACATCTAGAAAGCCATCTCCGGCTAGCCACTTTCCGTCGATAAATAATTCGGTCTTGAGATTCTCATAGCGCGCGCTCATAGCGCAATTATAGGCAGCATCTGGCCCCTGTGATACGGTGCAATCGTGATGGCAGCCGATACACAACAGACCCTCTCCCCTCGCTATAAGTGGATCGCATTGACGAACACCACGCTGGGAATCTTTATGGCGACAGTTAATTCCTCCATTATTTTGATCTCGCTCCCCGCGATTTTCAGAGGTATCGGTATCAATCCGCTCGCACCTGGCAATGTTGGATATCTGTTGTGGTTATTGCAGGGCTACATGCTCGTGACCGCTGTTCTCGTGATCAGCTTGGGCCGCATTGGCGATATCTTCGGTCGAGTCAGAATTTACAACCTCGGATTTACCGTCTTTTCATTTGCATCGGTCTTACTTGCTTTGGATCCATATCACTCTGGCAAGGGTGCCATGTGGCTGGTTATTTGGCGTTTGGTGCAAGGTGTCGGTGGCGCAATGCTGTTCGCTAACTCTTCTGCGATCATCGCCGACGCGTTTCCGACAACTCAGCGAGGTCTTGCTATTGGTATTAACCAAGTCGCTGCGATCGGTGGATCCTTTATTGGATTGATTCTCGGCGGTTTGCTATCGATTGGTGATTGGCGCCTGGTCTTCTGGGTCTCGGTCCCCTTTGGCGTGATCGGAACAGTCTGGGGATATCTCAGTTTGGTCGATAACGGAAAGCGACTCAAAGCAACGATCGACTGGTGGGGAAACCTCACCTTTGCAATCGGTCTTACTAGCCTCCTTATTGCCATGGTTTATGGAATCCAACCCTACGGAGATTCCTCGATGGGTTGGAGTTCACCGAAAGTACTCTGTGGTTTTGTCATTGCAGCAATCTTCTTAACGCTATTTATTTGGATCGAACTCCACACCCTGCATCCCATGTTCAATCTGCATCTTTTTAAAATTCGCGCATTTAGTATGGGAAGCAATGCCGGTCTGCTTGCGGCGATTGCCCGGGGTGGCCTGCAGTTCATGTTGATCATTTGGCTGCAAGGAATCTGGTTGCCACTTCATGGCTATGCCTACGATGCCACGCCGCTCTGGGCAGGAATTTACTTATTGCCGCTCACTGCAGGCTTCTTGATTGCTGGCCCGGTCTCTGGCTGGCTCTCTGATCGTGTGGGTGCGCGCGTTCTCTCTACTTCGGGACTCATTCTCTTTGGTGCCAGCTTTCTCGGGCTGATGATTACGCCAACTAACTTCCATTACCTCTGGTTCGGTGGCTTGGTATTGCTCAATGGCATTGGTGGCGGAATGTTCTCTGCGCCAAATCAAACAGCGGTAATGAATAGCGTTCCTGCTGAAAATCGCGGTTCGGCCGGCGGCATCCAAGCAGCCTTTATGAATTCGGGAATGGTGCTCTCCATCGGAGTCTTCTTCTCGCTCATGATTGTGGGGCTTAGCAATTCGCTCCCTAAGAGTTTATTTATCGGGCTCTCCCAGAACGGGGTGAGCGTTTCACAGGCCCACGCCATTGCAAATCTGCCCGTTGTCGGATCGCTCTTTGCTTCGTTCCTTGGATACAACCCACTGCAAAGCCTGCTCGGTTCCCAGAGCGCCGCTCATGTCACAAGCGCGGAGTGGGCAAACCTCACCGGAAAGCAGTTCTTCCCGCATCTCATTTCCCAGCCATTCCACCACGGTCTGTTGATTGTTTTTGGGGCAGCGCTCTTTCTCTCACTGAGTGGAGCCCTTCTTTCGGCGTTGCGTGGTTCGCGCTATGTCCACGAGAGTCAATGATGTTAAAGAGAAACCATGAGTGAGTTATCACTCGATCAGATCAAAGCCCGATGGAATGAGGTTTTAGACCTCCTCATTCTTCAGGATCGCGTTCTCTGGCTAGCTTTCTTCGATGCCAGACTCGTTTCTTTCGATGGCACAACACTCACACTCGATTTTGTGGATGCAACCAAATTCAGCGGAGATCACAATTTTGGCTCTCATCGTAAGCCAGAACAGGTAGTGCAATTACAAGAGGCGATCTATAAGATTTTCGGCATCACTCCTATAATTCAGGAGTTATGAAAAGAACTCTGCTTGTGCTCACAGCGTTGCTCTCGGCAGCGCTGGTGCTGACAGACTTCTCCCCTGTCTTCGCGTTGGGCACACCCACACGAAACTCATCACCACTTCGCATCACGACTGCTGGCCCTGGAAACAAGATTGAGGGCATGGATATCAGTTTGTATCAACACCCTGGTGGGGCAGCAATTAATTTCAAGCAGATGTATCAAGCGGGGATCCGCTTTGTCATTATCAAAGGTGGCGATACCTTTGATCAATTTGATGCCCAGGCGGTGAAATATTTAGCGAGCGATCGCAGCGCGGCGCAACGCGCATCGATGTATACCTCGTTTTACTACTACGCGACCCTCCCCGATTCCAGCGATCCGGGAGTCGTCAAAGCTGATGCTAAAGCGCAAGCCCAGAAAGTTATTTGGCGAATTGCCTCGCTCGGCGGTTATAACAGGCGTGATCTTCCTGTTGCACTTGATCTAGAAAATAATTGTGTACGCATTGCCAGCAACGGCAGCTGTGCGAAAGTCGCTGACCCAGCGCTCGTCACACTTTGGGCACAGACCTGGCTCGATGCCGTTTCTTACACAACAGGCAAGAAACCATTACTTTATAGCTACCCACAATTTCTTGAAAACTCCATGGCTCGTTCAGCAAACTTACGTCAATATCCGCTGTGGATTGCACGTTACGGAACCAATCCAGTGCTGACTTCCACCCAACTCAATGCAAAGCCTGTTGGTTGTTATGCACATTCGTGGAGTAATTCAGATTGCTCGACGCAATGGCAGATTTGGCAGTACACCTCGTGCGGTATTCCTGGAAAGTATGGTGTCCCAGGCGATCGAGTAGACCTCAACGTATTTAACGGAAACACCAGAGATTTCATGAGTTTAGTTCGAGGAACGTGGCAACCGGCTCCCAGTCAGATGCTGCCTTTTGATGAACCGACCAACCTCTCCGTCACTAGTCAGAGCGCTGCCACGAGTAGAGATCCCGTTGTTGTGACCGTCAATGTCACGCGTCCAGATGGCTCGCCCGTGGTGGCTGGAACTGTCTCTTTCACACCTGCATCCTCAATGATGGCTGCAGGTCAACAACGCGTGGTGCGCTCTGCCAGCGGCTCATGGACGCTTCGCATTACTGGTTTAAGTGCGGGTCATTACGTAGGGACAATCGATTTTCAAGACTCGACCTCGACCGAGGCGGCATCGCAGGAGCCGATCGAATTCGACATCACTCCTGCGCCAATTCCAACATCGACCCCAACACCAATTCCAACATCGACCCCAACACCAACTCCATCTCCAACAGCGAAAAAACCTGTTGTAGATTCTTGTGCAGGCCAGGTACGAAATTAAATAAGTCGGTTAATCTAGTGACATGGCCAGAATTCTTGTCACAGGTGGAGCTGGATATATTGGGTCAACGGCAGCTGCCATGTTGGCAGACCTTAACCACGAAGTGATTGTCTTTGATGACCTCTCAACCGGCCATCAATCAAGCGTCGACCCTCGGGCCGAATTCATTGAAGGCTCGCTCCTTGATCCTGATGCGCTGCGCCGAGCACTGGTAGGCGTAAGCGCTGTTGTTCACTTCGCTGGCAAATCACTCGTTGGTGAATCTGTGACAAAGCCCGAGCTTTACCATCATGTCAATGTAGATGGCACTCGCAACCTCATCGATGCAATGAAACTTTATGCGATCGATAAATTAGTTTTCTCATCAAGCGCCGCAACTTATGGCTCCACTTCGGTTACGCCAATCACCGAAGATATTGCAGGAACTCCTACCAATCCTTATGGCCAGAGCAAATTAGATATCGATCATCTGATTTCTGCATCACATTTGAGCGCCATTTCATTGCGTTATTTCAACGTGGCAGGCGCGCACAAATCAGCATCTGGCTGGTTAGCCGAACGCCATGATCCAGAAACTCACTTGATTCCTAATGTCATCAAAGCAACCGCAGCGAAACCACTTCATATCTTTGGTACAGATTGGCCGACTCCGGATGGAACGTGCATTCGAGATTACGTTCACGTCGTTGACTTGATCGATGCGCATATCAAGGCGCTCCATAGCCTCAAGCATGGCCAACACGAAATTATTAATCTGGGCAGCGGCTCTGGCTACTCCGTGAAAGACGTAGTTTCATCAGCCGAAAGAGTCCTTGCGCGGCCGGTACCTGTTATCGAAAGCGAGCGCCGTGCTGGTGATCCTGCAACTCTTGTGGCATCTATTGAGAAAGCGCAAACGATTCTTGGCTGGCAACCAACCAAGTCACTCGATGACATGATTCGAGATACCCAGCTCGCACTTAATTTGGTGTAAGCACACCCGTAATTACTGAGGTATTTTCTTAAGCAGGGTCGATTGAACGAACTTCTACTCCACCGATATCGCTCAGTACTTGAAGCAGATCGGTTGGATCACTGCCTGGGATCGCAACGGTAATGTCGTCGATACCCTTTCCGTTTTCAGTGCTTACTGTGGTCAATGAGCGAATGTCTCCGCCCGCAAAACCAATGGCCGAAGCAACCGCTCCGAGTGAGCCCGGACGGTCAGGTAGCGCGATCTGTAACTTGAAGATTCCCATGGATGAAGAATAACCCAGCTCTGTTACAGCTAAATTACGCGGTCACAATTCCCACACGCGACTCGCTTACGCGGTCACAATTGCGTCGCCCTTAATGGCCACGCTGTACTTCGGAAGCGCCACTGGTGGTGGTCCTCCCAATACTGCTCCCCCGTTATACGGATCAAAACGACCGCCATGGCATGGGCAGTCGAGTGACTTAGCCGATGCGTTGTAATCCACGACGCAGCCTTGGTGAGTACAGAGTGCGGAGTAGGCGAATACGCCCGCCTTTGTTCTAAAGAGGAAGGCTGGGTTGCCATCTGGCGCAGTAAATTTCATGGTTGAGCCAACTGGAAAATCGGCCACTTTGACGATCTCGGCGCCAGATGTTGCCTTAGGCAAACTCTTCTGCACCTTGCTGGCCGCAAATACTCCAACAACCGACGCTGCGCCAACGCCAAGCAAGCGCACAAATTCACGACGATCACTGATTGGAACAATGCTTGGAACTTTACGCCCTGCATACTGCTGGCGAATCAAAGCGAAGAGAGCGATCCACATGACTAAGTACGCGGTATCGCTACCCAAGAAGTACGGGTAGACATGCCAGGTGACGGTGAGCCACAGCCCAAAGGAGACTAGCGCTCCAGCAATGATGGCGGCTTGCATCCACACGCCTGCGAGTACAGCAACACCAATGGCCATCTCGGTCACCATGACGAGTACGCCTACTTGAGAGGCATGCTCCACAAAGTGCTTCAGAAAGAAACCAATGGGTGAACTTTTGGCGTATCCCGAAATTTGGGCGCCGATGTAATTCGATGAAGCCTTATCGAGAAAAGTTGGATCTGAGGCCTTCTGCCAGCCACCATAGAACCAGGTTCCACCCAAAGCCAGACGAAGAATTTTCGTTGGTAGGTTATTTGAACGCCAAGATTCGACGATGAAATTGCGTGGATTGCTAGCCATGACTCCCCTTACGGAATGAAGATCTGGCCGTTTCCGGAACCAGACTGTGGGAGCACTTTACAGGAGCTCCCTCACTTGGACTCGAACCAAGAACCTGCCGATTAACAGTCGGCTGCTCTGCCAATTGAGCTATGAGGGATTACGCACCACCCGCGGGCGGGCAGAGTGGAATCTTAGCAAGAACTGCCCCAGTCGCTAAATCAGGCCGCTGAGGCGGGGATCACGGTTACTCCTCGGCTAACGGTTACTCCTCGGCTAACGCTTACTCCTCGGCTAACGCTAGATCCCGCTGCGCCCGACGCAGCGCCTCCTGCCCCACCAACTCCGTGAAAATCTGAGTATATCGAGCCTCTTCCTCAACGGGATTGATCCGCTGCAAGGTCGACTTAATCTCGGCGATCGAGCGACCCAGGGCAACTTCTCTCAACCGAGCAATAACGCTCTGAGCATATTTTTCACTCATCTGACCATCGGTCCGAATGGGCTCAACAATCAACTCGGTGATTAAATTGCGAACCGCTTGGTCTTCGGTCCGTTCAATTAAATCTTGAACTGAGAGCGCTGGCAGTGAGTCAATCTGAGCACGAAGCTGGGCATAAGGCGCATAGGTAAATGCATTCGCCTCGATCTCTGGCCAAGCTCCAGCCAGCTCTGAGTGCTGCAACTTAACCTTTAGAACTTCTCGCTCAAGCATTAAGAGTGGGTCGCTCAAATTCACTTGCGCAGGCGGTGCATCAGGAAGTGGTGTGTGTGATTTACCGGCAACTCTTTTAACAGCCGCAACTACAGTATCGACTTCCATGCCCAGCCAGCCAGCAACAAGTCGTGAATACTCAGGGCGCAGCGATGCATCGCGAATTTTTCCCACGAGCGGTGCTACTTGATTAAGCGCACTCACTCGACCTTCCGCAGTGGCGATGTCATATTGCTTAATCACCGAGCGCATCGCGAATTCAAAGAGCGGAACTCTCCTAGCGATCAAATCTCGCACCGCAGCATCTCCACCACTTTGACGAAGTTCGCATGGATCTTTTCCATCGGGCTCTACCGCTACAAAGGTCTGAGCAACAAATTTTTGATCATCATCGAAGGCACGTAGCGCAGCCTTTTGACCTGCGGCATCGCCATCGAAAGTGAAGATTACCTCTCCCCTAAATGCATCGTCATCCATCAATAACCTACGGATAATTCGAATATGGTCGTCACCAAAGGCGGTTCCGCATGTTGCTACAGCGGTTGTTACTCCCGCTAGGTGCGCAGCCATGACATCGGTATAGCCCTCAACAATTACTACTTGGCGCTTCTTTGAGATCTCTTTCTTAGCAAGGTCAAGGCCATAAAGAATTTGAGATTTCTTATAAATGGGAGTCTCGGCAGTGTTGAGGTATTTCGGACCTTGATCTCGCTCATCGTCCGCCAATTTACGTGCGCCAAAGCCAACGACATCGCCAGAAATATCTTTGATCGGCCAGACCAATCGGTTTCTAAATCGATCAATCAGCCCTCCGCGCGAACCTTCTTTGGTGAGTCCGGCTAGATTCAACTCGGAATCGGTAAATCCCTTTGCGCGCAGATATTTATAGAGCGCATCCCATTCATCCGGGGCGTAACCAACCTCAAACATAGTTGCAGCATCTCGATCGAATCCTCGGCCCGCGAGAAAATCGCGACCGACTTGGGCTGGACCCGGCAACATCAGTTGCTCGCGATAGAAGGCAGCCGCCGCAGTATTAGCCGCGACTAAGCGAGAACGATTGATCCCGGATCCTTGCGTAGGTCCGGTGCTGTCATAGCGAAGTTGGTATCCAATTCGCTCTTCCAACCGCTCTAC
>Ga0007807_1001076_pt1 | contig 9024 bp, 8 predicted proteins | sample CryBogCBE12Aug09_FD_71220 | JGI IMG/M metagenome (GOLD analysis project Ga0007807, IMG submission 71220) | Freshwater microbial communities from Crystal Bog, Wisconsin, USA - CBE12Aug09 | ecosystem: Environmental > Aquatic > Freshwater > Lake | place: Crystal Bog, Wisconsin, USA | collected...
ACCGTGAACTGTGCGAGGTGACGGACTGGCTGTACCTGTGCGGCGATCTGCCGCCGAACCCCGATCTCGCCGCTGCGCAGCTCGAGATCTGGCGTGCCGCAGGGATCACCGACATCGTCGACGTCCGTGAGGAGTGGAGCGATGAGGACCTCGTGGCCGATCTCGCCCCCGAGATCCGCTACCACCACCTCGGCACCCACGACAACGGTGGGACGCAGTCGCCCCGTTGGTTCGCTGAAGGGCTCGAGGCCCTGCACGCTGCGCTGGCAGACCCGTACGCCAAGGTCCTCGTGCACTGCCACATGGGCATCAACCGAGGCCCATCGATGGGCTTCGCGTTCTTGGTCGATCAAGGGTGGCGCCCGGTTGAGGCCCTCGCTGCAATCCGCGCCGCTCGACCAATCGCAGCGGTTGCCTACGCCACCGACGCGCTCGCCGCACATCACCGACGCCGAGAGGTGGGCACGGAGCACGGAGCAGCGCAGCAGCGCGAGGTGCGTGCCTGGATGTCGGCCAACGACATCGACACCGCGACGGTGATCCGTCGTATTCGCGCCGCGAGCTGACCTACCAGGTCAACCCGAGCGTGGCCCGCATCGTGGCCTCGAAGGTGGCGTCGTCGAGCTGGGCCCGAAGGGGAAGGATCATCGCAGCATCCTCACCGACCGGCACCCGAAGGGGCGTCGTTGGATCCTCGAGTGCACCGAGAATTGCTCGGGCGACGCCGTCGGGAGAGGGTCGGCCACCGGGACCAGCGACGACGTCGTCGACGCCGTCCCACTGCTCGACGAGGCCGGCGTAGGCAGGGTTGACGGGGAAATCCGGAGACGCCTTCATGCCCGGCGCCGTGAACCCAGGCTCGACCAAGACGAGGCGGATCCCGAAGTGTCCAACCTCGTAGTGGAGGGACTCGGTGAAGGCCTCCAACGCGAACTTGGTCGCCGCGTACGCACCTTCGAGTGGCGTTGCCACGCGACCTTGAATCGAGCTCACGTTGACGATGACGCCAGATCCTCGGGTTCTCCACGCCGGCAGCACCGCTTGGATAAGAGCGAGGGGCCCGAAGGTGTTGGTTTCGAACATCGCTCGGAGGTGGTCGAGTGGGATCTGCTCGAGCGGAGCCTTCCCCGAAAGCGCGGCGTTGTTCACGATGGCATCGAGTTCTCCGGCCGCAGCGAGGCAGGCGGCGATGGAGGAGGCACTCGTGACGTCCAAGCTGAGCTTGGCTGCGACGTCGAGGCCGTCGAGCAGAGCGACATCACGGGCCGTGGCCACGACCTCGTGGCCAGCTTCGGCGAGGCACATGGCCGTCGCTCGTCCAATCGCGCGTCCGGCTCCGGTGATGAGAATTCGCATGGGGACCACGCTAGGCCGTCACCGGACCTCGTTCTCGCGGAGTTCGTCGAGTTGGACGGCGATGACCGCTCGGTCATCAGGGTCGGCAATGGCTGCCACGCGCATCGTGGCCTCGCCCAACCACTGGGCGCGAAGGGCGTCGTCACCGAGCACCGTGGCCACTCGGGCGAGCCCTTCGGCCACGCTCGCATGGAGCCAGTCGGGGCGCTCAGGAAACGCTGTTTCCTCGGCAGCCATCGCGAACGCCCAGGCCAACGGACCGAAGACCGCTGGTCGACTGATCGACGCTTCGGCTGCTGCTCGACCAATCATCCAGTCACCGATCACGACCTCTTGGAGTCCCCCGGCAATCCCCCAGTGGTGCCGAGACGTGAAGGCGCAACCGACGAGTTCGTCCATGACGGCGTCGCTTCGGTCGTCGCCGTCGAGGATCTCCCAGCAGCGGTTGTAGGTCGAGATGGCGAGTGCGCGGTGGTCGTGATCCATGATGGAAGCGTACCGAGCGGGTCGAAACGCCTGCGGTTCGGACGCCACCAGCACCGCTCCGACCTTTGAGAGGACACCATGGACACCCTCCCCCTCATCTGCGCGAGCCTCCTCACCCTGGCGCTCTGCGTGGCGGCAGCGCTGGATTTCACCCACCACCGGAACATCGTCGCCACCATGGAACGCCTGGAGATGCCAGCAGGCTTCGAGGTCATCGCCGGCGTGGTGAAGGCAGCAGCGGCCCTCGGCCTCGTCATCTCCATGGTCGCCTACGACGCGACGAACCCACTCGGCGCCGTCACCGCCTGGTGCCTCGTCGCCTACTTCCTCGTGGCGCTCGGCGCTCACGCCCGGGTCAACGATCCCCCGCAGGAGTTCGTCGGAGCAGGAGTGCTCCTCGCGATCTCCCTCGTCCTCGCCCTCTCGCTCTAGCGAGGACTAGGCCCGAGTCGCAATAGCGGCGAGTTGCTCGCCGAGGACGCCACGGGTTCGTGCGGCGAGGCTCACGTGGAGGTCGAGGAGGTCGAGGAACTGCTCGACTTGGCGCTGTCCAGCCTCAACCGGGTTCGCCTCGTGGAAGGCCCGCACCTCTTGAGCCACCTCGGCACTCTCAACGATGGTCGTCACACCCGCTGCCACCGCGACGGTTGATCCATGGGGGAACTTGGCGTTGGCCTCAGCCCACCGTGCCGTCGCAGCACGCCACACGTCCACCCCGACGAGGCGGTTGCGGATGAGCGCAGCGAGGAGGTAGGGAGCGTCTTGGGTCCGAACGTCAGTGAAGCACCGATCCACCAGTGCGAGGACGCCGTCGGCATCAGCTGAACGGGCGCCGGCGAAGAGCCACCGCTGCTCATCTTGTGGATTGCTCGCAGCCTGGCGTCGAGCCTCGCAGGTGGCGAGGTCGCCGGGTCGGCCGAGGTTCATCACCACGCCAACAATGGCGTCAGCGAGGTCGCCGCTCACGTCCGAAGCGTCGAAGCGCTGCGTCGCGTACGAGATGACAGCTGGATCTTCAGCGAGCACGCCGAGGAGGTCGAGGACGATGGCACGGAGCTCGGCGGCCTGGTGGGATTCTCCGGTGATGGGGGCCACGCCGAGTCGGGCGAGGACGGGACCGCAGATACGCTGCGTCGCTGCTGCCAACGCTGGCCGGTCGGCATCGACGACGATGCGGTTCGCCATCCGCAGGGCAGTGGCCACCACGGTCCAAGTTGCCGGCTCGTCCAAGTCGGCCAGGCCGAGCGCGAGGGTCAACACGTCGTCGAAGCTCGACTGTCCGACGAGCACCGATGCCCAGGTGTCCGACAGCAGCACCGCACGCTCGAGCTCATCGAGCTCGGTCAGGCGAGCGGCGATCGTTGCGAGCTGTGCCGAGGAGTACCGGGTGCGGTAGAAGCCAGAGCCACCCGCGTTGATAATGGCTGCGCCGGAGGTGGCGTAGGTGGCGTTCTCGCCACTGACGACGACAGTCTCGGTGGCGTCGTCGTCGAGGGAACGGATGAGCACCGGCACCTGCCAGATCGACCCGATCGCCGAGGTGCCGGTGGATTCGGCGTAGGCGAAGGGCTGCTGGGTGAGGACCCCGTCCTCGACCGAGATGAGCGGGTAGCCACCTTGGTAGATCCAGGTGTCCATGATTTGGCCCACCGGGAGCGAGGACGCTTCTTCGAGCGCCGCCCAGAGGTCTGCGGTCACGGTGTTGGCGTACGCGTGACGCTTCAGGTAGATGCGGATGCCGTCGCGGAAGGTCTCCTCGCCGAGGAATTGCTCCAGCATGCGCAGGATCGAGCAGCCCTTGACGTAGGTCAAGATGTCGAACATCCCACGGCAGTCATTGGGCGAGATGACCTCGTACTCAATGGGACGAGTCGAGTGCTGGCCGTCGACGGTGAAGGCCATGTCGCGGCTCGGGTTGAAGCTGACCCACTTCTTCCACTCCGGGCGGAAGTGGTCGGTGCAGATGGACTCCATGAAGGTGGCGAAGGCTTCGTTCAGCCAGATGCCTTCCCACCAGCCCATGGTGACGAGGTCGCCGAACCACATGTGGGCGAGCTCGTGGTTGATGACGAGGGCGACGCGTTCGAGCTCTGCGGTCGACGCCGTCGCCGGGTCGATGAGCAGCTCGGTCTCACGGAAGGTCACGCAACCGAGGTTCTCCATGGCGCCCGCAGCGAAGTCCGGAATCGCCACGAGGTCCACCTTGTCGCCGGGGTAGGCGATGGCGAAGTAATCGGTGAAGAACTCGAGTGCGTGGACGGCAGCTTCCATGGCCCAGGCGCACAGGTGACCCTTGCCCACGGGGTAGACAATGCGGACTGGGACGCCTCGCACCATCGTGACCTCGGTGGCCTCGAAGGGGCCGACGACGAAGGCCACGAGGTAGGTGGACATGATCATCGTCTCAGCGAAAGTCACCGAGCGCCGTCCATCACCGGTTGCGACATCGGCGATCACCGCGGTGTTTGAGTAGGCCTCCAAGTGCTCGGGGATGACGAGCGTCGTCTGGTAGGTGGCCTTGAGGCTCGGCTCATCGAAGCACGGGAAGGCCCGGCGGGCGTCGGTGGCTTCGAACTGGGTCGTGGCGATCACGTGCTCGACCCCGGCGTCATCGGTGAAGGTGGAGCGGTAGAAGCCGTGGAGTTGGTCGTTCAAGATGCCGGTGAAGCGCAGGAGCACTGTGCAGCGTCCAGCGGGAATTTCGGACGCGAAGGCGAAGGTCGCCGTCTCGTAGGTGGCGTCGAAGGTCGGGCTCGACGAGACGAAGGTGGCGCTCCCGGCCACGAGTTCAGCCGGCTCGATCTCCAGTTCAAGGGCATGCAGGGTGATGGCGCTGGCCGCAGTGGCGAGGTCGAGATCGATCTCCACCGTTCCTGCGAAGGTGGCCGATTCCAGGTTGGGCTCCAAGTGGAGCCGGTAGGCGACGGGGCGAACGTCGGGGCTGAGGCGGTAAGGGTTCGTGGTCACAGAGGTCTCCTCGCTCGAGCGGCCGCTCGGCCCGCAGCAGGCACCCTACAAGCAGCGTTGGAAGCGTCAGCGCACCACCGGCGCGTCGCGCAGGGGTCAGCGAACGGGAGCGACCCAGTCGGGATCGAACTCGAACATGGACCGGGCGATGGCCACCAGTCCAATGCTCTGCGGCGCCCACTCGAGGAGCGCTCCGTCTGGACCGGTCGGGAGGGACACCTTGGCCATGGCGTCAGCGTCCACCAGTTCTCGGAGCAAGCACCCTTCGATGAGCGATGAGGCTGCCCGAGCGAAGTGCTCAATGGTGAATGGGGCGCGAATCTTGAGGCCGAGGAAGGCCATGAACTGCTCGTAGTGGCCAATGGCGTCCTCGTCGATCCGGACGTAGTTGGACTTCATGGCGGAGATGAGATCCGCCTTCGTGGCTGGATCACCGGTGGCAGCGAGCGCCCACACGCCGATCCACGCACGCCACATGGGCGAACCTTGCGCGATCTCCGAGGCCACGTTGGCCCCCACCCGACAGATGTCGAACAAGCACTGCATCCTCGCCTCGGGGGAGGTGAGGTCGACACCTTCAACGACTTCTCGGACGACGCGCTCGGCGACGGTCACCATGTTCGCGGAATCTGACTGCGCGATCACCCGGAGCACCTCGGCTTGGTAGGCCTCTTGGGAGTCGAACACTCGACGGATGACCGATGCGTGGGTCAGCCGGACCCCTTGGGCTTCGAGGTGCTCGAAGACTCGCTTGAACGTCAGGTGCTCTGCCCCGCTCGAGAGACCCTCGCTGCGGACGATGTCGAGCCCGGCCTCGATCAGGAGTTCTCGGATCGTGGCCGAACTGCGGCGAGGGCCGCGTCGGCGGATTGGCGGTGTTGCAGTCACAGGGCCAACTTAGCGCGCACACTGTGCCTTCACCGGACGAAAAATTACCCCTATGCAGGAGAAATAGTCGAACTCGCTACCCTCGCGTCCGACGCCGACGACGAGCACCCCCTCCGGTGATCTGCGGCGGCGAACCGCGACGCCCACGCAGCAACCGCTGCCGCGAGCAGCGGACGCGGTGGAGCGGTGGAGGGCTGCACGCGGTGGTGTGCAGTTTGGGCAACACTGCAACGGAGGATTGGAGCCCCATGGACATCGTCATCAACCACGACAACTTGCGAGACGTCACCGCAATTGACCGCGACACCGTCCCGCTGGCACCCGGCGAGCTCCGGCTCGCGATTGAGCGGTTCGGCCTCTCCGCGAACAACATCACCTACGCGGTCATGGGGGATGCCATGTCCTACTGGCAGTTCTTCCCCGGGATCACGACCGAGGGGACGACCTGGTGCTCGATGCCCGTGTGGGGCTTCGCCACGATTGCCGAGTCGACCGTGGATGCGCTCCCTGTCGGGCGCAAGGTCTTCGGATACTTCCCGTTCTCAACGGAACTGCGCTGCACCCCGGGTCGGATCGACGAGAGTGGTTTCAGCGACGTCGCGCCCCACCGGGCGGAGTTGCCCTCGGTCTACAACCGCTACGCGCTCGTCGACCACGATCCGATGTACGACGCCGCAGCCGAGGAACTCCTCATGCTGCTGCGCCCCCTGTTCATCACCTCCTTCGTCGTTGAGGACTTCCTCTTCGACCACGATCTCTTCGGTGCTGAGGTAGCCATCGTCTCGAGCGCGTCGGCCAAGACCGCCTACGGCACCGCCGCACTCCTCGCCCGCCGAGGGATGGCCAAGGTGGTCGGGGTGACCTCCCCGGCCAACGTGGCGTTCTGTCGTTCCCTCGGTTGCTACGACGAGGTCCTCACCTACGACCAGGTCGATCACCTCGAGCTCGTGCCATCGGTGTACTTAGACGTCGCCGGTCGCAGAGACGTCACCGCTGCGGTCCACCACCACTTGGGCGACCTCCTCGCCCACTCGATGATCATCGGCGACACCCACTGGGAGGGACCCGCAGTCGAGCCCGGTGGCATCCCCGGCCCGAAGCCCACCTTGCTCTTCGCACCCGTGCAGATCGCTAAGCGGCGCGCCGAGTGGGGTCGAGACGGCTTCGAAGCTGCCGTTGCCGCTGCCTGGACCGCGACGCTGCCCACCTTCACCGCAGCCATTGACCTCGTCACCGTGAACGGTCCCGAAGCGCTGATCGCCACCTACCGGCTCCTCCTCGAGGGCACGGTCGACCCGCGCGCTGGCTACATCTGCTCCTTCGCCGAGACCCGGTCGTAGACGAGGTCCGCCACCGCGGCAATCGTCGCCGCTGTGGCAGCTGGAGAGGGACCGAACAACGTGGTTGCGGCGTTGACTTCGATGATGCACGGACCGGCGTCGGAAATGATGAGGTCCACACCGGCGACGTCGAGGTCGAGCGCTGCCACCGCGGCGAGCGCGAGGTCATGCGCTTCTGTACTCGGGGGCTCGGCCTCCTCCATCGTGGCTCCCTGCTTCAAGTTCGAGCGAAACTCCCCCTCGAGCGGCGTGCGCTTGGCCCACGACACGGCTCGACCACCCACCACGGTCACCCGGTAGTCCTCGACGGCGCGGACGAAGGACTGGACGAGGAACTCCTCGCCAACGACGTCGGGGAATTCGTCCAGCAGTTCCACGCCGACGCCGCCAGCGCCGCGACGTGGCTTTCGGACGACGGGGCCCGGAGGGAGCACTGCTGGACAGGCGGTGTAGGTCGTGGGGTGGGCGAGGCCGGCAGCGGCGAACGCCGCTGCTTGGTGCGCCTTGTCGGTCGCCGCTCGATGCGGTTCGAGGGCGTTCACCGTGGCGAGGCCCTGTGCGACGTAGGCAGCGGCACGGTCGAGCTGGGGTGCCTTGCTCGATCGGATGAGGATGAGCGACGGTTCGGTCGCGACGCACGGACCGAGGGGGTGATCCCACCACATGACGGGCCGGAGACCTCGGTCCATCAAGGCCTCAGCCAGCAGGCTGCCACGGCCCCGCTCGTAGGGCGCAGACGGAGGACCGGTGCGATGCCCGCTGCGCGGTGCCGTCAGCAGTACCACCTGCGGTCCACTAGCCACGGCGCCGCCGTGTGCGAGACGCTGGTTGGTAGTTCGGCCCAGCAGTCCGATCGACGGCCTCGAGCAGGGTTACGCACGACGGTTCGGCCGCTACGGCGAACGCCTCGGTTTCGCGGAGTCCATAGGCCTCCCAGGTGGGAATACAGGCGCGGTCGGTGGCGACCTCGATCGCCTCTCGGAGATCGATCGCTGCCTCGGTGACGTAACCGTCGACGACCAACCCCTTCGCCGTGAGCGAGGACCATCCAGCTGCGAGATCCTCCGGGGACGTCCCCCGAGAGGTGGGCAGCCAGTCCTGCTCGTAGCCGAGCCACTCGTTGTGCAGGATCGACGCCTCGGGGTGAGTCAGGCCAGCGGCGACCACGAGGGCCCAATGCGTGTCGCCTCGCCATTCCCGGAGGCAGTTGACCGCGTGCCATCCGAAGAGCACCGGATCGTCTGGTCGAGGTGCTGCTCGGTGAACCGCGAAGAGCACTCGACCAACGCTCGGCAAGGCGTCGACGACGTCGAAGAGTCGTGGGCCACGAGCTGCGAGCTCAACCGCGAGTTCCGGTGCCATCGTCGAGAGTCCCTCGAGGACCGCAGCATCTCGAGCCGCGGCGAACGGGGCGAAGGCCGCACCGTTGTCGAGGAAGGAGAAGAGGCCGGCAATGGCAGCCGGGGAGATCGATCCGAATGCTGCTGCGACAGCTTCGGGACCTGCGGGTGCGAGTGGGGCGCAGCGAGCGGCGATGTAGCCGAGCGGACCAGCGAAGGCCTCCGGCAATCCGAGGTCGACGTAGCGCGCCACGGCTCCGGGATCCCAGAAGATCCATCCGACCGTGGTCTGCACCACTCGGGCAATCCGTGCCGTCAGGTTGAGGAGCGCATCGCCAGGGTCGGTGTCCATGACACCATGGTGTCACGATGCCCCCCAACCCTTGCGTCCTAGGCTTGGGGCTATGGACGAGGTGATGGCGGTCAGCACGGAGAGCGCACAGCTCTTCTCGGGCGGCGTGGTGGTCGAGGTCGATGGCCTCGAGCCCGGGACGACCGCTTTCGTCCACGGCCTGACCGTGACGACCCTCCCCGAAATCGGCGCCTTGAGGAGCCGGGTGGCCACCGCCAACGACGTGCACTTCGGCGAAGTTGAGTGCGGAAAAATTGACGGGGTTACCTGCGGCCAGTTCAGCGCCGGTCCGGGC
>Ga0007807_1001079_pt1 | contig 8986 bp, 3 predicted proteins | sample CryBogCBE12Aug09_FD_71220 | JGI IMG/M metagenome (GOLD analysis project Ga0007807, IMG submission 71220) | Freshwater microbial communities from Crystal Bog, Wisconsin, USA - CBE12Aug09 | ecosystem: Environmental > Aquatic > Freshwater > Lake | place: Crystal Bog, Wisconsin, USA | collected...
CAATGCAGTTCAATCTATTGGCCAGACTATTGAAAAAGTAGGTCAGGCGGCAATTAATGATCCAATTGGTTCAATTGCTAAAATAGCGGCAGTTGCTACTGGTAACCCAGAATTATTACCATTGATATCGGCCGCTGATACCGTTGCTAACGGTGGCAACTTACAACAAGCCGCCATATCAGCGGGCACAACTTATTTAGCTTCTAATATTGCTAACGTGGTTAGTAGCAATTTGTTGGCCCCCGCCGCAGATAGCACGGCATCTATGGCAACGCAAGACGCTACCAATATGGTAGCTCAAGGCATTCCACCAGATCAGATTGCTAATACATTACAGCAATCATATAACTTGGCGCCTGAAGTAGCTAACAGTATGGCACAAGCAGCATCAGCTGGTGTGGCGCCATCGGTATTAGCCACTGCTTACGCTGGTGCCTATGGTGCTGAATTAGATGGTGTTATGAATAGCGCCACGCAACAAATTTTAGCTGGCGCTGCTGGTAACTCCGTCGGCGCTGCAGCTAAGAGTTTGATAACCACTGGCAATATTAACCAATCGTTATTGTCTGGTTTGGCTGCTGGAGTTGGTACTACGGTTGGCGGTGCAGTTAATGTTGGTGCGCAAGATCTTGGTGCAGGATCAACAATATCATCAATTGCCGGTAAAATTGCTGGAGCTACAAGTGCTTCAGCGGTGGCCGGTCAAAACATTGGTGCTTCGTTTGTTAATAGTATTGTTAATACTAGTTTGTCGCAAATTGGATCAACATTAAAAAATACTGATGTTGCGCAAGGTGTATCGCAGTATTTATCTAAAACCGGTACAGATATTGCGTCTCAAATTAACCAAGCTATTAATGGGATTAATAGCCAACAAACACAACAACAAAATTATTACACCAATACTGTTCAGCCTGCTTATCAATCTGCGCAGACTTCGTATAATAATTTGATCAGTGCTAATGATGCTTACACAACAGCATACAATAGCTATAATTCTGATTATAATAAATATACTGATTTAGTCAGCCAATATAATACTGCTAAAGCAGCTAATGATGTAACAACTGCAAATAGTTTAGCAGATCAAATTAATACCCTGGCCACAAGTTTAAATAGCCAGGAGAGTAATTTAAGTACTTTGCAAGTAGCTGCACAAACCGCTGGTGATACATATAACACAAATTATCAAGCGTACCAAAATATAACTACAAACTATACTGGTCAAACACAGGCTATTACAGATGCAAATACCCAGTTAGATGCTGCTGCAAAACAAGCCCAGACACAGATTAGCGACTACACTACAAAAGTGCAAGACGCGGTACAACAATCTGGCACAATGTCGACAGCGGCGCAACAAGGCTTTAACAGTGATTTTAAGACAAACGGTGACCCAACTAACTCATTACAGTTAGCTACTACCGTTAATGCGTTACCAACAAATCAGCAAGACTATTTTAGCTTTGCTAATCAGATGGGATTGTCAGCCACTGACTCATTGACATACGCACCACAGCTTGCGACAATGAGCACGACGGCTGTTCAAACCTTCTTTGATCAGGTTAACAACAGTAATGTTGCCCCAGCTGATGCGTTTAAAGTGGCAAACCAGGTTAATAGTTTAACGGATGCTCAGCAGGCAGCATTAAATAATGCTACTTCACAAGGCTTATCAATAAATCAGGCACTGACAATAGCAAATAGTCCTGTAGCTAACCTTGGCGTTAACGCACAAAATATGTATATTCAGGCAACACAAAATGGTAGTATACCATCTGAATTAGCACAAGCAATAACAGCAACAGAACAGATTGTTGATCCTGGCGCAGCAGCAACGAACATTAACGCTGCGGCACAAAGTCAATTAACTACACCAGAACAAATTGCTGCATACAATGCGTTATTGGCAAAAGATCCAACAATGACGCCAACTGATGCGGTTAAGATGGTGTTGGATGCAGTAATCCCAAGCGCACAGGCAGATACGTTGCCTGCCACGCAACAGACGGTTCCTGGTGTTTATCATCAAGACCCAACAACTGGTAAGTGGGGAATTTACGTAAAAGACCCAACAAGTGGTCAGTTAACAAACACTGGTATTGCGTTATCAACGGGAAATACATTTGATTCCTCTATGGAAGGAAAACCAAGTGGCGATCAGTTCCCCGTAACTAAGAATACAGACGGAACACCGAATCTTTCGATGATCCCGATATCTACAACGACACCAGATACAACAGCACAGACTCAGACTACTAAAGCACAGCTTGATTCTGAGTTGGCTAGTGGACAAATTACTCAGGGTGAGTATAATGATGCAATTAAAAACATTGCTACCACAACGACACCAAGTGTTGCCACAGATCCGTACCAGCAATTAATTGATAACTTATTTACTAGTAAGTCAACCGGAACGGGTACAGGCACAACAGCAACCGCAACAACACCTGGCGGAACAGGAACCGGTACGGCAACAGTGCCCGGTGGTGCAAGTGGTAACGGTGCCGGTACAGGCACAATAGCGGGAACGGGTGCAGGAGCCGGAACAATCTCTGGAACAGGAACCGGCGCCGGTGGAACTGCAATTGGAACTGGTGGCGGTACAGGAACAGTTACAACAAGCGGTGGAACTGGTTTATCATACGGATCACCACCCACAGCTCAAACTAACCCAGGTATAACAAACTTAGTAGGAACATTTGCACCAACCAAAGATGCCTCATTAATTGGATTAGAACAAAATCAAAATATGACAACTCCATCAGCTTCTTACAACCCATACTTTGCCGGTTTAGCTACCGGTGGATCTACATCCAATTTATCATCTAATTCAATCACTGGCGTTGGTGATACCAGTAATCAACTCACTGGTTTGACACCATCCTTAAGAGCGGTTCAACAGGCTGCTTTACTAGGTATACCAACACTATCCGCATTAGCGTCCCCAGAATATGGCACACAAATTCAATCTGTTGAAGAGGCGCCCCCAGTAATCCATTTGGCAACTGGTGGTGGTTTAAGTTATGCTCCAGTGTTTGGTCATGGTCGTCCTACCGCGCTTTTAGGCACACCAAAAAATGAAGCATTTGGTGATATGACTGGTCGCTTGATTGGCGCCCATGCCGCTGGTGGTGAGATTGATGACCATGTACCAGAGTTTCATAGTGAAGGTGGTTTGCAGCATCGTTATGTTCAAGGCGCTGGCGATGGTACCAGCGACTCTGTAAAAGCCATGTTGGCTAATGGTGAGTTTGTTATTCCAGCTGATGTAGTATCTGATTTAGGTAACGGAAGCAATCAATCTGGCGCTAAGGTGTTAGATAGCTTTTTATCAGTTATCCGCGCCCACAAACAAAAACACGACCCTAGTAAATTACCGCCAGATAGTAAAGGCCCCTTGGCTTACTTATTGGCAGCTAAGAAGAAAGCGAAAGTATAATGGCAACTGGATTAAGTAGTCTAATCTCCAATACAGGAGTCCAAACAACCACAATGCCGAGCTGGTTTGATACAGCTCAGCAAAACGTTGTCAGTCAAGCACAATCTGCTAATGCTGCTGCTCCGGCTCCTCAAAACACTGTGGCGCAGAATGCGGTCAATACTTTATCCGGCGCAACTAACCCATTTACACAAGCTGGTGGCACACTACAAAATATTGCTAGTGGCGCTGCGAGTCCTTGGAACGTTAGCCCAACTGGTCAGGTAACACCAAACGTTAATACCGCTTTGGGTGGTTTGTTCCAAGCCCAAAACCAGCAACTTCAACAATTAGCCCCAACTATCCAGGCACAGCAAGAAGCACAAAATATTGGTTCTGGTAACTTTGGTAGCTTGCGCGGCCAGACTGCTGATGTATCAGCATTGACAAACGCTCAGGCTCAGTTAGCATCACAACAAATGCAAGCCGCACTACAAAACCAATCAGCCGGTGTAAACGCCGCTATTGGCGCTGGCAACGTAACACAACAAGACATCAACAACCTATTGACTACCGGTCAATATCAACAAGCATCACCATACATTAACGCAGCTAACCTTGGCAACGTATTGTCAACCGTTCAACCTGGCGCCACAGTATCTAACACAACTAACCTATCTCCACTAAACCAGGTAATGGGTTTAGCTACTGCCTTGGGCGGCACTGGTGTATCTACTGGCGGATTATTAAGTGGTTTGTTTGGTTCTGGAAGTGGTGGTAGCCCAACAATTACCAACCCAGTAACTGGTTTGCCAATGGCTAACCCTAACTATGTAGCCCCTGGATTATTTAGTAGCTTGTTTGGTTCTAGTTCCTCACAACCAGCTGCCACTTCTACCAATACTTCACCACTCGCTGCAGTAAGCACAGGCCAAGATACCAGCAGTCAATATAGTGGCTCTTCTAGCACGCCAACTTCTACTGGCGCAACCACTGCACAAGATATTCAACAAGCAGCAACTGATGCGGGTTACACTACCCCAATTGGTGGCGATACAGGATCTTAAGGATAAATAATGGCTGAACAAGTACAATCCGGTTTAGACGCCGTAGAGTCTCCTAAAGAAGAAATTACCGCTGTTGGTGGTCTGGCAAAACCTATAGCAGCAAAAGGTCCTTATGCTCTTCCAGCCCCTCAGGGCTCTATTGGTTATGATCCTGCTCTCTTAGAAGAGATGCAAAAAATGATCACTATGCGTGAAGCGCAAAGAAATAGTTTTGGTGAGCGCATGAAAGATGCCATGGCCTGGTGGTCTGGTGGTGTCGCTGGTCCCGCAGAACCTTTAGCTGAGCGTGAGAAAACAAAGCAACAACAAGATGCTGAATTGTTTGGCATGAAGGCGCAGCTTTCTCAGGCCAAGATTGGTCAAAAATTAAATGAGCTTACTCAGGCATCAATCTTTGGCTCACCAGTTACGGCAGCAACACAAAGTGGCACATTGCCTCCATCTCACGTTGCCGCTGGCGCACCAACAGAATCTTCTACATTGATTCAACAAGGTGGTATGCTTGGTCTAGTAAGAGATGCCGCATTAAGACAGAGCATCGCGGCCCAGGCTTTGCGTGATCCAGTTGGCGCACAAAAAGCTATCCAAACTTATTTGGAAAAGAACGCAACCGATACCGATATGATTAAAGACCTACGCTACATGGTAGCTAATGGTCTGATTGATCCTAAACTGGTACCAGCCGCAGCATTGACTAAGTTTGCTGGTGCCGCAGCATTTGTGCCACACGATGTTCGTGGTTCAACTGGAACAGTACAAAGCACGCCAATCGGCTCCGCTGGTGCTATGGTTGGTGGCGGTGGTGGTGCTCCAACTGCAGCACCTGCTGTTGTACCTGCTAACAGAATTGCACCCGCGGGCACACCTCAAGTTGCTCCTGCTGTTACAGCTCCTGCTGCTAAGGCTCCTGCTACTACTCCTGCTGCAGGCGCTACTACTCCTGCTGCAGGCGCTACTACTCCCACTCCCGGTGTTATTAAAGCGCCAGCACAGGTTACTCCCCCATCCTCATTTAAACCCCCACTACAGACTGAGTCTCCTGTTGAAGCACAAATCCGCGCAGCTGGTTTAGATCCAACATCTAAAGAAGCAAACGAGATGCGTCAAAAAGCTGGTGAGACTTTAATTGCTGGACAAGGTAAACAATTAGAAAAGACTGGTGAAGACGCAGGTGTTCGTTTGAATAAGATGCGTGATTTGTCAGAAAGAGGCATGAACACCATCCCAACAGCTCAGGCTGTTATTGATATTGCCGATAATCCAAAATTAAGTAAGGTTATGGGTCTGGCTCATGGTACACAAACTGTACCAACCGCACTAACAACAGCCGGTGATTTTATCCCCGGTATTGGTGCAGAGAAGGTAGAGAAGGCACTCGTTGCTAATTATCTATCACCTGAAGAGCGTGTTGCTTACAAGACGGTACAGGGCGCATCACAAAAGCTAGGTATTGATTTTGCTGCTGATGTATTCAAAGGCGCACGTATGGGTATCGGCCTAGAGAAAATGGCGATGGGTGCTAAGGGTGTTGGTACTGAGATGCCTGCTGAGATTAATAAACGTAACGCCGCATTGATTCGCGACGCGGCACAATTTCAACAAGACAAATCAAAGATGTGGGAAAGCTGGGCTGATAGCCATGGTGGCAAGTTTGCCGATTTTAATCAGTTTGAATCCAGCCCAGAATACATTAAATTTAGAGATGATGCACAACAGCATTTTTTAAATACATACAAAGGAATTGTTAAGCCGCTGGGTGAAGAGGCTGGCGCACACCCAGCTGAGTCACTGGTTGAAAAATACAGAACTAAAAAGAGACAATAAGCATGGATGAGAAATTACAAAATGCCTATGACGCGCTTCAGGCTGCTCATGATGCTGGCAATACCGCAGACGCTACTCAGATAGCGGACTACATTGATACGCTAAAAGCTCAACAATCTTCAGCCACGGCCCAAGCTGATCAACCTCGTACCAGTGCCGTATTGCCGGCTTTGGGTGGTGGTTTAGGCGCGGTTACTGGTGCAGGTGTTGTCGGTGCATCTAAGGGTGTCGAACTTGTTCGCGCTCTTGACCGTTTTGGTGGCAATCAACAACAGACCACTGGCTACAATCCACGCGGTTCTAGCGTAGAAGAAAGCATACAAAACTGGCGCACCTACGCCGATGCACAAAACGAAGCAGCTAAGTCTGTCCGTCGTGATACTGCACTTCAGAAAAAATACCCTGGATTCACCAGGCCAAATCTTCCACACCTACAACCTACGGTTCCTACTGCTGCCGAAAATATATTTGGTCATGCTGCCAATATTGGCACAATGAAACCAATCACCGGTTTAACAGCGGGCGCTAACGCAATTGACTTAATGCAACAAGTCAAAGCTGGTAACCCTATTCAATCTACTATCAGTGCTGCGGGCCTAGCCGGATCTGCTGCGCCATATATCAAAGCACTTCCTAAAAAATATCGTGGTGTTGGTGCCGCTGTATCTATGGCCGCTCCAGTGGTTAACCGCGCACTCGATCAATTTACCAACCCCCCAGAACAGCAATACAATACCGGTGGATTAGTCGCTCTGGCTGAAGGTGGTCAACCACCAGAGATGGGCGAAGCACAGGCTTACGAACCAAGTTATAACGAACGTATTTATAATGCAATTGCTCCGTATATTGGCAAAGACCAAGCTCGCGGACTAATGGGTATGCAAGGTGCTGATTCTTATTCTCAATACAATCCATTAAGCTGGGCTGCTCAAGCTCCGGGTCAAATTGCACAAAACGCAAAAGACTTTGTAAAGAGTTCTAAAGAAGGCGACTATCTTGGTGCTATGGGCAATTACTTAGAAGGTGCCTGGAATGCTGCACCAATGATGGGTAAATTTGTTCAACTACCTGAAAGATTTTTAAAGAACCGACTTGAAAATTTACAATGGGAAAAAGGCACAGAGGCTTTAACTCCTGCACTTGAAAAAGCTGCACCAACAATTGCAAAAGCAATTCATTTTATCGGAGAGCATTTGCCTAAACACGAAAGTGTTTTAGCCGGTAGTAAACTTTCACCCCCACTATACAACAAAAAAAACATTTCTGTTGAAGGATATGATAAGGGTGGTAAAGTAATAAAAAAGTTTACAGAGGCCATCATTCCCCACGAAGGAAAAACACTGCTGGCCACACTGGCTGATAGAACCAAAGCGACTGAAGGCTTTTCTGGCGGTCCTGGTTTTATTAACTTACATCCGGATTATACCTGGGCCGTAGATGCTCCTGGCGTTGTGACAAAGCACATGAATGTGGTTAATCGTTTTGGTGGGCCAGATCAAACTGTGTTTGCTCCAATGTTAATGTCTACTGAGGCGCACAAATCTAATCGCCCAGTGTTTCATCAAATTTACAATGACTTGCAAGAAAAAATTAAATCTGGTGAATTTACGCCTGAGCAGATTGATAAATTAAATCAACGTATCCTAGCTGAAAAGGGTGTTGATTTATCTAAAAGCCCTGGTGTACAATCGCCAGACTTTTTACAATTTGCCGACACATTTAATCGCCGCGGTAAAGTAGCTGACATCTTGGGATTAAAGAAAACTGGTGGCGTTGATTTACAACAACATTTAGAATCTACTATTGATCCAGTTTTAAAAGAAGCAGAGACTGGCGCTATTGGTCCTCAGCTCTTTACCATGGAAGGTAGTATTGAGAAGCCAGAGATTCACCCAGCCTATAGTCATTTGTTTTTAGGTGAGAAAGGCGCGGACCAATTTACTCCAGTGCCCCGTGAGTTTTTATTCCGTGATTTAGAAAAGCAAGCCATGGAACAGATGGGGCGCCCGATGACGGATTACAACTACCGTAATGTGCAAAACTTACAAGGTGGTTTGCCAAATCAATTAATTGATGATAAACTAATTAAATCTTTGCAAGACCTTGGATACAAAAAAGGCGGCAAAATTAAGAAGAAGAAATAATGCCAAAGTTATCAATAGCCGAAATCCGCGCAGTGCTCGATGATGCTAAGCAGGCATACAAGGCCAAGTTCACCCCTGGCTTTTACCATGGTAGTCCAACAAATAAAATAACTGCTTTTGACCCAAGCAAATCTGCTGTTAAAGATTTAGATATGGTGACACCTGGTGTGACATTTGTTTCGCCAAACCCAAGATTTGCTGAAAAGTTTTTAGCTGATCCAGAAAAACTTAATACTCCAACTGGGGCGACAATGTATCCAGTTAGTGTTAATCTTGGTAAACATTTTGATCCTGCCACACCAGAGGGCAATGACACGATAAAACAATACCTTGCAAACAAATACAAAAAAGATGTAGATAGCTATGGGTTTGATGAGGCATTAGGTCAAAAGCATGAATACATGATGGATCGTTTAACCGATCCGGTAAATAACTGGAAGTTAATGGAATCTCCAGAATTACTGAATTTCTTAAAATCAACCGGCCACGATACATTTAGTGTAACTGAGGGCGGTGTCAAGAACGTCGGT
>Ga0007807_1001127_pt1 | contig 8745 bp, 23 predicted proteins | sample CryBogCBE12Aug09_FD_71220 | JGI IMG/M metagenome (GOLD analysis project Ga0007807, IMG submission 71220) | Freshwater microbial communities from Crystal Bog, Wisconsin, USA - CBE12Aug09 | ecosystem: Environmental > Aquatic > Freshwater > Lake | place: Crystal Bog, Wisconsin, USA | collected...
TGACACTTGCTCCATTTTGTGTTAGGCTGCGATTTCGCCCGCTTCTTCAGCAGCAGCGTTCTCGGCTTCGAGCTGCGCGTCTTCGGCGTCAGCAGCAGCAGCCCAGTCTTCCATCTGCTGAGCAGCCTTGCTCTTGCGCTTGGGCTTGGCGGCCGGCAGTTCGATGATCTTGTCGTCAACTTCGGTGTTGACAACGGGCTCATCTTCTGCAACAGTGTCCGACACCTGCTCATCCCCGTCCTTGGCGGCTTCCTCGACCGTGTCCTCGACCGTGGCAGCTTCCTCGACAGCAGCAGCAGGAGCAGCAGCAGCCTTGGGCATCGGATTGCCCAGCACGGCGTGCATCGCCGCAATGATCGCCGTGTCCGTGCTGAACGCGGGCAGCGTGAGCAGGTGGTCGACCGCATCCGGCTTGTCCATTGCGTAGGGCAGCTCGATCAAGTTGATGTCCGTGTGGCCGTTCTTGTCCAGCACCTTCACGCGAGTGATGTCGTTGGCAAAGCGCGCCTTGAACTGGCCGTTGAGCTTGCTGACACCAGCAACAGTAAACGTCTTCATATACTTTACTCCGTTGCGTAGTAGCAGCAACATCGCTGCCTACTCCTCTGTTTTAACATCGTGTGCTCGCCCGTCAATAAAAAAATGCCGCTCAGACTAATCTTTTTTCCTGCCTCATATACTGCCGTGGGGCAAGCTCTCCCCACAACGCTCTAAGACTAGTCTAAACTTTCTGCGTGGGGCACAAAAAATCAGGTTGACATCTTCCAAAATCCAAGCTATTGTCTGATCACGATGCCGGCTAGGTCATACAGTTAGACTGCATAACCAAACCGGTTAGATTGAGAATCCCAGTCTATGTGCCGTATCGGGCGCAGGCTGTCCTGTGACCCAGTGTGGCTTCTGCCTGGGATTGATACCGTGCGACCACTTCGCTCGATCCGCCCCGGAAGAACACGCAGGTTTCGAACCGATATCCCAAATCAAATCCGGGAATATTGGGCAGCTCTACCGTGGATACTTCAGTGCGACCAAACGTGTTGATCAATTGCCATTGCTTACCGAACATAACGTGTGGCCTTTTCAAAACATTCCCGAAGGTAATAAACACGAGTAGGGTAGTTGTCCTCCCAGAACACTTCCCGACAACGATCGTAGATCATCGCATATACCTCAGTGACATTACCTTCCCACCAAGGTCCCTGACGAATCATCTTGCGAATAGCACGGCGAAGAATCCACCGCTCGATGAAGTTACAGCCATGAAGCATCTTCGTCGTCCTCTTCCTGCCAAGCAACAACCGCACAGTAAGCGCCGTGGTTGTGTTCCCAAAAGCGATCGCGGATCTTGTTGGCGTTGCGCTTGCCCTCGACCACACAGTGAAAAAGATCAGTGAACACATCGTCCGGTCCGCAGTGCATGACATCAATACCTTGTGCATCAGCATAGGCCAGCACTGACCTTGCAGCACTGCGTTTGATATGTTCTGCTGAGATCTTATAGCACTGCATCACTAAATCCTTTAAGAGTAGAGCAGCGGGGTCTTGTGTACTCTGTGCAATGACACTAGCATCTGCACAGAGCCTGTCAATTAGTAATGCAGCCGAGAACCAACATAGTTGTAGTCGTCGAGCAAGTCCTGATCCTGTTCCCACGCAAACTGATCTGCGCGATCGTCATACAGCGAGGGATCATCACGATCAATGAGTTCCTGCTCGATGTCGTAGAGCAAGAGATGATCATTGTCATCAGCCGCACGGCTACGAATGCGCTCACGAATCTCCGATTCCGCTTCCATAAGACGAGTTGTGGACCACTCCGAAATTCGCATAGCTGTTACTCCTTGTTCCAGTTCGCACTATATACTAATGGTTCTGATCGGTGTCAAGTGATTTATTTGCCTGCCCCACAGTATATACTCTAGACCTTCGCCCCACAGACTGGGAGCACGATCTCCTTCCTCCTAGTGGGGCAAATCCCACCAAAAGGAAATTGACCACTTGACAGCAGCCAATTTCCATGTTATACAACGATTATGGGAAAGTCAATTCCAATCATCATCCCGAGCAGTGCGGGGATCATAACCGATCTCATCCTTCCAAGTCCCACTGAACAGTTCTTCTTCGGACTTTTCCCATTCATCGAGATCGACTTCTTCAAAGCCGTCGAGTTCATCCTCGGGAAGATCATCGTCGTCGAATCTTTTTCTTCGACCAGTGTCTTGAAACAAACGGTCTAAGGGTGTAAAACGATCATTCATTATCAGATTCTCCTTCTAGTGTTGTAACTTCAATAAAGGGCATTTCATTCCAGTATTGATCCCCATCAATTCGATTAAATTGGTCGAGATATTGTTCACAGATGTCCGCGAGCCAAACAAATCGATATTGATCTTCTGCACTCATCTTAACTGAAGCAGCCGAGTCAATGCGCTCGAGAACTGCGACAGTATAAGCGAGATCGTTGAGTGTGTCCGCAGACAAACAATGATCAATGTCTAACCGATGACCGGTCTCAAAGTTTACATAAGTGACATTCCTGTCCATGATCAATTCCTTGTATACGCGCACAAGTGCGAGCGCGTGTTCATTGTGTATATATAACACACACTCACGAGCATGTCAACACACGTAGACAACCTTTTTTGACTATATATAGAGAACATCGTATAGAGAGATCATCGTATAGAGAGATCCTTGTATATACGCAGTCCCACACGCAACAGCACAGCGGGGTCTTAGCAGTAGTGGGACAAGATCTGGTTCTAGACTACGACTGCCCCCACTAAAAAACCACAGTAAAACTAGCAAGAATCGGGGAATTCTCCACCAGTTTTGGCCAATTTATTCGTCATTTCGAGTCAGTTTTCACACGTTTTTTACTGTAAAAAAATTTGGATTGGCTACGGTGGAGAGAGGCTATGCTAGAATGGTTTTCAATTCATTCTAAAAATTCTCCCACTATATACCAAACCCTCTATCTTCTATATATAAGTTTCAATTCATTCTAAAAATTCTCCCACTATATACCAAACCCTCTATCTTCTATATAAGTTTCAATCACCCTTTCTGCTTCTTTACAGTCTGCGAGATTGTGTGTATATACAGCGGGGTCTAGCTCTATAATGAATTGGCTTATATAGTCATTGACTTTGAAGTCTTTGTTCTATATACTTGCATTTGAATTTGAATGTTCGTTGAGTAGTTCTTATATAACAGTTCACTTATACAACGAGTTCAACAATACTTGAAAATGAATATACTGGCTCTTTTTTCATCAGTGACAGTATAAGCAGCGCGAACGCCTCTTTGATAGTCATTGATGGTAATTAGATCTCCTGCATATAATAGTCCGAATTCCTGTTCGAGATCACTGTCAGAGAGACCTGCATATAAGACACGCAGTTCTTGTTCGTCAGTGAGTTTGATTATCTTCATGTCATTCACTGCAATACTTGAGAATGAACTTGCTGGCTCTTTTTTCATCAACCACTTCGAACACATCCATTTGTCTGAGCATATCTTGCTCAGTTCGCAGAAATTTCAATCCGTGTTCGTTTTCTACGTGCAGATTAAATGATCGCCAGGACTCATATCTGCCATCGACAGCTTTGAGCACATCACACTGAGAGATTCGAACTAGAGTCATTTATGAGATAAAACCCGTGAGCAGGATCGCAGGCAGGAACAAGAAGGTGAGCACGACAGCACCGACAGTGCTATTACTCCAACCTCGACGGTCCAACCAATCGCCTAGCGCATAGCCCAATTTGATCCAACTCAACGTGAACACAAAGAAAGCAATGATTGCCAGCGGAGTTGCAGGGTTATAGTTCATCAGCGTTCTCCTCGTTGTAGAAACGGCGATCAACGTATTGTTGGAATTCTTCCTCAGACGGATTGCTATATGGGCTGTGATGGAATGGGTGCCACTTGCCCGTGCGTTCACAGACCACATAGTGAAACCGCTTGCGACAGTCTTCTTCTTCTTCGATTTCAACTTCGAATCGATATCCGCGATATTTCATTGCGTGTCTCCTTGTGTTGTGCTTGTGTATTAGCAGGAGTGTTGGCGTATGTCAATGCCTTATTACATCATATAGGCGCGGATCTCATAGCCTTCATCGATGCGATTCTTGACCCACTCCTGAAGCCAGTCCACGTGATCCCGCCCTTGATTGAAGGTCCGTTCACCAATGGGCTCACGTTCGCCCCAAAGGTCATCTTCTTCAAACACAGGGTAGGTCTGATCCTTGGAGTTGCTGAGAACCCAGTCACAATAGGCTTGGACTTGATCTTCAGCGTCAAGGATTGCATAGGTCACCGCAGTGGGTGTTTGCCATACCGCGGCCTCTTCGGTCTGAACGGATCTCGCGCCGGTCTTGACTACTTGGACTTCGCGCACAGCTTCAAAACAGATGTTCATGCTCATTGTGGATCTCCTAGTATCCGAACAGGTGGAAGTGGTGCTTGATCCATTCTGCAATGAGATTGCCGATGAACAGTCCAAGCATCATAGCAGCCCAATTTCTCCAAGTCATTTGTGTTCACTCCTTGCTTGATGTGTAGTATATAACAGAGCTTCTATGATGCGTCAATGCCGTTGTTTACCGATCCTCGTAGACCATGCAGCTTTCGAAACGCCAATCCCAAAACCCTAACCGATCGAAACGACGCCACGTAGCATTGACATCGCACCACGGAATCGAGTTGGGATCTTGGTGATTGCGGATCAAAGTGCGCCTACGCTCATACCGCAGATCGCAGTCCTGCTTGACATAGCGATAGAAAGCATCAACCTGGCGGATCTTGATCACGGTATGGGCAATGACGAAAAGGCCAATGACCAGGATTGGAATAAACGGGTTCATTGAAAGATCTCCTTGGAGTAAAATACCAGGGCCCAAATAGCACCTCCCCAAAAGCCAGTAATGTAACGAACATCCCAGCCTGTGTGTGCTTGCACTACATCGCCTAGCACAGCAATGAAAATGATGGCAACAAGGGCAACAATGAATTTCATTTCATGCTCCTATAAAAGCTGATGCCAAAAGTAGGGAAGCCTACAATCATGCAGGCTATGCCCAGGAAGCCCGTGGCGTCCGGGTCGGGCCACGTATCGTGATGCCGTTGAACAGCACCCGCAAGATCAACTAGGCCAAAGCCCGTTGCACTGGCCACAGCACCCAACACGACAAACAAACGATTCATTGATGTCGATCCTTGTCCTCGAGATAGTTGAGTCGACTGCCTGCTAGTATGCCCACAAGGGCCACTGCCCATTCTTCAGTATGTGTGAATGGCAGATGCAGCAAGCTGAACAGCAGTCCTACAACGGCTACGCAAAAGATTGCACAACCAAACACAACACCAGGCGGGTCGAACTTCACTGCCAAATCCCCGGATGGGTCATCACGTTCATGATGCCAAACATGATGTTTATTGCGAACAGGACAATGTTCATCGCCGCAATTGGAACGCTGCGACCCAAGTTCCAAGTAAGAGTGCCCATAAGAGCAATGACCAGTGCAGCCGTAAAGCTGAGCAGTCCGCTATGAATCAAAAACAACATTTTCTATCTCCTATGTGTTGCTTATAGCAGACTCTTTGGGCCGTGTCAACTAGGCTTTCTTGCCGTAGTTTCGATCCCAATTTCGGGCTGCACCTTCGATGATCATCACAGCGTAACGGCGGTGGAACTCATCATAGGTCTTGAGCAGGACAGTATCCACGGGCACATTGCAGTCACACAACAGATAGCGAGCAATGGCCACTGGAAACACTCGGTCCGAATATTCGGGAGGGCGAGCATGAAGATGCTCAACGAGCTCTTGGGCGTTGTGGCTCAGCATCCACTGGCACTCGACAATCTCAGCTTCCCAGTCTTCACGCGAGCGGGCCTCATGGGCAATCTCTGCGTAGTTGGAACGACCATTCCACGACGGCCCTTCGTTGATGTGGGTCAAAGTGGTCCCGGGTGCTGCAAAGTTCGCGTAGATGAAAGAGTAAAGATCGTCCCAAGTGCGATTTGCCTCTGCGTGATCTCTACGTTCAGTGGCCTCGATCACCGGACGAATCATCATAAGTGCGGTTTGATACTTGTCCATTTGCATAACTCCTTGCTCTATGCTTAGTGCATAGCAGCACTATCAGTGGAAGTCAACGAAAATAACGGCGTTGCCCAGAATGATATCTGTCCACATCAGGCCCGCCGATTGCTGACCATGCTCGCATTGCCTGCAGACCAGGCCAATCGCTTTCAAAGAACTTGACATCGTAGCCGTAGATACCGCCACCTACGCTGCCGCCGCTGCCAGTATGGATACCCGTGTTCTTGAACACATCGGACCCCCAACGAACGTCCTTATGGCTGACTTCGAATTCAATACGACCCGACCACCCTGGGTATCCGCGCGGAGCAGGAGTGCCATCTTTGAGCATGGTATCACCGCGCCAATTGGTAACACCTGTTCGTGGGCAGACATGAGTATTACTGACTCGATCACTGTAGTTCAGTTCGAGCAGCGTGATCTTCACAGACCAATCCGGGCGAAGCTTTTCCATTCGCGCTCGATCCGATTCCCAGCCATGCTTGAGTCCGTTGTCGAAGAAGAACTCAGGGTGCAGTTCAACCCAACGCATGATGTCTTCGAACCCGCGCTGATTGTTGAAATCATCGAGCAGGGATTGCCTACGGCGATTGCGAATATTTCGATAGATGCGATCTTGACGCACCCGCTTAAGGTGTGCAACATAGCTTTTCTTGGCACCAAAGATCTGCTTGGTCCATGGGCATTGAAAGCCCGTAGCAGCCTTGGCTACAGAGACAGGAATGATCGCGCCATTACCTTTGTAAACTTTGATCCTGGGCATAGTGTTTCTCCTTGCTTGTGTATTAGCAGAGCAGAACTAGAGTGTCAACTTATTTCTCATCCAAGGGCATATCATAGTAGACACGGTAAAGCCCGTCAGGGCCTTGTCGCAGGATGCCCCGATCTTTAGGATTTCGTTTGGGCTCTTCTTTAGAGCGCATATCACCGCGTTCCCACGCATCATACAGTGGCTGAATCCAGTCAGGCTCGTCAGGGCTTTGCTTAACCTGACGTGCTGTGAATGGATCATCCTCGTAGGTGCGAAAGGTGCCGCCCGGAAGTGTGATGTCTCGGTATCGCCTCCCATCCGAGTCTGTGTGTGGGTATTCAGTCATTGATGCCCAGCGCAATCTTCTCTTCAGCAGTGAGCTTGGCCAGTGCTCTCTTACGGGCTTCACCCAGATCATAGTCGTTAAGCTCATCCATGTTGTCAAATATGACAAGCCGAAGTTTGCTGACATTGTCGAACTGGTGTTTGGCTTTCCAAGCGTCAGCAGCCTCTTTGGTGGCCACGTAGTGCTTATGATAATGCCGATCGCCGCCGTCCCAGACCTGAATATCCCAACATTCGATGATCTTCATTGTAGCCTCCTAGCGACTGATTTCAATCTTTGCATCCGGGTTTGCGATGCAGGCATCCAGATATTGCTTGACAAACGGAACGAAGTCGTCGTAGACTCCCCAACCGTTGGCTGCATCGAACTTGCGGTAGTGATCCGGATCCTTGAGCAGTCGAGCCAGTCCACCAGCCAAGGGTTCGATCAGTTCATGTGCAGTTTCGATGCCCAGTTCTTCAGGACGCCACAGGTGCTGGTAAATGCCAGCTTCCTCGGCCATCTTGTTGAGGTTGTGAGTGATGTTGCGAGCATAGACCTCAACGGGCCGAACTGCGATCAAGGATACATCCAGGCTCATTCTTCGATCTCCTCGACTTGAACAACGAAGAAGCCTTCATACTCGTGATGTCGACTTCTTTGTTGCATATAATGCGAGGCCCACCCCATGCCAAGCATTTCCTGAGCCAGTGCAGTATCTTCGTCATACCATACAGATACTGTATCTGCGCTGTCGAAGTCGCCATACATGGCACCATAGGTGTCAGCAATACGATCTCGGAGGACATGGGCACAGATTGCTTCCAGATCCGGCCCCTGCACATACCGATCTTCATGCTTCTCTTTGAAACAAACGATCATTTCTTATTCCTTCGACTCTCGTGATGTGCGTTGGAAGTCAAGAACAGTCCGTAGAACATGAAACCATAAGAGATACAGAACGGCACCAGTGGGCTGACAATGCTCAACCATGTGGAAGACCACATACCAAAGCCGATGCCAAGGATAATGCCTGTTTTGTTAGGCATTAGAACACCTCTGCCTGGATCTCACTGCGATGATCGCTGAGCACTCGGACCTGCTTCTTGACCTTGCGGATGGCCTGCGATTCCTTCTTGGAACCCTTGACCACTGCGAGGATCTCCCAGTCTTCCCACGACTCACAAATATGGTCCCAGCCGTCTTCGTTGTAATGCTCAATAGCGTGAGCACGAACAGCGTCAACGAGATCCTGATCAGTAACCTTATTCATTTTCTTGGTCCTTGTGTGTGTTTCTATGCCTTGTTATACTAACATCGCAACGGAGTGTCAACTGGAAAATCAAGTCCGAGTAAAATAAACTGACTCACTGTAATAGCCATTGGAGGTTCCGTAGAACCGAATGGTCACATAGCCTTTGATGGTGGCCAAATTATAGAAGGTCCACGTGAACGAATCGTCGTAGCCGTCAATGGGTTGGCACCCGTCATTGTCGTTGACGCTGGACACCTCTTCGGCCTGGAGAATCGGAGTGCCAAGGAGATCGTCGAGATCGCCATCA